>ERZ777011.1935-NODE-1935-length-18815-cov-11.751333_pt1 | contig 18815 bp, 8 predicted proteins | sample MGYA00374964_ERZ777011 | MGnify/ENA primary metagenome ERZ777011 (study PRJEB29310, sample SAMD00008975) | mouse gut metagenome | study: EMG produced TPA metagenomics assembly of the Metagenome analysis of fecal microbiota from mouse which was promoted...
TAGATATTCTTTCGTTTTGCAGAAAGTGTGGAAATCCACTGTATGGTGTAGAAAAAATCCACATTTCCGACTTTTAGAACATTTTTTTTAGTTCCCATTTCAACAACTAAACAAATTATGCTATACATTTGTATTATATTAAACATCAACACTAGACCATATCCTAATGAAAAAACAAATCTTTTCAACATTGGTTTTATCAATTGGCATCTTATTGCCTTTTTCTTTGCATTCTCAAGAGCAAAGGAAAAAGGTGGGTGTCGTACTAAGTGGCGGCGGTGCCAAAGGAATGGCACATATCAAAGCACTGAAAGTAATTGAGGAAGCAGGAATTCCTATCGATTATATAGCCGGTACCAGTATGGGAGCCATCGTAGGTGGCCTTTATGCCATTGGTTATACTACGGAACAATTGGACAGCATGGTACGGAAACAGGATTGGGCATTCCTGTTGAGCGACCGTATCAAACGAAGTGCGATGTCATTGACTGATCGCGAGCGGTCTGAAAAATATACAATCTCTATCCCTTTCACCAAAACTCCCAAAGATGCTGCTACCGGAGGACTCATGAAAGGGAAAAATCTGGCCAACCTATTTTCAGAGCTCACTGTGGGGTATCACGACTCCATCAATTTCAATAAACTTCCCATTCCTTTTGCTTGTGTAGCAGCCAATATTGTCAATGGAGAGCAAATTGTATTTCATGACGGAATACTCTCTACCGCCATGCGTGCCAGCATGGCTATTCCGGGTGTTTTTACTCCAGTACGACAAGACAGTATGGTGTTAGTGGACGGTGGCATTGTAAACAACTATCCGGCAGATGTTGTGAAAGCCATGGGAGCCGATATTATTATCGGAGTAGACGTACAGAATGCTCTTAAAAAAGCCGACAAGCTCAACAGCGTCCCCGATATTCTGGGACAGATTGTAGACATCACCTGCCAGTCTAATCACGAAAAGAGTGTAGACCTCACAGACACTTATATCCGTGTCAATGTGGAGGGATATTCATCTGCCAGTTTTACCCCGGCAGCCATCGACACTCTGATGCGAAGAGGCGAAGAAGCGGCTAAAGAACAATGGAATTCGTTGCTTGCCTTGAAAAAGAAGATAGGAATAGCCGAAGATTATACTCCGAAGCAACATGGCCCTTATTCTTCTCTTTCCAATGCACGTACGGTTTATGTGACGGATGTCTCATTTTCCGGTGTAGAAGTGAATGATAAAAAATGGCTGATGAAGAAATGTAATCTGAAAGAAAACAGTGACATTACCACTCAACAAATAGAACAGGCCTTGTATCAATTACGTGGCAGCCAATTCTATTCCAGTGCCAGCTATACGTTGAAAGAAACTCCTGAAGGTTATCACCTCAATTTCCTGTTGCAGGAAAAATATGAAAGAAGAATCAATTTAGGCATCCGTTTTGATTCGGAAGAAATCGCGTCTTTGTTGGTGAATGCAACGGCAGACCTCAAAACGCATATTCCTTCCCGCCTGTCTCTTACCGGTCGATTAGGTAAACGATATGCTGCCCGCATAGACTATACGCTGGAACCCATGCAGCAACGTAATTTCAACTTCTCGTATATGTTCCAATACAACGATATCAATATCTACGAGGAAGGTGACCGTGCCTATAATACCACGTATAAATATCATTTGGCAGAATTCGGTTTCTCCGATGTATGGTACAAGAATTTCCGCTTCGGACTCGGTCTGCGTTTTGAATATTACAAGTACAAAGATTTCCTGTTCAAAAAAACTGAAATCTCCGATCTGAAAGTGGAATCGGAACATTTTCTAAGTTATTATGCTCAGGTGCAATATAATACATACGATAAAGGACGCTTCCCTTCTAAAGGAAGTGACTTCAGAGCCGCCTATTCGCTTTATACGGATAACATGGCACAATACAACGAGCATGCTCCATTTTCAGCATTGAATGCTTCGTGGGCAAGTGTCATCCCTGTAACCCGCCGTTTCTCCGTCATTCCTTCCATTTACGGACGTATCCTGATCGGAAGAGATTTTCCTTATCCGCTACAAAATGCCATTGGCGGTGACGTACCCGGTTTCTATATTCCACAGCAATTACCGTTTGCCGGGGTTACCAACCTGGAATTGATGGATAACACCATTATGATCGCGTCTATTAAGTTCAGACAACGTATGGGAGCCATTCATTATCTCACACTGACGGGTAACTATGGGCTAACGAATAGTAATTTCTTCGATATATTGAAAGGCAAGCAATTATTCGGTGTTAGTGCAGGCTATGGAATGGATAGCATCTTCGGACCATTGGAAATATCGTTGGGATACTCCAATCAGACGGACAAAGGAAGTTGCTATGTGAATTTAGGGTATTACTTCTGATAACAAGATCTATAATTTAAACTTTATGTCATACGAATTTCTCTCGCTTTTGCAGATTAAGTAAACCGATCATCATCCAGATTAGACTGGCAGAAAAAAGGAAGATACGATTTTTGATAAGGATTCCTTCCCAAATCATCGGATGAAAATTGTCAGGTACGCGAAATGGATTCAACAGAATATTCCAAAAAGAATGTTCGATACTATTCATATTACTAAAAAACATCAATGCAATACCGATGACAATCACAAGTACTGCCGTTCCGTTTCCACTCCGGGTAATAGTAGAAAACATAAAGGTCATACTACCAAAAAAGAGAACCGGAAACATTAACTGCAAAGACATCTCAAGAGGATTGATCGGATAAAGCAGTAAGATAGCGATGTATGAGAAAATGATTAAAATAGCAAAAACAGCTATATAAATCATGAGTAACCGTACTCCCCAAACCTTATACCTATAGTTGGGAATACCAAAAAGGATCTCCAAAATCCGGCTGTCTTCATCGTTCTGAATACCGAAAACAGCCGGATAAAATATCAGCAATAAACACGGAAACATTAAGATATTATAGATAAGCCCTTCATTGATCTCTGCCCGGTTCCATGCATTCTGAAACATAAAAAAAGCAAAGAATCCAAATGCCGCCAACAGGAACCAAAAGAACTTTCCGGCAAAAATAATCTTCAAATTATATTTCACCAACTTGGGCAATAGCTTTATTAATTGATTAAATGTCATATCTTTTTTTTCTTATCATTCATATTTTTCAACAAGCAGAGATAAGCATCTTCCAGATTGGCCTCCACCTCCTCGGCTCCATCATACGGCTGTTCAACAGAAAGATAGCGGACACGAATAGTGTCACCCTGCTGAATATGATGTATTACCAAAGACTTATCCAACACCTTTTCAAACTCCGTCTTATCTATATTAAATTGCCATACTTTTCCATTAGCCATTTCCACCATATCCGCAGGATCACCGAAATATTTCAATTCACCCTTATTTATGACCACCACTTGATTACAAGAGCTGGATATATCTTCAATGATATGAGTGGAGAAAATGACCACACGATCCTTACTCAATTCTACCAACAGATTACGAAAACGAATACGCTCACGGGGATCGAGTCCTGCAGTAGGCTCATCTACTACCAGAATACGTGGTAAGTGAAGCAAAATCAATGCAATACCGATTCTTTGTTTCATACCTCCTGAGAAAGAGCCGATATTTTCATCTTTTCGCTCGTACATGTGTACTGCTTTCAAAACATACTCCAACCTTTCTTTTCGTATATCTTCATTTATCAGACCTTTTAGTATAGCCTGATAATCAAGAAATTCCCATGATGTCATATTCTCATAAGTTCCAAATTCCTGTGGCAGGAATCCTATCAGGCTTTGCAGTTCTTCCCTATAGACACGGGTATCCATTCCATTTATCCAGATACTGCCGTAACTTTGCTCAAATATACCACATATAATACGCATCAAAGTAGATTTTCCAGCTCCATTGGGTCCCAAGAGTCCGAACATACCTGTCTGAATCTCAAATGATACTCCACGTAATGCTTTAAAAGGCTTACGTTGTTTCCCAATCAAAGGAACACTCTTCACCATACGGAAATAGGAACGGCGAAGTCCGGCAAATCGCCCGGTGACACGCTCAATATTTATATGATGGTCATATAAATATTGAGAGGTGACATAGATAGCAATACCCATAAACCATAGTAATGCGATCATGATAACCAAGCCGTTATTATCCATCTTCTTGAATAACTCGAACAAGATTACAGGAGGAAGTCCCCAGAATATCACACGGTTTATTATCTTCACTCTTCTACTGTTTTCGTAACGATAATACAAGTAAGAACGTATCTTTCTCCACAGATACAGAACCGAAGCATAAATAGCAAATGAAAACAAGAATATCCAAAGCCTGTCCTGAATAAAAAAATAAGTGAAATAAATACCGAATAGCAATATGCCGAACTGCCACAACACATTAACAAAATCCTTCAGAGAATGATATTCATTACTCAATCCCAACCGTTTACGTATTTGCAAACCGCTATACCACTGTCGGCTGATGCGCCCTGGCCAGTCGTATATTTTAACCAGATTCCTAACAGATATATGTATATCTTCATCCGGATCTATCACTTTCGATTTTGCCCTTCTAAGGCTAGTCTGTGCAAAATAAGTCAGTCCCGGTATACCTGCAATAAGTGCAACAAGATAAATTGATTGCCAAAGTATTCCTTCAGCATATAACCAAATACCGATGACACCGAACACGAAAAGAATAAAATGGAAGAACCATAACTTACGAGACAACGAACGATACCACTGAAGCACATTTTCTAATCCCAGACAAACTGTAGGAATTAAAATCAACGTTAATAAAGCAGAGAAGAGAAGCCCACCAATCACTGTAATAGCAAAAGGAGCACCAATAGCTCCAGCATACTCCGTATCTCCCATAGCCAACGGAAGCATAGCAGCAATGGTCGTTATTGAAGTAATCAAAATCGGACGAATACGTGACATACCGGCAACCATTAATGCCCGGTTCCGTCGATATCCCCTTTTACGTAAAATGTTGGCATAGTCTATCAAAATAATTCCGTTATTGACAACTACCCCTAACAAAATCAAAAATCCGGTCAGCGTATTTGCATTCATCAAGCTATTGCCCGAAAGTAACAACGCCAATAAAGAGCCGATAGCAGCCAACGGAATCGTAAAGAGCAATACAAAAGGAGTTACCACAGACTCGAATACAGAAGCAAGTATCATAAAAATCAAGATGAAAGCTGCTAGAATAAGAAATTTGAAATCCCCAAACTGATCTTCTTCATGGAATACTTGTAAAGCAACACCGGATGGGAGATTATAACCGGCAATCAGCTGGTCTATATCAGAACGATAACTATCCAACAACTCTTTCGAGGATTGCACATCTCTTGAGAAATTATAATATACTTCGAGCTGTTTATCCTGATTGACACGTATGATCCGCGAACGTCCACGACCATAATTAATAGATGCTATATCTTCCAGATTGTGCATCCCTCCTTTCTCATTCTCTATCCGAATAGCACGCAGGTCGTCTACCGTTTTCTCTTTATGCGCTTTCTCCTGTATTTCTTCTTCCGTCTCTTCTTCCCGAATTTCATCGCGGATGATAATGTCATATTTATCTTCTCCTACTTTAAAAGTCACTTCCGAAGAATACTCATTATTGAGCGCTGTTAATCCAGAGGTAATATTAGCACGATTGATGTCATAAGTAGTCAATAAAACCGGATCAAAATTCAGATTTATTTCCGCTTGACGAGGAGTATACGAGACATGAGTGTGTTGTACAAATTCCTGCTCATTCAACAAATAGCGTATTTCCTCTGCTACCATCTGCATCATTTCGAAATCGGCTCCTCTGACTACTACTCGTTCTCTATTATCACCGATACCCAATAAACGCATAAAACCTCCGAGGCTGCTCAAAGCTGAATTTTCCTGGCCTCCTCCCATAGCATCGGAGACATAGATTTCCGCTCCATTGATATTAGAAACCTTGGATTGTACATCTGATTTAATATCTGCTATTTTCCGTTTGCCTATCTTCTGATAATCTTTTTGCAGAATAAGGGTAATAGTTGCCTCTTTCTCCCGAACACGGCAGATCAAGTCTTTCTTTTCAGGAAAATCTGTCAGACGTTCTTCCAGCACTTTGACTATCTTGTCTGTATTCTCAAGGGTACTTCCGGTAGGCATCACAACACTTATATTGAATCGGTCTGAATCAACCGCTTTCATCTGCTGTACATTCAAGGTCAGCGACAATATCAAAGTTACAAAAAGCAAAATCACCGCTCCGAATATAGTAACTTCCGGATTACGCATACAAGTCTTTAGCAAAACCAGATAAACCTGTATCGGACGTTGAATGATAGAGACCTTCTCATAAACAACACTTCTCCCTTTCTTCTTTTTCAGAATAACATACGTGACCATCGGAATGAAAAGTAAAGCCACAAACAAAGAGATGGTCAATGTGGATATAATAGATACCCCGATATGATGTCCGATCAGTTTAATCAGAAAATTATCAGAAAAAACAAATGGCAAAAAAACAGTAACCGTGGTCAGCGTAGCTGCCACAATGGAACGCCACACCTCTTTAGTCCCCTGAGTAACCGAACGTTCGGGTGTACAACCGCTCCCGGATAAACGATAAATATTCTCAAGCACCACGACACTATTATCCAGCAACATCCCGATAGCAAGTGCCATCCCAACTAATGTAAGACTATTGATAGTAATACCGGAAGCATAGAAGAAATTGAAAGCTGTATAGACTGAAATCGGAATTGAAAGTGCGATAAAGAATACCAACCGCATATTTTTCAGAAAGAACCAGAGGATAAGAACAGCCAACAGCCCACCCACCAATGCCAGGTTAATGATCTGATTAATATTATTCTCCATGGTTTCAGCTTTATTCTCTTGAGTAACAATTTCCAGATCAAGTGGCACCAGTTTTTCATTCAGCTTGTCAATCGCATCAGAGACACGATGAGAAAGTTCAATCAAATTGGCCTGCGAATCATTTATCAATGCTACAGAGACAGCCTCCTTTCCATTAACACGACTATAAGTAGTTTCATCTTTCAAATCAAAAAATACAGTCGCCACATCTTTCAACAGAACAGGTCCAGGAGCCACCACTATATTTTCCAAGTCAGATACTTTGGTATACATCGCATTGACATGGACAAAATTCTTACTGTCCGGTTCATTGGCAAAACCGACAAATGTTTTTTCCTGTGTGTTCTGTGAAAGCAGATTGCTTATCTTGGACGGTGTAAGGTTCAGTGCCTTACACGCTTCCGGATTAAGACGTATTTCAATCGCTTTTTGCCGTCCTCCATATATATTGACAGACGCTACACCGTCTATGTTCTCCAGATCGGGAAGAATATAATCCTCCACTAGATTCCTGATGCGGTCTGTTCTTCCCAGACCACGTACCTGAAGTACCATAAAGTTATTGTTCATCTGCGCAATGTCGACTTTCTGCACCTGCACGGTAAAACCAGTAGGAAAAGAAGCTGCCACTTCATTTACCTTTTCCTGCAATTTAAGAGAGACCATCTTAAAGTTGATATTCTTCTTAAAATCAATTTGTATGCTCGACTGTCTCCTGTCTATATAAGATTGCAATTTGTCTACTCCACCAATTGTATTGACCGCTCCTTCAAGTGGAATAATCACTTCCGACTCTACATACGAAGGATCCATATCCTGCTGTGATGACACTTGGATAAACAGTACCGGAAGCTCTGCATTAGGTAACAACTCTACCGGAAGCTGTTTATAGGACATATAGCCCAAAAGGCTAAGGGCTATAAACAGCATACAAATTGTAATTCTCTTATTTAGTAAAAAATTCATCTTCAACCTTTTTTAGTTCAATGATTGATACGCCTTTTCATTTTTTCAAGGACATAGTATACACATGGGATAACCATCAAACTCATCAAAGTAGAAGTTATCAATCCTCCAATAACGGCAATGGCCATCGGCGAACGAAGAGAAGCACCTTCACCAAAACCGAATGTCATCGGAAGCATAGCCAGAATCGTTGTCAATGTGGTCATGATGATAGGACGGATACGTTGTTGTCCTGCTTCTACAATAGCATCAGTCAGTTCCATTCCTGCCTGACTAAGCTGGTTGATACGGTCTACCAAAATAATAGAATTGTTAACAGCAATACCTCCCAACATCACGATGCCGATAACTCCCATCATATTAATGGTTGTTCCGGTAATAAAGAAAAGCAGGACAGCACCTACCACCGCCAACGGAATAGTCAGTAGAATGGTAAAAGGGTGCAACAATGATTCAAACTGTGAAGCCATTACCATATAAACAAGTACAACAGAGAGTAACAAAGCAAACAACAAACTGTGCATAGATTCCTGCCTTTTTTCCTCTTCTCCGGTCACTGTGATATGATAATTAGCAGGTAAATCAATATCCTTAACCGCCAGACGTACTTCCGCAGCCATTTTATCAAGAGATTTTCCAGCATCCATGTTAGCCATTATTTTACTTATACGACTCTGATTACGGCGTAAAATTTCTTTAGGTGCCTGTCCATAAGTAATAGTAGCAATCTCATGCAACAGAAATTCCTGAGCACCGCTTCTAATGACAAGTGCTCCAAGGGATCCCAGCGATATATCCGGCACTTTTATCACAATATCACGCATCTCGCCACGATATTCCATTTTACCAACCTCTTTGCCACTTAATTGCTGCTTTAACTGTTCAATTACCGTAGCGACACTCAAATTATTTATACCGGCTATGGTACGATCTATCGAAATCACCACTTCCGGAGCACCGTCTTCTATGGAGGTAACGACATCATACAATCCTTCAACCCTAAGCATCCGCTCTTTTACCTCTTCAGTAATCTGCGCTACCTCGTCCAGTTCCTCCCCTTTCACTTCTACAACGATTGGTGCCCCTTCGCTTCCTAAAAGCGAACTCAAAGAGTTTTCGTCCTGCCGTATAGACAGTTCCAGACCGTCGGGATTCTTTGCCTCTTCAATAAACTGGGCAATAACTCTTTCAGGCGAAAGAATACATTCGGGCGAAAGAATAACTTTCATCATCGCAGTATTCTCTCCTTCAAATATAGCATTTACCGAACCGCTTCCTTCTCCGATATGGCTATACAACGTACACAGAGAATCACCTCCAACAATAGTATACAATAGATCTTCGAGATTGCCGATAGCGGCCGCAGTACGCTCCATTGGCGTACCTTCGGGCATTTTCACAACGGCAGTAAAAACTTTGCTTTCTGCCCGTGGCATGAATTCTGTTCCAATGAATGGAGTCAACAACCCTGTTACAACGAGCAGCAACACCGCCACCCCAATCACCCACCAACGGTGCTGAACCAATTTGCGAAGTATCTTGCTATATCTTGTAATACGAATTGATTTCACCTCTTCCATTTTCACTTTCTTACCGGAGAGTTGAACATACAACATCGGAATCACCAGAATAGCCACAAACAAAGAGGACACAAGTGAGAAAGTTACTGTCCATGCCTGGTCCTTAAATAATTCTCCCGAAGCTCCATGCAGATAAACAATCGGGAGAAAAACAACAATAGTCGTCAATGTAGAAGCAATGACCGCATTCGCCACTTCCGCAGTTCCAGTAATAACAGCCTGATGGACACTCATTCCTTTTTCCTGATTCCGAAAAATACTTTCTATGACTACAATAGCATTATCCACCAGCATACCCGCCCCAAGAGCCAATCCACCCAAAGTCATTATATTCAATGTAAGTCCGTTGAAAAACATCAAATTGAAAGTTGCCACAATAGAAATCGGGATAGAAAGACTGACAATCAGCGTTGTTCCCATTCGACGAAGAAAGACAAACAATACGATGATGGCAAGAACAATCCCCAATACAGCACTGCTTTTCACTTCTCCAATGGCATTTTTTATAAATGTTCCCTGATTGGAAATGACCTGAAAATGATAGCCAGGTAAAGCATCCTCTATCACCGCCAACCGTTTACTTACTTCATCTACCACTTTCACTGTATTAAAACGCATTTCCTTGTAAATAGACAAACCGATACTGCGCTTCCCGTTAATACGTACAATATTCTCAGGACGAGCGTTCATAAATTGCACAGTCGCTATTTCTTTCAGGAAGATAGGAGCCTTATTTACATCTATCACTGTTTCTGAAGAACTATTCCCGGAAGTCTCCTGCTGTTGCACCGGTTTATATCCAACGATCAGGTTTTCAAAATCGGCTTCTGTAGAAAACAGGCTCGAACTTTTCACTAGATATTGCAACCCCAACTCGCTTACCCGTCCTCCGGATATACTCTGATTATTAGATTCAATACGTGAAGCAATGTCTTCAATCTTTAATTGGAAAGCACCTAATTTGTAAGGGTCGGTCTGAACAGTAAGAGTAGTCACTTCCTCACCTGAAAGAGTTACATCGGCAACCCCTTCCAGACGAATCAACTCATTACGAATATAACTGTCTGCAATCTTCCGCAGCTCTGCCATATCCGTAATATTCTGATGGGACATACCTACCAGGACAACCGGTGACAGATTCGCATCGTGCTGCGTAATTTTTAATTCAGTAATCTCCTTGTTCTGTGCAAACGGATTCATAGCTTTCTGCAAATCGAGAAAAGCCTCATCCATATCCTTTGTCCAAGTATATTCTACGGTAATTCGTGCCGTCCCCGCTTTAATCACCGAAGAGACTTGCGTAACGTCACTCTGCCGGATGACCATAGATTCCATATTTTTCACAAATTGTTTTTCAATCTCTTCAGGAGGACGTTCTCCCGCCTTCAATTCGATAAACAATCGGGGATTATTCAGATCAGGCAATAAGTCGACACTCAACTGATCGTATGATACCTTTCCCAGTAATAAGAGGGCAAATACAATCATACAAATCGTAACCGGATTGCCTACTGCAAATTTGATTATATTCTTCATAAGTATTTCCTGTTTTCAAAAGATGCGTTTATTCATCACACCAATGATTTACTTTTGAATTTTCACTTTAGCATCTTCTTTCAATGTTTCAAAGCCCTTCACTACCAGATTATCATTTACATTAAGCCCGGACACAATTTCAATGTTATATTCATCTTCCAACCCAGTCTCCAAATTACGTATCTTTGCAGTATTCTTTTCAACGATATATACATATTTGCGCCGACGGTTCGATAAAATCACGTCTTTAGGGATAATAATAGAACTATCAGCTCTGTCCACCACAATATCCGCTTTAGCAAACATACCCGGACGCAATTTTAATTGAGTGTTATCAACCAGCACTTTTCCTTTAAAGGTACGTGTCTCCGAACTGATTGCGGGAGATAATTCACTTATTTTCCCCTTCAAAGTATCACCGGGTATGGTATAGTGAGTAATATACACCGGTTGCGCTTCTTTAATATAACGAATACTACTTTCCGGCAGATTGATATCCATATACATTTTGTCATAAGCCATCAGACTTACCATCGTTTTACCTTGTTCCACTCTTATATCATTTGTATAATGCGGCAAATCAACAATCACTCCATCAAACGGAGCTTTTACTTTCATTTTTTCCAGGCTGAGCTGAGCATTTTCGTAATCATAACGGGCATTCGTCACCTTAACTTCCGTGTTCCGCATTTCGCTCATCGTCACTCCTCCTTTTTCATAAAGCGTCTTTTGCTTCGATTGTTCCTGTTCAGCTATTTCAAGACTTAACCGTTTGGCGTCAATAGCAATGCCGTTCTCATATTCTCTGTCTTCCAATTGAATAATCAGAGTTCCCTTATTCACCCTGTCACCCATCTTAAAGGGTTTTCCGGTTTTCGGGTTAGTCTGAAGCTTATAAAAGCCATTCATTTCAGCGTTTAAAGACACCCCATAAGTGGGCTGCACCGTTCCTGTTGTATTTATCAATTTACTGATCGACCCTTTCTTCAATTCAACGACAGATACCGGAGTAGCAATGTTATTGGGGGCATTTTGTGGTCTTCCACCACAACTTGTCAATGCTATAATCACTAATAAAGAAGATGCAATTAAAATGTGATACTGTTTCATGGCCTGCTTATTTTTTATCAATTATATCTTTCATCGGAACAATAGGAATATTCTTATCGAAGTCATACAATGAAAGAATTTTAAGATTAAGTAATTCTATTCTGTAGTTGATTAATGCTTGCGTATAAGTGATTTTTTTATTCGAAAGCTGCGTTTGAAACTGACTCATTTCCATACCGGTAATATCACCTTCCCGATAACGTGTCTGGTTCAGATCATAAGTCAATTGGGCATTTTGCACATTTTGTTCGGCTATTTTTATCTGTGTCCGCAGATTTTCGAGATTACGCCATACCTGACGAATATTCAGTTCTATATCCACCTTCTCCTCGTGAAATTCCAGTTCGTTAATCCGTTGCGCCATCTTTTGCGCTTTGATTCGTGCCTTCTTTTCACCCCAATCGAAGATAGGAACAGTAAAACTAATCGAAACGCGTGGATTCTGTGTCGGATTACTAAACATTTGGTTCAAATGACGATTATCTCCCATCAAACCGAATGACAAAGAAACATCCCCTTTAAACTCATTCAACGCTTTCGTTTTAATCATTTCAAATTCAAGCTCCTTACTTTCTATTTCACGTTGACGCAACTCCAAACGTGAGCCTAATCCATGTGTGATCGCTTGCTCTAAATCCACCTGAATCGGTTTTATATCAACCTCTGCAAGCACCAGGATTTCCTCATCCAGTCTCATTCCCAGCGTTTGTTTCAATTTATCTTTCGCGTTCTCCATATTAACCAGACTCTCGTCTACCGACGAACGGGCCGTCGCAAGATTCAGCTCTGCCTGAAAAAGCTCATCTTTAGCAGCCAAATCCGCTTCTACCTTGTTTTTTATGATATCATAACTCTGCTGGGCGTTACTTAATTCTTCACGGCTGATTTCCAAATTACTTTGTGCCATATAAACCGCATAAAACTGTTCTGTTATACTTTTTTCTGTATTCAACCGCTGCAAAGCATAACTAATATTGGCATTTTCATAATCATACTCTATTTGCTTCAATTCCATCTTCCGCTTGTTATAAGTGAAAATAGGTTGCGTCAATTGCAGATAGAGATCATTACTGAATGCCCGGTCACTGGTTTTATTGCCCTCCAAAATAGAGTTATTATCTTGCCACCCGAATTTGTTGATTAAAGAAATCGTACCGTCTGTCCACAAAATAGGCTGTTCTATTTGCAAAGTGCCACTGCTATTGAGCGTCTCATTGGTATACCATTGTGACAGACGGTTGTCGAAACGCCTATTTTTGTTATACTCCAACGGATTCAGATTCAACGAGAATCGTGATTTCAATGAAGCCTTCTGTGCAACTAAATTCTGTTGGTACCTCTCCAAATTCATATAAGAACGGCGAAGAGAAGGACTATTCTCCTGCGCAATCTCCATCGCTTTGTCAATCGTTAGGGGTATTTGCCCTCGTGAAGACAAGGTAACCCCCATGACAACAACAATTGTCAGTAGTATTCTTTTTAATAGTAGTAAGTCACTTTGCATATAGTTTACTGTTTTTTAATTAATATCGTTTCACTATTTTTACCGCATCGGCTGTAACAGAGCGCAGCTTACATTCATCTGTCAGAACCACCCGGACAGTATCAGAATCAAAGTAATAGCTACCCAGCTGTTCCCAACCTTCATTGGCTTTTCTTAAATTTATATAAGCATCTTCCGCTCCACCGTCGTACTGTACTTTAAAATGATATTCTCCCTGAAAATTCTTGTTCCATCGGAGTTCGTCATTTTTAAATACATAGTAATACAAGTCGTATTGACCGGCTTCCGGTACAGGAATTTTCCATGTGGCAGTCTGGCTGCCATCCCCACTCTTTATCACAAAAGCCGAGCGAATATATTTTCCATAATATTTACTATTAGTAGTAGCCGTCCACTGTAAAGGGGGACGCCACCAGGATATTCCTGAATATTTGAAAGGTGTCTCCTCGACTTCATCCAGCCACTTAGGCAGAAGCCCCATAATAGGAGGAGCAGACAGAACAAAAAGAGTGGAATCTTCATTATCCACAATAACTTCTCCCGGCAGCTCGAACGACGATTCCGGCAATATATAAATACTGTCTTTAACTATTCTGTTCCGCTCATTCTTAACATTACCTATCTCCTGATTTATCACATTAGGTAGATTGCCGGAAAGCATGGTATTAATTTCAATGTTACGAATTTGGTCTTCCCAAACCGAAACAAGTTCTTTAGTTGTATGGGCGGGCATCTCTATTTTCATTCTGGCTCTGGGATCCTCCAAAGGATCACTCCACCAACCATCCTTACGAATATTCATGTGAATAATCCCTTCGTAATCCGAATTATTGCTTACCAACATTCTTAATACAAAAAGTTCTTCCCCACCTTTGTTGACAATTTTAGTCAATGTAGGTTCTCCCAACGAGTAAAAAGGAAGAGGTGTAGGTTTTTCCCATTCTCCCAACAACGAACGAATATCCGTCCGGCTTATCTTCCCCAATGTATCAAGCATATTCTCAAATTTTATATTCAGGAAGGTATTACGTTTCAACATCGAATACAGTGAATCTCTAAAAGCTTCTACCCCCATATTTATTTCTGACCGGGCAAAAAGGCGGCTTGCTTCCTGCCCGACAATATTATTTTGCAGGTTACGTAATTCGACATCAGCCAATAGTTCTTTAAAGGTACGCGTTTCTAATAACAGAATAGCCTTCTCATTATTACTAATACCATTAATCTGACGTTCCCATCCCTCATTCTCCGATTTCTTCTGCAAATACAATTCAATCACCCGGTTGGCTACCGGCCATTCTGAGGAGAAGATATTATAACGAAAATTATAGATCTGTGGAAAAAGGAAATAAGGATTTGATTCTGATGATAAATTACCCTTTCCTCTATCTGATGAAAAATTATAATCCCCCTCTGTTTGCAAAAACATCCAGGCAAAATTGCTGAATGTACGCATCTGCGCTTCTTTTATACCGATTTCATTCCCATTTCCATATTTTGACCATCGTATGTGATTTTGAACCTGTTTCTTTACATCCAGTTCATCAAACAGCGCTCCTTTTTCTGGGAATAAGACCATTTCAGGCTGTATGGTTTCTTGTGCTTGCGACCAGGCACGCTCATAACCGGCAAATTGTATCGGTACTTCTATCAACGAAAACCGTTTGAAAGGATAGTCCAATTTATAATTTCGTGCCAATTGGTCTTTAACATTACGTATCAGTGAAGGAATAGTATCGTGAATAGAATCCAAGGCTGCTGTAAAAAAGTCATGTCCTTTCAGGTGCCAGATGCTATACAAGACACTATCTGCCAATACGCTTTTTTGCTGATAATCTCCAATAACCAGCGATATGGTTTGAGACGGGAAATCCCCTTTAAACGTATAAGTTCCCTGTTCATCCCCCTTACCCTCACCTTGAGAAAGAGGAATCAATCCATCGAGAGGTTTCACCTTCAAATGATAATTACTGAAATAAGTTTGTTGCCACTTCGGGTTTTCATCACTATAACTCGTCCCCGCACGAGGATACCAATATGTTTCAGGAGTAAGCAACAGATAATCCTTCGTCTGGAAACTATACTGCTTATCAATATTGAATAGAAACTTCTTTTTCGAAGCTTGCAATACTTCGGGAGGAATATCCAAATAACAAAACGAATGATCTATCCGCCCGTCATACTTAAATGTCACCGAAGCCGTGTCACCTTTTGCCAGATCCCTACCGAAATCTACTAACACAATTTGCCTGTCACGTTTAAATTGAAGAGATTGTCCGCCTGAATGAACAGAACGTACGGTTAATCCCGGATTCAGGCAGAACGTGAATACGGCAGATGAGTCCAGAGCCTCCCCTCTCATAGTTACTTCAGATAAAAAGTTGTCAGGACGTTGTTCTATCGAAAAATCGTATTGATGAATAAACATCTTCGGAGTAGTAACATACTGGTTATTAATACGTGTATATACTGTCCGTATATCGCTCTTATACAATATCGAATGTACGTGCCAATATCCACAGGCAAAACTCAACAGAAAAGTACAAACAGAAAAAAATATCCATGGATAATTACTGCGTGACGAGTGAGGTAGACGCCGGAACAAAAAGATTGTGAAAAAGACAAACGCTAACCCAGCAAAAAAGTAAATAGCCCGGTGGTTTAAAATCACCTCCAAGTTGGAAAAGCCGACAATAGTAGACTTTACTAATGGGAGACTGTAAGCCATATAATCGAAGAGATAGTAAAACTTATCTTCAATATAGAATACAGTCAATCCGATATACCCTAACAATAGAACGAAAGTAAGTGCCTGATTCTTCAACACCAACATCAGAAAGATAGACAAACCGATGATAAAGATTAAAGTAGGTACACTAATCAACAGAAAATAAAGTAGATAAGCCATCCAGTCCACTTCTCCCGATGTCAGATTAAATGCCACAGTAATGCTCATTATAATGAGATTAAGCAACAAGAAGACACGCAGGTTTCCCCAGATCTTTCCAATAACGTATTCGGCATTACTTAACGGACGGACATAAAAGACTTCCGATGTATCTAGTTTTTTATCTCTTTTCAGAAAATCGGAGGCTAGAAAGATAGCAATAACAGCCTGTCCTGTATTCAACAACAACAGGATTAAATAAGGGATATTCGATGGAATAGACGTAGCAATCCAAAAACCGGAAATGTCCTCCGATACAAATAAAAGAAAATTAAAAAGAGTAGTGATGCCTATGGCGAGTACTGTAAATACTCTGAAGAACCAACTTCTTATTAATAACTTACTTTCATATTTTGCAACCGATTGTATATTAGATAAAAAGGTCATATCAGCATATCATGTTTAGTCGTTCATCCAAAGGTTCAATTGATTCTCCATATAATATACATAAGCATGTTCAAGATTAGGAGAAAATGGCTCTGCTTCGTATCCCTCCACACTATCGGCAACCACCTGTACCTCCCAGGCTGCCCCCGACGGAATAGTAGATATGACCGGATATTTTTTATCGATCTCATGCAATTGGTCACCACCGGCCCTGATTCGCCATACCTTACCTTCGGCTTTCTTCAACATATCTTGCGGGGAACCATAGAAAGAGACTTCTCCCCGATTCATCAACGCCATATTATTACAGGTACTTGAAATATCCCCAACAATATGAGTAGATAAGATGATTGTTACGTCATTCTCGCTAACTTCAGAAAGAAGATTACGGAAACGGATGCGCTCCTCTGGATCAAGTCCAGTAGTAGGTTCATCTACGATGATTACTTTGGGGTGGTGTATCAATGCCTGTGCAATTCCCAACCGCCGTTTCATACCTCCTGATAATTTGTTGGCATATCGTTCCCGGACATCAAACAACCCCACATTTTCAAGCATTTCATCTACAGCCTGCTTTCGTTGTCTGTTTTGAGTCATTCCCGACAAGCGAGCTGCATAGTCCAGAAATTCATACGTTTTATATTTGGCGAAAAAACGAAAATCTTGAGGTAGATATCCCAATATACCACGGATTTCTTTTCGCTGTTTCATCAAATCGTAACCACAAATTTCGACTTGTCCGGAAGTCGGCTCCATTAATGCAACCAAGATACGCATTAAAGTAGATTTGCCGGCACCGTTGGGTCCCAATAAACCAAACATCCCTGCAGGGATTTCCAGATTGATGTTTTTCAATGCATGATTCCCGTTTGGATATATCTTATTGAGATTTCTAATAGTTATGCTCATGACATATTGTTAGCCCTATGTTATTTTGGCTGATAAAGATAAGCCTTATTTACATTATAAGAGAGACAATTGCAAACATTAACTTATATTAGCAGTCTAACGAAAGGAAACGAAAAATCATTTCAATGCAAAAGAGGAAACCGCTTCACAGTGTCCTCCTCCTTCTATACTCTATATGAACATGCTCCAAAAGGGTTTATTGAAAAAAAAGGAGTACATTCAAAAGGGTTTTATCTCAAATTGAATAATCAAAAACTGATTATACTGCTATCAACTAGACTCCATGGGTACAAAAGTTTATTGTATACATTAACTTCCCGTTTCCAAACGGGGAACTGTCGTTTCCCCGCAGAGACACCACCATTTCTCCATACAGTCACCCCAATTATCCCATAGCTTTACATAAATTTCCTTGATTATATAACGTATTGCAGATACTTTATCTACAACCTATCTGCAACAGTATATGCCACGTTCCAACTATTTATTAACTAGTATATTACATGCGTTTCGTTGCAGGTGGCAGATGTTTTTATACTTTTCAAGGTTCTTCGTCAAATTTGGTGGTAAGTTTTTCTCCGTTCATTTAGCCAATTCGGTTAGTGCCTATATTTTCTTATGAAAGTAAGTAAAAAGAGATAATTATTAACTTGGAAATAAAGAGATAAAGAACTTACCACCAAATTTGACGAAAACCCTTTTCAACTTTATAGTAGGAAAAAATTTCATTCATTTCCGTGCAGAAACGAACACGATTCACCACATTTATTCTATATATTTTAAAATATCAGATGTAACAAGTAAATCACATAAGTAGTATTCAGGATGACAATCGAACCTGTTATTCCATCAATAATAGCCTGCAAAATTATTTAAATGAAGGGATATAGTTAAGAAGATGAAGACCTGAATAATGTTTTTCCCCATATAATTCGCTAAAATCAAAGAAAGTGCCTATCTTTACCGCAAGTATTTTTTATTATTCACCATTAA
>ERZ777011.1937-NODE-1937-length-18812-cov-16.389615_pt1 | contig 18812 bp, 17 predicted proteins | sample MGYA00374964_ERZ777011 | MGnify/ENA primary metagenome ERZ777011 (study PRJEB29310, sample SAMD00008975) | mouse gut metagenome | study: EMG produced TPA metagenomics assembly of the Metagenome analysis of fecal microbiota from mouse which was promoted...
ATAAAAACAATGCAAAAAAGCAGAACTATTTGTTCTGCTTTTTCATTATAATTTCTTATTTTTCTTTAATGCTTTCATATTTAAAATATGAAATTCCTGCAATTACTAATACTACAAATATTGCTCTCATTATGTTATCAGAAACTCCTGTATATGGAATATCTCCTGTTGTATTTTGTGTATTATTAGTTGAATCTATATATGAAGATTGAGCATTTCTATTAGTATTTGTATTATTTGCTATATTTCTAGTTGTATTTGTTGTAGTATTTATTCTTGATGGTGTATTTGTATTTGTATTTGTTTTATTTCCAGAAGTGTTTGCCATATTTTCACCCTCAGAATTTTTTCCAACTGTAATTTTTGTAGATATTGTACTTGCTTCAATTGTTTCGCCTGTATTAGAAGCTTTGATATCAGAAAGTTTAATATCTCCTGATTTTCCTGTTACATTTGTTTTTGTTTTAAATGTAATTTGAACAATATCTGCATCTTCATTTAAGAAACCTTGTTTATACAACATAATTTTTCCATTGTCTTGATTATATGTTGGTTGCCAACCATTATTTCCTTCTATGCTATCAGCATTAATTGTTTCAAATATTTGAGTGCTATATGATAAAACACCTTCAAAAGCATTGATTCCTGTTGTTCCAACATCCAAATTTGACACTCTTATTGTAACAACTACTTCATTAGATTCATCAACTGTTGTTCTATTTGGTGTTATTGTTGCTGTAAAGCTTGATGCACTAACAGTTGTAGCTAACGACATTGCTACTAATACTAACATTATCATAATAACTGCTAATTTTTTTCTCATCTTTCAATTCTCCTTCTCTTTTATAGTATAACTCTTTTGATTTTAAAAATCAAGTATTTTTATGTAACATTTATGTTAATTATTCATATATAAGTCGACCATTTGAGATACATCTGTTATATCTATTTTTCCATCAACATTCATGTCTGCTGCTTTTAACTCATTACCTGTTAAAGTAAATTCTTTACCATACCCATAATGAGCAATAAACTTTGAAAAATCTAATAGTGTTACATTACCACAACCATCAACATCACCTCTAACGACTAAATAATATATTTTACCATCAGATAGTTTCATTTTCATACCTGTTTTTATATAGTCATTATCTTGCAATTCTCTACCATTAGGACCAACTACATAAATAGATTTTGAATTTGTTTTTATTTTTGATTTAAATGTTTTTAAGGTTGTTAAATGTCTTATATTATAAATATCTTTATCTTTTAATATTTTATAATCTGTCGAAGTTAATGTAATTTTTTCATCTTCTTTATCATTATTTTCATTGTTATTATCATTTTTATCATTATCTTCTTTGTCTTTATTATCGTCTACTGGTGGTTTTGTATCTTCTCCTGGTGGTGTTGGATTTTGTTTCTCATCAATATCTGTAAAAGCTTTTATACATAAATCTGTATTTTTCATATCAAATCCTTTTACATTTTGCTCTGATAAATTATTCCAAGAATATCCATCAACTGAATAAAAATTCTTTCCAGCATTTCCTGTAATTGTTGAATACAATGAATTTGGTACACAAGCTTCTACTGAAAAATAAAATCTATCAGTTTTTGATGTTTCTTTAACAACAATTGAAAAATTATTTCCTATAAGTTTTGTTTCATCTATTTTTATTCTATGATATCCTGGCTTTAAAACTCCTGTTGTAGCAACCTTAGTAAGTCCACTAAGTGTCATTCCATTTCCTTTTGGATTAACATATATTTCCAAAGAAACATCATCTGGAACAGTAACTCCTACATAAGTAAGTTTTTCATCTGTTGACGCATCTCTTGAAAATACAGTTCCTATATATCCTTGATTTACTGTGTTCATACCAATAGCAGTATTATCACCTAACAAATTGTATTGATACAAATTATCATAATCTATATTTGTAGTTGATTGTATTCCATATAATAAACTTTCAATTAAAGCATCTTCATATGATATATATATATATCCTTTATCAAAGTTTTCAGTACCATAAGTATTTAAACAAATATAAGCACCATTTGTCTTAGGTTTTGCAATTCCTGTAAAATTGTCTTTTGAATATCCATCATCCCAACCAACAATTGTTACAGCATGATCTCTTGGATACAAGTTTGTATTACAGAAATATGCATTTGATTTAAAAGCATCTTTTGTATTGCTATAAAACTCTGCGTGATTTCCTGCTGTTACTGCTGAAACAGCACCATATTTTACAATTTGATCTTTTATCATATTTCTTATTTGCGTTACTTCTTCTGAACTATATACCTTTCTGTTTTGAGCTGTTCCACCATTTGTATAAGTAACAGTTCCATCACTTGCATATTCTTTAAATATGCTTGGTAAAGCCACATAATCAGAAACTATTGTATCAACTTTTTTATCTAATGATTTCAAATCAATTTTATTTACATTATTTTCAAACGGCATATCTTTTTCTAGTACAGCACCTTGACCATTTGTTAAATATGCTAGTCCAAAAGGAGCTAAACCACCATCACCTGCTTCTCTATTATAGCAATGTTTATTTACACCATCTGTGAATGTTTTTATTGTTGAATAATCCATATGTCTTGGTGAAAATATTTTATCAACATTTTTAGTTAAAGCTAAATTGGTTTCTAACATTGTTACTGTTGAGAAAGCCCAACATTCATTTGTTATTCCTTGATGTTTTACTTGTACCTTAATATCCTTATTTAAGTTATAAGACGGAACATTATACGTCGCTGCCTTTGTCATTGCAGAATATAGTTTTTCTGAAATTTTTCTAGTAAGAATTTGCATTCTATAACTTATTTCTTTTTGACTATATTCTTCTAGAACATTATCTTGCACAATTGTAGTATACATCTTTGGCATTAAAGTATTCGCTTTTTCTTCTTCACTTAATTTTTGCCATTCAATAAAATCTTGTGTGTGCAAAGTTTGTAATTCTTCATTTGTATTTGCAAAACTAAATGAATTCATAAACATAACACCAGCTAATACAGTTCCAATTCCAAGTATTTTGACTGTTTGTTTATTAAATTTGAACTTTTTCATCAATTACTCACTTTCTTTTCCATATAAGTATTTCATAATATCATAGTTTAATTATAACATTAAGTATTTTTGCTTTCAAGCCTACTCCTATTAAGTTTTCATTACATTTGTTGTTACTAAAATGTAATAAAATTTTTATGTGCTTGATATTTATATTTCCATAATTTGCGTTATAATATTATTATACAAAAGAATTTAAGGAGTTTTTATGAGCATAAATTCAACATTAAGAAGAGAAGGAATTGAAATCATCAATCCTTTAAGTACACTTGAAATAAATAAAATAGCATCAAAAATTGCAGAGAAATTATGCTCTACATTCCCTGAGCATAACTTAAATCAAAGCGATTTATTTATTTCAATATCAAGATTAAATATGTATATTGCAAAAATGCCAAATGATATGGCTGTTGCAAAATATTTTTATAAAAATGATTCAATATATTTTAGTGAAAACATGGATTTCGATGACTTAAATACATTAGCAGTTCATGAATGTATTCACTTTTTGCAAGCAGTAAAAGACAAACGTGGCAAAGTTACAAAATTAGGATTATATAATCTTCAAGGAAAAACATCTGGTATGGCCTTAAATGAAGCTGCTGTTCAATATATGGCTTCCAAAGCCAATCAAAACGAAACAGATAATGTTAGATATTATAATATGAATTTAACAACAGAAAGTCCAGATTATTACCCATTGGAAACTGCAATAATAAGACAACTTGCTTATTTTACTGGTACATATCCACTATTTCATAGTGTTTTATATAGTAATGATGTTTTTAAAAACACTTTTATCGCAAAATCTAATGCAAAAGCTTACAATATAATCGAATCCAATTTAGACTTACTTATGCATTATCAAGAAGAACTTGTTATTTCAATGAATAATTTAGATTATTGTTCAGAAAATGATGCTTCACTTAATAAAATAAAAAACTTATCTAATAGAATAGAAGCTTTAAAATCAATAATCTTAAAACTTACTTTGGAAATACAAAATACCATTATAGATAATTGTTTCAATAAGGAATTTCAATATATAAAAGACCAAGACAGCTTAAACGCTTTCCAATCTCATCTATATAACTTTAAAGACCTTCTTATTGACACAGAAGGATATAACTTTTACAATGAATTTTATCGTAATATGATGAACAAACTTGAAGAAAAGCGTGAATTGGTTAAAAAATATGGTGTACTTACATTTTTTGAGGAATCAAATAAGGATTTAGCGCTTTTCGAAAATCCCACCTACGGTATTGAATTCTTTAAAAAACTCTTTAATAAACTCAAACTATTATTTGAAGAAAAAATACGAGTAAAGAATATAGACTAAAACCTCCTAAAATTTAGGAGGTTTTTTACAGTTCTTATTTATTCAATTCATCTACTACCAATTTTAAGTCATTCCAAAAATCTATTTTTTTATGTTCATCTCTTAATAGTGCTGCTGGATGAAATGTCGGAAGATATTTTATATCTTTTTTTACAATCCACTTTCCTCTACTCTTTGTAATTCCATATTCATCACCTAAAATATTTTTTAAAGATACACTTCCCAATAAAACAATAATTTCTGGTTTTACTAACATAACTTGATTTCTTAAATAATCCATACAAGCAATTGCTTCCTCTTTTTCTGGATTTCTATTATTAGGCGGTCTACATTTTACAATATTCGCTATATATAAATCTTCTCTATTTATCCCTAGCCCTCTAAAAGCTTCGTTCATAAGTTTTCCAGACTTTCCTACAAAAGGTTCTCCTTGTATATCTTCATCTACCCCTGGTCCTTCTCCAATTAGCATTACTCTTGCTGATGGATTACCTTTACCAAAAACTGTTTGGGTTCTATTTTTACATAACTTACATTTAGTACATTTTTTTACTTCTTCATTTATTTCTTCTAATGTTTCATACATACGCTACTCCTATAACATTATTATCGCTGTTCCTCTACCTGCATTTGCACCATCTACTCTTACTGATTCTATTTTATCTTTATTACAAACACTACAAAGGTTACAATCAATAATATTCTTTTCTTTAATTCCAAGTTCTGTAAGCAAAATCTTATTAATTAATACTGTATCAATATTATATTTTTGCTCTCCATCTACAATTTCACCTAGTTCAATAAATTCTTCTGTTTTATTTGTAAATTCAAAAATTCCTTCACATAGCTCTTTAACATCACTTGACACTTCAAAATGACATTTTCTAATACTTGGGCATATAAAGCATAAAATATCTTCTGCTTTACAATCGTAGAAATTTATCATCTTTACAACAGCCTTTTCTGCTATCTTTTGAAAAGTTCCTCTCCAACCTGAATGAACATTAGCAATAACCTTTTTAATAGGATCATAAAACAAAAATAATATACAATCAGCATTTTTGCTAGTTAATGCAATATCCTTTTTATTTGTAATCAGTCCATCCACATTTTGTAAATCCTTTGTGGATAAAACTTTATCAATACACTTTATTTCCGCTGTATGTGTTTGTACTGGTTGAACTACATTTTCATAATTTATATTTAAAGCTCTGCATAATGTTTTATAACTTTCTTCATTTTTATCCTGCTCAAAAGCAAAATTAATATTTTTACTTTTTAAAGTGTATGCATGCTTTATTCCATACTTCAATAATTTTTTAAACTGTATATACTCAATACCTTCATTTTTTACATATACAATCTCCTCTTCTTTAAACATCAATACCTCCTTTAAAAATTCTTGGAACTCTATTTGATATACAAGACAAAATTTCATAATTTATTGTGTCACATTTACTTGCAACTTCATCTAGTGTTATGTTCTCATTATCCCAAATGAAAACTTCATCACCTACTTTTATATTATCAATATCACTTACATCTATCATAAAACTATCCATGCACACTTTTCCAATTATTTTTGCTTTTTTACCATTCACAAAAACTTCTCCACCAATCATACATCTTCTTATTCCATCAGCATAACCAATTGGAACAGTGGCAACTCTTGTGTCTTTTTCAGCAATAAATATTCTGCCATAACTTACACTTTCACCTTTTTTTAATGTTTTGATAAAATTTATTCTAGATTTTAGTTTTGCAATTGGTTTTAAATTTAATTTTTTATAAGCACCTTCATAAGGTTCATATCCATACATTATTATTCCTGGTCTTACAGCATTAGTTTGTGAATTTTCAAAATTTAATATACCATTAGAAGCACTATGATGTATATATTTTATATCACTAAAATATTTTTTAATAGTTTCTAATCCTTCATTAAATTTTTTAATCTGCAAATCTGTAAATTCTTTATCAACATCTGCTACTGCAAAATGAGTATAAACACCTTGTACCTTTATAAAAGGATTTTCTTTTATTTTGAAACAAAATGTTTCAAGCATTTCTTTTTCAATTCCTGTTCTTCCCATTCCTGTTTCAAGCTCTAAATGCACTTTTGCTTCTTTTTTGTTATTAATCAATTCGTTTAAAAAATCTAAATCGCTAATCCCAATTGAAACATTTTGTTTCAAAATATCTGTTATGTCATTTACATCTGGTTGATTTAATATAAGAATTTCTCCTTTATATCCAATTTCTCTCAAATACATTGCCTCTGACGCCATAGCCACTGCTACAATCTCATAATCTTTTATTAAATCTAATTTTGTATTTATATATGTACCATAAGCATTTGCTTTTATTACTGGAATTATAGTTTTATTTCCAACAAATTTTTGAATCTCATTCATATTATGCTTAAAAGCATCTACATCAATTTCCATTACTGTACTTCGCATCTCTTATCCATCCTTTCCATTTAACATCTTATATAATCATATTCATTAGATTTTAAGCTAGTATTAAAATTGCAAATGCTTTTATAAGCACAATAACTACAAGCAGTTTGTTTTTTATAATTATATGGTTTAATGTCAATTTTACCTTTCATAATTTCAGTAGATAATTGTTTTATTGTTTTTCTTACATTTTTTTGTAATTCTTTAAATTCATCAGCTTTCAAAGTTTTAGGTTTAGAAGATATCTCTCCATCAACTTTCAATGCAACAGGAATAATATCTGATGTATTGCTTTTTTCTAACTTCTTATCCATCGCCTTTACAACTTGTACATCTGCTAATACAAAACCTTTCATTCTGAAAAGTTTTCTTATTTCCTCTTCTATTTTTTCAGTAGATTCATTTTTAGAAGCTTTATATATATTGTCTAATAAACTTAAATATAAAACTCCGCTAGATTCATATTCTGTATTTTCAGTTAAAGCATCTAGATATGTTACTAATTGAATTTGCAATCCAGCTTCTACCTTTGAAACATCTATTGACATATCAGAAGATTTGTAATCAATAACTCTTATGTATTGTTTATCTCCTACTTTTCCTAAATCCACTCTATCTATTTTACCTGTAATTTCTACTGATTTATCATCAAAAAGTGTCATCTGAATTGGCTTGAATTCACTTAAATTATTGAATTCTACTTCATGACCGTAATACTTCAAAATCACTGTTTCTAATCGAATATACAATATATTCAATTGCCTTTAATACAACTTTTTTTAATCTTTTTGTTAATAATCTAAATTTTGCTGTACTTGAAAAAGTATAATATTTTGAGATTTCTAAAAGTTCTTCAATAATGCACATAGTAATTTTTTCAATTTCATCATCTGATAATTCTGATAATGATTTATTTCCTTCATCTATTTTTCTAAAAAACGCATCTATTACTTCATGCATAAAAGAACCAGTATCAATTGATGCCATTTGCAATTCTTGATTTTCTTTTAATTTTAGTCCATATATCATATGAAAAGAAAATGGACATTTTCTATAACTTTCTAATCTTGAAACACTAGTTTTTAATTTGTTTCCATATAATTTAGAAATATTCTCTTCTGATATTTTTTCTGGCAAATTATTATAATCAAAACCACTTATAGCAGTAACAAATTTTTCTTTATTTGTTTGATAAAAATATACAATTATATCTTGCCATTCTTCTGATGTTTCTTTTCCCTCTAAAAATTCTTTATATACTTTCAAAGATTCTTCAAAAGTTGCCTTTTCATTAGTAACTGTATAATTATTAATAACAATATCACTATTTTGAATTAAGTTTGGAAAAGCTATTTTCAATTTTTTAATCAATATTGATGGTCTAAGTGATTTACCTTCTTTATCACTAGAAGCATAAGATAAAAATAATTTTTCTTCTGGAAGTGTCAAAGTTCTGTAAATATTGAACTGTTCTTCATATAGTAATTCAGTTGAAGATTTTGCCATCTCAAATCCTTTTTCTAAAAGCTTTTCTCTGTCTTTATCGTTTAAAAAACCTTCTTCTCTACTTCCTGCTGGAAATACACCATCATTTATTCCAATAACAAATAAAATTTTAGTTTTTCTACTTCTTGAACGATTAATATCTCCTAATACAACTTGATCTTGTGTGGCTGGTAAAATTCCAAGTTCACTATTCTTAATTCCTATTTGTAATAATTCTTTATATTTATCAAAAGTAATTTTCTCATCTTCAAAAAGTAAAACTAGTTCGTCAAATACATTTATTAATATTTTATAACTTGTATTATATTCATCAGTAATTTCTGGTATTTCATACTTTTTAATTTTTCTATCTAAAATTTCATTAATTTTATTATCAATTAAAAATTGATATAATTTTTTTGTAATTTCCAAAACTGTTTTATTTTCAAAAACACTATTTTTAAAATCTAGTAATGGTTTTACTATCTCTAATCTTATCTCTTCTAATTTAGATTGTAAATCATTTATTGGTTCATAATCAAAACTTCTTTTATACCATTTGTTTCCTTTTATTCCCCATTTCTTACAATAATTTTCAAGTTCATAAATATCTTCATTATTGAATTCATGTAACCCTACTTTTAAATAATCAAACATAGCATCATAAGACCAATTTTTAGCAAATATATCTAGCAATGCTATTATGTATTTTATCAAAATATTTTGATTTAACTCTTTTTTACTATCTATAAATAATGGTATTTCATATTTATCAAAAACAGCTTTTGCATCTTCTAAATAACTCTCTATATTTTGTGTAACTATTCCTATTTCATTGTATCTAACATTGTTTTCTTTAACTAAATTGATAATTTTTTTAGCAACATATTCCATTTCAGAATATGAATTATTAGCTAAAAACAACTCAACATTTTCAGATGATTTTTTATATTTTTCTTTACTATTTTCAGATAAATTTTTCTCTAAAAATTTCAATTCATCATTTTTAAATCTATATAATTCTGTCAAATTTATTTTGTTAATTTCTGCATTTTGATTTTCAGCTATTTGCAAAAGTTTTATTGCAAATTTTTTATTAAAGTAAAAAATATCATTTTCCACATTAGTTATTTTTTCTAAATCATCTATACAAGATGTAACTGTCATTTCACTACATACTTTTAACAATTCCTCAAAAACACCAAATTCCTGTGAAGTGAATCCTAAAAAATCATCAACATAAATAATACTATCTTTAAACATATCAGTATTTTGTAAATTTTCTTTTAATATATTCATGCTATCATTTTCATCAATAAATTTTTCATTTATTTGCTTTTCATATGCATTATAAACAGTTTCTATATCTTCTAATTTAAGCCTCATATACTGGTCATCAAAATTTGTATTTAACAGACTTTGTACATCTATATTATGTTTCTTTAATTCGGTTAGCATATTACTAACTATATCAACATTCTTATCTGATTTTCCTAAAAATTTTAAGTTTTTCTTTTCTTTTAAAAGTATATTATATATTAACATACTTTTACCAACTTTTGAAAGTCTGGTATATAATTTGCCTCCAACTTCCATAATTACTCTACTTGCCATTCTACTTAAAGTAAGAACTTCTACATTTAATAATGTATTTTCCCCTGTTACTTTAAATAAATTTTGTTCAGCTGTTAAATTACTTTGCTCAGGCACAATAAGATAGATACTTTCAGTACCTATCTTATTTTTTATATCTTCATATATAATTTTACTTTTCCCACTTCCACTTTTACCGTAAACTAGATTAAATTTCATATTTCTCCTAATAATTATCTAAGCTTAATGTTGGATATACAAAGCTTGAACCATCAACTATTTTTCCATCTTCTGCATGATCTACAAAGAAATCACCTGATCCTTTCAAAAAATACTTTGTATAAACACTATCTGACACACGACCATTACCTACTATAACAGGATCATCCCATGTGCAATCAACAGCATACCAATTGCTATCTATTTTAACATAATTCCAAGCATGGCTTTCAGTTTCACCATTTGAATTTTGACCTATTCCACAAGCTATTACACATGGAATTCCAAAATCATCCATTATGTATTTAAAAGCTTTTGAATATCCTTCACATACAGCTTCTTTATTTATTAAAGCACCGTATATATTGTATATATTATCTTTTGACAAAGTTTGGTCATAAGATACATTTTTTATTAAATAGTCATGTACAGTTTTAATTTTATTATAAGCTGTATCTTCTATAATACTTCCTTCAATATTAGATTTTATAGTTTCTATCATTTCAGACACAACATCAATAGATTGTTTATTATAAAAAGATTTTGATAAATAACTTTCTCCTTCTAAGTTACCTATTTTAACTTTATATGTTTTCAATGGTCCAAAACTTGTAATTTCAGTAGACATATACATTTTAGTTATATCTAAATAGAAAATTTCTGGATGATCAAAAAGCAAAGCATTTACTCCAAATTGAAAAGCATTTTCTAAAATTGATTCTCCATTTTCTTGATGTAATAATTCATTAAACAATGTATCAAATTGTACTTCATAATTTCCAGTTTTTAAATTTTCTACATTATCATACATTCTATCATAAATCATTTTTCCATACATGTCTAATTGATAATAATATAGTTTATTTGTAGCATTAGTTGTTGATTTACCTACTGCACTATTGTTATCTTCTGTAATTTCTGGGACTTCTTCTGGTTGTTCCTCTGGTACATTTATGTAAGGATATTCAATATTGGATTTCTCTTCTACATTGTCAGGTTCTTTGTCTTCTTCATCTACATCACTTTTTGTATTTGCATTTATCCAATCATCAATATTTTCTTCTGTTATAATTAAATCTTCTATTGGATTTACAGCAATAACTTTTTCTGTTTTTGCATTTATAAGACTTACCAAACTCAAATTATCTGGTACTTCAATAATTCCAAAAATGTCTAAACAAAAATAGGTTGTTAATAAAAATATTAGGATAATCAAAGTGGTCATAATGCCAGCTACTAAATTATCTTTTTTTCCCATCATTTTCCTCCACTTCTAAGCACCCTTTCCTTGTTCTCTTTTCCAATAAAATAAATATTGTTGAGCTAAACCTGGAATACCTAAAAATTTTTCTTCTGCTAATTTTTGTATTTCCTTTTTACTAACCTTTTCTTCATCTTCATTATGTATATATAAATCATTCATAACTCTTCTAACCCAAACATCAATTGGAAATACATCATATCTTTTTAATGAAAAAAGCATTATACAATTTGCAACTTTTTCTCCAACTCCATCTAATTTCAAAAGTTCTGTTTCTATATATTCTAAACTATCATTTTCTTTTAATCGTTCAAGAGAAACTTCTTTTTCTTTTATCATTTTTGTTGTTTTATATACTCTTTTATCTCTAAAACCTAATCCTAAATTTCTCAAATCTTCTATGCTTGCATTAGATAATTCATCTACACTTGGAAATAAATAGTAATCTTTTCCTCTAAATTCTACTTTTTTTCCATATTTTTCAGAAATTCTATCTATTATCTTTTTAATTCTTGGAATATTATTATTTGCAGATATTATAAATGAAATTATACATTCCCATAAATCTTGATTTAAAATTCTAATTCCTTCACCAAATTCAATGCTTTCTTTTAAATATACATCTATTTTACTTAATGTATCTTTTATTTTGGTATAATCTGTGTTTAAATCAAAATAATCTTTTACTATATCTTCTAAATTTCCAGTTACATTACCTATAAATGCAAAGTCTTTTCCAATTTGCTTTACATTTATAACTCCATCTTTTATAACACCAGTATAACTTCCATCCTCTTCTATATTCCATCTAAAACATTGTCCACATTCAAAAATGTGTACTAAATTAAAACTATCTGGATTTTTTAATATATATTTTTGTTCCATTGTTAAAATTCCCTCTCTTGTATCACTTATATTCTAATACATTTATGTCTTTTTATCAATGGTAAAATTAAATATTATAAATTATTATACTTTATAAATAATCAAATAGTTGGGATATAAGAAATTGAATGAAATGACGAATGCGATTGAAAGCAAATTAGAAATTGCTAATATATTTAATGAGTAATGTTCGCGTCGAGCGAAGCGAGGACTAAGTGAAAGAGGCTCGTTAAATATTTTTGCAATTTCTTTTTGCTGTATTGAGCCGAGGAATATAATGAAATTTCTTATATCCCAACTATTTTATAATTATTAAAAATTAATTATTAATTTTTAAATCCAAGTCCATAAACTTCACGAGCATCTGTAATAATTATAAATGCATTAGGATCTATTTCCATAGCCATATTTTTAATTGTCATCACATTTCTTCGCTTAGTAATACACATAAGAATAGTTCTTTCTTTGGAAGTGTACATTCCTTTTCCATATAAACCTGTTGCTCCACTTTCAATATCTAAATTTATTTTCTCTGCTATTTCTTCATACTTATCAGAAACTATATACATCATTTTACTAAAATTAATACCTTCAAAAACTAAATCTATCATTTTACCAATAATATAAATTGCAATTGCTGAATATAGACCTATTTCTATTTGTTTAAAAAATATCAAATTTGCAAAAACTATAATTCCATCCATTATTGCCAAAGTATTTGAAGTTCTAACTTTATTTGAAAAGCTTTTAATAATTTGAACTATCAAATCTGTTCCACCTGTCGAAGCTCTTGCCTTAAAAACTAACCCCAATCCAATTCCGATTAAAATTCCACCATATATGCTATCTAGAAATCTATCATCTGTAAAAGTTGTAATCATACTAAATACATCTATCATTTTAGAATATAGCAAAGTAGCATAAATGCCTTTTAATAAAAATTCTTTTCCTAATCTAAAATAACTAATTATAAAAAGTGGAATATTCATAACAATAATTGTAGTTCCCATAGGAATATTAAAAAAGTAATACAATATTGTAGCAATACCTGCAAAACCACCACTAGACAATCTATTAGGCAACAAAAATAAAGCTGTACCAATACCAGCAATAACACATCCAATAGTAATTAACATATAATCTTTAACTTTATTTTTCATATAAAAACACACCTATATTCTTAGTATAAGTGTGTTTTCAAAAATTATTCATCTATAAAATCTTGATATTTTTTTGTTACTGTCACATCAATTTTACTTGCTGGACATTTTTCATCCATTTTAATTAAAACATCCACATCATATGTATCTTTAAGTTTTTCAACATTTTGTTTTTTGAATCCTACTACATTACTAACATTTTGTGGATTAACTCTAATTTCAACTTCTTTTACTTTTGTATTAAATTTTTTAATTTTATCCACAATAGTATCATAATAAATTGAAGATTCTACTAATTGCCTAAATGTTTCATGATATGGACCTGCGACTACCTCACTACCTTTTTTATCTGGTCCACAAATAGTTTCTGTGTTTTGAAGTCCTATTCGTATAACATTTATCTTTTTCTTACCAAAGAAATAGCATAATTCTTTGCATCTTTCAACAGCCTGTTCTACTGATAATGGTTCATATATACCATCTAAATATTCTTTTTCTAATTCTGTGCCTCTTATTACTAAAACTGGGTAAATTCTAACCATTTTAGGTTTTAATTTAGCTAAATCTTTTGCTGTATTTATTTCATCTAAAACAGTACTTTCTGGCAGTCCTACCATCATCTGATGACCTAATTTAAAACCATACCATCTAATAAGCCTAGATGATTTTTTTACATCTTCAAATGTATGTCCTCTCTTACATTTTTCTAAAATATAATTGTTAGTAGATTGAACTCCAAGTTCTATTGTCTTTACTTTATATTTTTTTAATCTTTTTAAAATAGTCTTATCTATTGCATCTGGTCTAGTAGAAATTCTAATACTATCAACTTTTTTTAATTTAACATATTCATAAGCAGCTTTCAAAAGTCTTTCCTGTAAATCTGCTTCTATTGCTGTAAAACTTCCACCAAAAAAAGCAACTTCTGGTTTTATTTCTTTATCCTTAAAGCTATCCAAATAATATTCAATTATATTTTTAACATCTTCTTCTGTAACATTTTTTTGTTCACCACTAATTTTTCTTTGATTGCAAAAAGTACATTCATTTGGACATCCTAAATGTGGGACAAAAATCGGAATAATATATTGTTTTTTCATTATTGCTCCTTTATGTTTAACATTTCTAAAGTTTTTCTTGCTGCTTCCATTTCAGCTAGTTTTTTACTTCTTCCAACTCCTATTTGTGTTCTCTTGTCATTTATTAAAACTTCTGCTGTAAACTCTTTATTATGATCTGGCCCTTTTTCATTAATAATATTATATTTTATTGTTACTTTGCCTTCTGCTTGTAGTTTCTCTTGCAATACTGTTTTGTAATCTTTTTTTCCAACATTTTGAGATGCATATTCAATTTCATCTTTTATATTATCTATGATAAATCTTTCTGCATTTTCTAAATTAGAATCTAAATAAATTGCTGCAATAACAGCTTCAACAGTATCTGCTAAAATTGCTTTTCTTGGACTTTTTGAAGTTTTTTCACTTTTACCCAAATATAAGAACTCATTAAAATTATGTCTTAAAGCAACAGAATACAAATTATCTTCACAAACTGAATCTGCTCTAATCTTAGTCATTTCTCCTTCTGCTAATTTTTTATAATGTGTATATAAATATTTACTACTTATAAATTCTAATATACTATCTCCAAGATATTCAAGTCTTTCATAACTTTCAACTTTATTTTCATGAGAATAAGATGAATGTGTAAGTGCTTTTTTAAGCAAGTTTTTATTTTTAAAAGTATAACCAATATTTTTTTCTAATTCGCTTAATTCCATGGTATTTCCTCCATTTACTATTATATATCTTTTTGGAATATTTTTCAACAAAAAATCGGGTATATATATTATTTAATACAAAATAACATACATACCCGATTTTTAACATAATAAATAATCTTTATTATACTAAACTTTTATATAGTCAATTTTCATATATGAACAATCAAACGTGGGCTAAAATCTACATTCAATATAAAAGTCAGCCCGCTATTGTTCTATTTATTTTCTAAATATTACACATTTTCTTTGATATAATCAACTACATCTCCGACTGTAACTACTTTTTCAGCGTCAGAATCTGGGATTTCTAAATCGAATTCTTCTTCTAATGCCATTACTAATTCAACTATATCTAATGAATCTGCACCTAAATCATCAATAAATGATGCTTCCATTTCGACAGCTGTTTCAGCTACACCTAATTGTTCTACAATTATAGCTTTTACTTTTTCAAATACTTCCTCAGTACTCATATAAGTTACACCTCCTTTTCAAAGATATTACTATATAATCTATTTTTATTATATACGAACTAAAAAGTCAAGTCTTTATTTACTTTTTTTCAAATTCTTCTATCATTTTATCAACTGCTTTACTATTAACAAATCTTTCAGCTTGTTTTATAGTAAAATAGAATAAATATTCATCACTACTTCCATGAGCTTTTACTACTGGTTTTTTTACTCCTAAAAATAAAGCTCCACCATATTCTTTATAATCCATGGTTTTTGCAAATCTTTTAATAGCTGGTAAACAAGGAATTGCTCCAATTGTTGTAAAAATGTTTCTTTTTAAGCTCTCTGTCAAATTTCTTTTTACCATTTTTCCAACGCCTTCTAGTGTTTTTAAGAATACATTTCCAGTAAAACCATCTGTAATAACAGCATCTATTTCTCCTGCAAAGCAATCCCTACCTTCAATATTGCCAACAAAATTCACACCATATTCTTCAGCATGCTCATTTAATATATTAAAAGTTTCTTTAACTAAATCATTACCTTTGGTTTCTTCTGTTCCAATATTTAATAATCCTATTTTTGGATTTTCTATACCTAATGTATTTTTTAAATAAATAGTAGACATCTGTGCAAATTGTACTAAATTAATAGGTTTGCAATTTGTATTTGCACCTGCATCCATAAGTAAAAAACTTTTTCCATACGCTGGAAGAAGTGGTGCAATGGCTGGTCTATCAATGCCTTTTATTCTACCAACTAATAAAGTTGCTCCTGTAAGCAATGCTCCTGAATTTCCAGCAGATATAAATACATCTCCTTCACTTTCTTTAAGCATTTTAAATCCAACTACCATTGATGAATCTTTTTTTTGTTTTATTGCTTGTGTTGGAATATCACACATTTCAATTTGTTCTGTTGCATTTTTTATAGATATGTTACTTGCTACTTCTGTAATTGTATCTTTTCCAAAAAATTCTTTTGCCTTAGCATTTATAATTTCTTCATTTCCAACAAGAACAATTTCAGATTTTACTTCACTAGCTGCTCTTACAGCTCCTTTGATAGTTGCATCTGGTGCATTGTCTCCCCCCATCGCATCTAATAATATTTTCAAGTATTTTTCCCCCTTATACTATTTGTATTACTATTTTACATTAGACATTACTATTTTAAATGCTTTCTGTAAAAAAAGCAATACTTTTTTTATAATTTGACCATAAATTCAGTTTTTAAAGTCCATCAAAATTTCTTTTTGCAGCTAATATTGATAAACATAAAAAAATCGCAAAAAAACTTATAGAAAAAGCAGTTGGTGTTTGTACTTTCCAAGCTAATTTCAATGCTAAAATTAGAACATACCATTTGAATATATTGAAAAAACAATGTACTTTCCAAATTGTTGTATTAATAGTTCCACATATTATTCTCATAGCAAGCATATCTATCGAATTTAGCCCAGCTTCATACATAAATTGCTTTGCTTCTATTAAATCATTTGGATGAATTTCTAAAATTTCAGCTAAAACATATAGCATAGTTATATCAGGATAAAGCGCATCTTTCTCCCAAAGTTTTACTGTTCTTTCATCTACTTCATGACCTTTATCTATTATTCTCTCTACTAAACTTAATCTACTTAAACCTTGCTTATCTCTACCTTCTAATATATATTCACCAAAAGTTTTAAATTCACCAAATTTTTTGTGAGTTTTAAATTCCCTTTTATTACTCATAAATTTCCCCTTAATTTTGTATTATACTATTGTTATTTACTTCATTTTGATTTGTTATATCAGTAGTTATATTATTTTGTAATGTATTATTTAATATATTATTTTTTTGCATTAATTCTATTTCATTATTCTTTGGTTTAACTCTATATTCAGTAAAATCATCAACAGCATTATCTATAACTCTCTCTACTAATTGCATTTGCTTTGGATCGTTTGGATCACTCATCATATTTTCAAATTTTTTATAATTTACAGCTACCACTATTATACATATTCCAGCAATTAACTTAACCGATTGCCTTACAACAACATAGAAAGCATGAAAAAATTTTTCACTAACTCTTTTTGTAGCAGGATTTATCTCATGAATAGATTCATCTTGTATTGTAATTCTCTTTTTTAACAATTCATTTGGATTTAACTTCAAATGCTCTGATAATGAATATATACTATCTAAATCTGGAAATTCATTTCCTTTTTCCCAATTCATAATAAGTTTGGGCGTAATTTTAGAATCATTAATTTTCCATGCCAGTTCTTCTATACTTAACCCTTGCTTTTCTCTTGCCTCTTTAATTACTTTACCAACAGAATTAATTGGTAAACGTCTTTCTTTCATGCTCATATTATACTCCATTTATTTATATATATTGATTTTACATATAATTATTTCAAAAATCAACAAAAAAGAGTTCTTTATATAAAAGAACTCTTTCTAATATATTGACTAAATATTATTCTATAATATCAGCAACAACACCAGAACCTACTGTTCTACCACCTTCACGGATAGCGAATCTTAATCCTTTTTCAATAGCGATTGGTGTAATTAATTCGATTGTCATAGAAACATTATCACCTGGCATAACCATTTCAACACCAGCTGGTAAATCAATAACACCAGTAACGTCTGTTGTTCTAAAATAGAATTGTGGTCTATATCCATTAAAGAATGGAGTATGTCTTCCACCTTCTTCTTTTGTTAGAACATATACTTCTGATTTGAATTTTGTATGTGGATTGATTGTTCCTGGTTTAGCAATAACTTGACCTCTTTCGATGTCTTTTCTATCAACACCTCTTAAAAGAACACCAATGTTATCACCAGCTTCTGCTTGGTCTAATAATTTTCTGAACATTTCAACACCTGTTACAACTGTTTGTTTTCTTTCAGCAGATAAACCAACAATTTCAACATTGTCTTGAACTTTAACTGTTCCTCTTTCAACTCTACCTGTTGCAACTGTTCCTCTACCAGTAATTGTGAATACATCTTCAACTGGCATTAAGAATGGTTGATCAATTGGTCTTTCAGGAGTTGGAATATAGCTATCAACAGC
>ERZ777011.1939-NODE-1939-length-18784-cov-3.073576_pt1 | contig 18784 bp, 12 predicted proteins | sample MGYA00374964_ERZ777011 | MGnify/ENA primary metagenome ERZ777011 (study PRJEB29310, sample SAMD00008975) | mouse gut metagenome | study: EMG produced TPA metagenomics assembly of the Metagenome analysis of fecal microbiota from mouse which was promoted...
TTGGGATGGATGGCCGCGATGGCCTTCCCCTCCGCGATCATGCCCTCCGCGTCCTGAGTTGTAGCCTTTACTTCTCCGCTTATAGGTCCGTCAACGATTGACGCGATCTCGGCGATGACCTCCTTAAAATCCCTGCCCTCCTTGGCAATAAGCGAAGGGTTTGTGGTAACGCCGCATATAACGCCCATATCATTTGCTTTTTTGATGTCCTCCACCTTGGCGGTGTCGATAAAAAACTTCATTGTAAAATTACCTCCTGTAATATTTTTGATAATTTATGTATATTAAATCATACATTAGCTGAATTTGGAACCCGACGGGCATACTTACTTCTGACCGTAGTAAGCCCCCGCTCCGTGTTTGCGGTTGTAATGCTTGTCAAGAAGATACTGCGGTACGCGCTCCGCCTCCGGATTCAAAGCTTTGGTGCGGTAAGCCATCTCTGCGACATGCTCAAGCACCGTCGCGTTATATACAGCGTTCGCGGGGTCCTTTCCCCACGCAAACGGACCGTGATTGCGCACAAGGATACCCGGAGTAGCCATTATCTCCTCGCCCTCAAGCGTCTCGGCTATTACTTTTCCCGTATTATGTTCGTATGCGTCGTTTACTTCCTCCTCTGTGAGCGCGCGCGTACACGGAACATCCTTATAAAAATAATCCGCATGGGTAGTCCCGTACGCAGTTACGGGCATTCCCGCCTGCGCAAAAGCGACCGCCCACGGCGAATGCGTATGCACGATACCGCCCGGACCCTCAAAACTGTTATAAATAACAAGGTGCGTCGGCGTGTCGGACGAAGGGTTGTAATGTCCGTCCACAACATTTCCTTTCATATCCACGACTACCATATCCGACGCCTTCATAGAATCGTAATCGACGCCGCTCGGCTTTATCACCACAAGTCCCTTTTCGCGGTCTATACCGCTGACGTTTCCCCATGTATAAATAACAAGCCCCTGACGCACAAGCTCAAGATTAGCGTCAAATACTTTTTCTTTTAATTCTTCTAACATAAAATTCCTCAATCCACAAAATCTTTTTCCTTAAGACGGATAAGCACGCCCGACTTCTTGGGTTTTTTTCTGCTGCGCGCGATAGCGCGGTCCACAATGCGCCTCACGCCGTCAACCTGCGCGCCCTCGTCTTTGGCGACAAGGCTGTCTATCATAAGATAAAGCTTTAAAAGAGCCCTGTCGGTTATAAGATAGCCCTTTATCCTTGAGTATTCCTTAGCCATCGCCACAAACTCGTTTACAGTGTACTGCCGGATATGAACGGTATAGCCGAACATTTTGCCAAAGTCAGGATTCTCGTTGAAAACGCGTTTGACCGAATAATCCTCGCCCAAAAGCATAACGAGCATCGAATCTGTATCGCCCTTCATAAATTCGCAAAGTTCGGCAACGGATTCTTTCTTAAGCTGTCCCGCGTGCTCGACTATAAGCGTCATTCCCTTTACCTTGTCGGCGGAAGCTTTTATCCCGTTTTTGTTGATGATCGCCGCCGTCGTTCTCGCTATTTTGAGCGAGCCTGCCCCGTCATTGGCATGCATGGCTTTAAAAAGGTCTATCGCAAAATTCTTTTTATCTGTTTTGGATTTGCCCAGAATAACGATATTGCCTTTCGCCGAAGTCCCGTCGGGCGTTTCGCTCTTCTTGCTGTTTATTATCTGCGCTACCTGCTCCTCAAGCCCGTCAATAAAAAGGTACTGGCGCAGATATTTGCGCTCCTCGTCTTTCAGCACAAAATCGTTTCTGACATAATCAAAATCGGTCTGACCGGCTAAGCTGCTTTTTTCCTTTTTCGGCGCTTCCGAGACCCTTGTGACAGCGCTTTCTCTGTCAGCTGCCGCGGCAAGCCGGTATCCCTCTTCATAATCCCCGGCATCAGCCTCTTTTTTCGCTTGCGAGGTTTCCGACGTTGCGATGTACTCTTCTTCGCTTATGCCTGTCGGCTTCTTTTGTCTCTCCCTCGCCTCTATATCCTGCGTCACTTCCTCCATGAGCATACGCGTCATTTCGTCCATGACCTCTTCTACGGATTTATCCTCCTCCGTTTCGCTTTCCGGCTCTTCTATCTCCGGAAGCTCCTCCGCGTCCACAGTCTCCATAACTGCGGATTCTGCTGCCGCATTTTCTTCAGCGCGCTGCTCACTCGCATTTTCAGGCTCGGATTTTAGTTCTGTCTGAGGCTCCGTTTCACTTTCAGGCTCCGCCTCATCTTCTGTACTTGATAAAATTTCCGGCTCTTCTTCAGCTTCGGACTTTGATACAATTTCCGGTTCTGCCTCAGCTTCCGGCTCCGCTTCTTTTTCGGATACCGGAACTTCTTCGTCATCGGTGCTTTGCGCGTCCGCATCAAGCCACGACAGCAGATCTATCTGTCCTTCTATTATCTCGCTGTCCGCTATCTCCTCCGTGGCTTCCGGAATCTCTGTCCGCGCGGTTTCCGTTATGATCTCAGGCTCGGAAATTATCTCATGCTCTTCTGAATTTGCGGTTTCCGGTTCGGACTCTTCGGATACAGAATCTTCCGGCTCGGACTCCTCCGCCGCAGGTTCCTCGGTTTGCGGCTCCGGCTCGGCAGCTGCCTCCGACCCGGAAATTTCCTCAACGTTTTCTTCTGCTATCGTTTCCGTATCTTCCGCAATAAATTCCGGTTCTGCCGCGGATTCTTCCTCTTCCTCAGTTTTTTCGGCTACGGCAGCTTCGCTTTCGATTACTTCGGATTCGGAAACAGGAGTTTCCGCCTCTTCATCCTCGACCATATAGCTTTTGTATACTTTCCAGTTATGCGTGTTTATGCGGATTTCTTTGGTGGGCTCATCGACCCTTACATCATCCGAATCCTCAAAAGGCGTGGTCTGCGCTTCTTCATCTCCCGTAAAAAACGGCGCTTCGGTCCTCCCGTAGATCTCAGCGGTCCTGCCGTAAAAATCCTCCGTATCGCAGGGTTTTTCCACCGGTATGATCTCCGCGGTCCGGGCAAGCGGTTCCTCCGGCGGAAGCGAATTTTTGCCGGAATAGTCCGCGCGCTTTATTCCTTCAAGGATAGCCGCCATATTTTTGGCAAGCTCAGCCTGAATATTCTGAGTGTCGTATATACTGTAATCCTTTTCTGGAACCTTGTATTCCTCGTCGTATACCCTGCCGGAACCGGAATACGCGGTATCGTCAGCCGCCGAATTCAAATCGGCGGGATTTTTTTCGGGCGCAGGCTCGTAAAGCTCTCTGACAGGCTCGCTCCCGGCGCCCAGCTCGTGAAGCTCCTCCATAGTCCTGAGCTTTGCCCTCTGTGACTTTGTAAGCTCGGCATACGTTGCTTTAAGGCGCAGCGCCTTTTCGACGTATTCGCCCTCATTGAACCAAAGGATAAGATCGTCGCATTCCCGCACGCAGTCGTCCACCCTTCCGGCTTTGGCGTAAAGCTCGGCAAGCTCATACTCATACTGCTCGTCCAGCTCGTTCTGCTTATACTCCTCAAGTATATCTATAAGCTTGTTGTTTCCGGCGCCGCGCGCCTTGTTAAGCTTATATAAAAGAATATATCTCTCCATATCGCGCGGAGCGCTCTCCACAAATTCCTTGTACAGATCGTCCGCCTCGTCAAGATCGTTTATAGCAATGGACAGCTCCGTAAGCTTGAACAAAAGACGCTTGCCGCCGAGGCTCCTGTTGTACGCATACACGCAGATATTACGGGAATCCTTAAGTCTTCCCGCCTTCTCATAAACCTCCTGAGCCACCGAAAGCTCCGACCACTTTCTGACTCTGCGCCAGTCTATCGTGTCGCAGACTCTGACGGCGTCGTTGTACTCGCCCTTTTCACGGAGTTTATTTATCTGGTCAAGTTTTATTCCAAGCTCAACTCTGTCCACACTTTCACCTCTTCCGAAACATGAAGTTCCTAATAGTTAATTTTAACACAGCCACATATCAATGTCAAAAACATCATAAGAAATCGAAGGTCGCCTGCTCAAATTCAAGTTTTGTATAATCCATTTCAGCCGCGTTAACCTGACTTCTGTAATCCTCTACAACAGTCTGCTGTCTTCCCGCCGTAAATTTCTGCCCAAGAATATAATTCACGTCGAACATGCGGGTTATAGCCGGGGTAACGCCTCGCGCAGGAACGATAAGCTGAACATGGTTGGTCGAAAGCATCTTGAAGATCGGCTCCCATATGTATACGTCCTTGGCGGCTCCGAACGGATTGTCGATAAAAATAGTTTTGCCCGTCACGGAGGTGTCCTTACCTGCGGAATTTATGCTCGCGATATAGTTTATCACGGCTATAAGGAACTGAATATAGATTCCCTGCGACTGCCCCGTGCTGCCGACAGCCTCCTCGTAGCGAAGATAGCGGCTCTGGTCCTTTATGTGCTCGCGTTTATAGAGACAGAGCTTTATGCTGTTCATATCAGTGACTATTACGGAAAATAGCTTCTTCCATGAAAGCCGTCCTCTTATATATCTGAGCTTGCTCTCCCTGTCCTCAAAAGTCTCCGCGCCGGAAACGGTTTCGTTGATATACACGGACATACGCTCCTTGTACATTTCCTCTTTTATGTAAGGAACGGACAGCGTCACAATGGGAATAACCTCGTCCTCAAGCGTTATCCGCGAAAGCTTGGGAAAACGTTCAAGCTCGGTACGGATATTCGCGCATATCTGCACGCACCTGTTTTCAAAGCTGTCCTTTATCCTCTCCATATCGGACAATGTCTTCTCTATGCGGTCTTTTTCAAGCGCGATGCACTCGGCGGTATCCGAAAGCCCTTTGAGCAGTTCATCAACCGCCCCCGTATCCGCGGGAAGCGCTACCGCCGCGCGTATTTCCCGCGCAAGCTCGTAAGCATGACATTTGTCAAGCTCCTCCGCAAGAGTCTGTTTATCTCCGTAAAATTTTGTTTTCAGCCTGTTTTCGTCCGCAAGTATGCGCTCGTAGCCGCGCCATACCTCCTCGTATGCCTCCGGCGTTAGTCCCGCGCCGTCTTTGGCAGTATCCGCAATATCCGGCATGGCAAGTCCCGCGTTTCTTACAAGTCTCTCCAGATCCCTTTCCATAAGAAGCCCGTCGCGGACTGAATTTTCAAGCTCTTTGAGCCGTCTGTCCAAATCGGCGCGCCGTCCCTTTATCACAGACATCTCGCGGCGGTATTTAAGCGTGTCGCCCTGAGGATTTTCTGTATTTTCCCTCGCGAAAGCTCCGAATTGCTCCTCATATCGGCGCTTTCCGTGCAATAAACCGCCCTCTATACGGTTCTTTTGCGCGTTCTGTTCGTCGATCTTAGCCTCAAAGCCCGCGATCCTGCCGTCCAGAGCGTCTATCTCCGACTTGAGCTCAAGCATTTCGTCAACGGAGCCGCCGATAAGCTTTCCTTCCTTGTAAAGCCTTTCAGCCTCCTCAAGCTCAAATCCCGCGTAAAGAAGCTTCTGTACGCATTTTTGCATGGAATCCTCATACGCCTCAAGAAGCCTTTCCTTGTCGGCGGCGTCGCCCCTGCCTTCGCCTAACAGCCTTCTTAGCGCTCCCGCCCGCGCCTCTATCTGCTCCTGCGTCATATTCCGCGCGGGAGCAGCGCCATTTATCAGGTACGGTTTAAAATTATCCGCAAAATCCTGACGCAGCATTTCAAGCAGCTGCGCGCTCTCCTTTGCTTTGGCGGAATTTTCCTCCGCCTGCCTCAGGCTTTCGCTAAGCCTAGCCTTGACGCGCCCGTATTCCTTTTCGGCATCCCTGCGGCTGCTTATGCTGACGGCAAGTTCGGAGGATATCGCCTCCGCCTCCCCGTTCAGCTCTTTTATACGGCTGTAAACATGAAAAGCTCTGTTAAGCTCATCAAGTCTGCCGCGTTCCGCATCCAGATCATTTTTCTGTTCAATAAGAATGTCCGCGCGCTCCTTCTCCTCATTCTCAAGCTCTTCAAGCTGACCGTTATATACGGAAATCTGATTTTTTGTCTTAAATATCCGCTCCCTCACGGACGCTGAGCTTTGCGCGCGGCATAAAAGCTGCGCCTGCGCGAGATCGTTTCTGGCGACCTCGCGCTTTCCCTCAAGTTTTTTTATGTCCTCTTCAAGCCTGGCTATATCCTCGTTCGTTTTTTCTATTTCCGCCGCAAGCGCCGCGTCGTCCCACAGAAAGCCCATGTCCTTATACGCGGCGGCATATTTTATACCGTCCTTCCACGAATCCGCGGACAGCACCGGAATCACATATGAACCGGTGTTCATGGCTGTCAGCACCTTGTCCTGCGCGATAGTCTCATACAATTCGCCGGCAACTATCACATACGGAAGAAACGGAAACCTTTCCGCCGCAAGCGCCGCCTCTTCTTTTGTCATTGACTCAATAAATTCTCTGCCCGACCGCACGTCCCCGCCATAGCGTCCTTTAAGATACGAAAGCACAGCACCGTAACCCGCGTCATATTCAGGAAGCCTGCGTTTCCTGATGCTGCCGCAGTACGCGGCAAGTCTGTCACGCTCACGGTCAGCGGATATTTTTTCTCCGGTAAGCCCGTTGTATATGTATTCAACGGTTTCCGCAAGCAGCGAGCTGTCGAGAACCCCATATATCTCCATAAGTCTGCCTTGTTTTTGCTCCGATTCAAGCGCTTGTGAAAGCTCTTCCTCCAACCCGGTTATCCCGTTGGATAAACCGGATATAAGCGCGGATATCCCCGCCTGACGCCTGCCAAGCTCAAGCTGCCGCGCGCGGCTTCGTTCCATTGCCTTCTCGATATCCCCGATTCTCGTCAGAGCATCGTCCGCCTGACGCCTGTTTTCCTCTAAAAGCGCTCCCGCGCCGTCAATAGTCAGGATTCTCAGTCCCGCCATAAGCCCGTCAAGCTCTTTTTCGGTTTTTTCTCTTCTGTCTGCAAGCCCGGTTTCAACGCCCTTCCTGGAATTTATCTCCGCAAAAAGACGGCGTTCCTCCTCCTTCGCCTGCTCGCACTCAGCATACGCCGCTTCCGCGGCTCTCTTTGAAGCACGTAAAGTTTCCTCAAGCGCAAAGCTTTCCTTTTCCACATACTCAAGCCTAGCTGCCGCAAGCCCGCCCAGCTCGTCAAGAAGTTCTTTCTGCCCCGCGTCGCCGCTGTTCAAAAGCTCTCTTATTTCCTCGTATTTATGCTTGTATTCTACATAATCCCCATAGTCCGCCGCCACTTCGCGTCTTTTAAGCCGACCGTAAAGTCCCGCCCTTTCCGACAAAATCTCGGTACGCTCCGCAGACATTTCCTCTATGAGCTTCACAACTCCGTCAAGCTTTGCATATTCCGTTTCAAGCTCCGCAAGCGCGGCGGCTTTTGCCGCCTTTCTGTAAATCTCGTCAAGCTCCTCGCCCTGTTTCGCAAGCTCCTCAGCCTGCGCCTTTTTGTCTGCAAGCATTGCTCTGCACACGGCAAGACAGCGTATCAGCTTATCCTCCGCCCTGTGTTTTTCGTCGTAAAGCGCGCGAAGCTCCCCAAGACCCGCGCCGAAGCCAGATAAAAGCTCTGTCTGTCTGTCGTAATTATGCATTTCCTCCCTGCGTCTTGACAGTTCAATAAGCTTATCCTTTATATCAAGAAGCGTCCGCGCCATCTCCTCGCCGTCACTCTCGCCCCTTCGTATCCTGTTATTGTAGGATTTCTCTATTATTTCTTCGATGAGCAGGTCCTCTATCACCCTGCGCGTCGTCTTGTAGCTGTTTTCAAAATAAGCCCGCACATGACCCTCTGTGCGGTTGATCCCGCGCACGATCTCCCACTGGCTTTCGTAAAGACCGTAACCCCCGATAAAATTCTGATAATCTCCCTTTCTGTCAAAAATATGTATCTCAAGTCCCGAATCCTTCTCAAGCCCGCGCAGATACGCCTTTAAGCCTCCGTAGCTTACGCGCTCGCCGTCCGTCACAAGCGGCAGGTTTTTAATGTCGTTCTCTCCGAATTCCTTATAAAAAATACAGTAATTAAAATACTCTATGCTCGCGGTTTCCGCGTCGCGCCGTTCCTCGTCGCCGCCGTCCCTTCCTTTCCTCGCGCAGAAGCCCGTAGTCATGTAACGGAAACCGTCGTGTACGTCGCACGAGTCAAGCCTCCACTCGACCAGAGAATGTATAGCGGTATTGCCGTTGCCGCTCCTGAAAAGCTTCTCTATCGGCTGTTTGTCGTCGAGCGTGCAGTTAGGAATAAGATTCTGCATCAGAAGAAGCATAAGCACGCTTTTTCCGCCTCCGTTGGCAAGGTCATAGATCGAATTGCGGCAGGAAAAACGCATAACGAAATCATCGTAAAACTGCGTGCCGAAATTATATTTTATATTGTTTACCCTTATCCTGTTAATCTGCGGCATCCGCTTTTTCCTCCTTCGGCGCGTTCATTATCTCATAAAGCCTGCCCCTGTTGTTTTCAAAATAATTCTCGGCTATCGCCCTGAAACGTCCGGTAGGATAATATCTCTCCTCCGCTTCGGTAAAAAGCTTCTGATCCGAAAGAAAGTTAAATGTCAGCTTGACAAAACCTAAACGGGAATTTCTGGCGGCGCGCACGCCGCTTTTGTCGTCGGCGCTCACGTCGGGAAGCTCGTCCCACAAAAGCGCGACCGCCTTGAAGGAATCGCTCTCCGCTTCCTCCATAACTATTCCGGCGCTGCGGTCGATCATTCCTCCCAAAGAAGCGTTCACCGCGCGGATAACGTCCTCCAGCCGGAGATACTCAAGGTATGTGCTTCCCGCCGAGTCCTTGTAGAACGCGGTGATAACGCTGTATATTATAAAATACGCGAGAAAAAGCTCGCGGTTGAGCCGCAGACCCATCACGCGTTTCAGCTCCTCGTTTGAAAAGCCGAAGACTCTGTTTTGGCTGCCCGGACTGATAAAAAGGGAATTATTATATTCGTAAAGGCTTATGTCAAGCTTTCCGAGTATCTGAATAAGAATATCGTATACCTCGGAATTGTGACTGTATTCCTCGTACAGCATAGCGTTGTTTCCGCTTGCGGCTACCGTCTCTCCCATAAAAAGAGCCGCCGCTATGTCAAGCGCCTTTTCAAGATTCCTGTTCTCCATCGCATATCCTCATACTTTCTTTATCGCAAAATCCGTCACGGTGCGTCCGTTTCCGAGGTCTATCTCATTGTCCTCCCCGCCGCCAAGCTCAAGCGTAAAACGAAGCCCCGCGTAGCGCGCAAAGCTCTCTTCCCCCATAAAGCCTCTTATTATACCGTCAAGAAAGGTTTCCCCGTCCGCCTCAGCCGTCCCCGGAGAATATTCTTTTTTGCCGCAAAGATGCACAAGAAAGGCATAGTAATCTCCGTTTGCGAACACCTCCGCGCCGAAGATCTCCTCTATCCTTTGATTGTATTCACGGAGCGAAATCCCGCCCTTCTTTGTCAGCATATCAAAAAGTATCAGTAACAGCGTCCTTACGTTTGCGGCAAATCTTTCCTCCGCCAGCTCGTCCTCGAAAACGATCTCCTCCTCCCCATCCCGCTGCGTCGTCTCCGTCTTTTCCTGCGGCTGCGGTCTTAAGCTGAACATATCGTCGATTTTATCAGGCGTGAATTTCTTATGTATATTAAGTCCGAAAAAAGGCTTTACCGCGTATTCAAGCGCGTCGGGGCGGTCGTTTCTTATCAGCGAATCCAGCGCGCCCTTGAAATCGAATCTCCCGCGAAGCCTTGAAAGCTTGGTCTTTCTGATTATCTCATCCGCCTGTATCCCCAGTTCCGTGCAGGCTCGCAGGAGCTCGCTGTGATTGTGCATCGCCGTTTTAAGCTCGGTATCGAGCCGGTATATCTCATCAAGCGTCCGGTAAAACTGCGCCGCGTCGCCCGATGCTCTGTCATTTTCCGCGCGCTTTAAGGCGGTTTCGATGAGTTCTTTATTTTTGACGAAAAGCTTCTGCTCGTCGTCAAACCATTTCATTCCCGTATCAAAAAACTCCGTGTACGCGTCCATTCCGGCAAAAACATCCGCAGCAAGCAGCTCCATGACCTGATTTTTGCGGTGTTTGAGGCGCTCGACCTCCTGATTTATGCGCCGTATGACCTCGGCGCCTCCCTTGAAATCATTGGAGCGTATCATTTTTTCAAGCAGAAGCTGTTCCACGCTTATACGGCTCTCGTCCCTGATTTCTTTTGTGTCAAGGTAAAATTCAATTCCGTCGGGACTTATTGAGTACCATACTGTTCCGTCCTGAATCCTGCTTTCGAGAAGCTTGACGCGCGAAACTTTTTTTACCCTGTCAACAGGGTCGTAATATTCAAATGAAAACGGCCTGCCGTCGTTTTTGAGTTTGTCAAAAATATAATCCACTAGTATCTTGTTGTCGCGCTCTTCAAGCTCAAGTCCGAAATCCCTACGTATGCAGCCGCTCATAAAATCGTAATACATCGGATATGTAACGTCGCGCTCTTTGAAGTTATTTTCCTCAATAAAAAAGCGCAGCACCGCCATAAGAATATATCCCATGTCAAGCCTGTCGCAGGCGCCCTCCATGAACCATGAAAAGGACACCTCCGACAGCTTGAAAAAAGGATAGTATTTCTTAAGGTTAAGCATACGCTCCCTGTGATCCGTAATTATATCGTTGACTAAAACCTGCTCCTTAGGCATAATCCGTCGTTCCCTCTTCGCTTTGCGGCGTCGCGGCTAAAGCTGTGTGCGTCCCTCCAGCGCGCGCAAAAGCGTAACCTCATCTATGTATTCCAGATCTCCTCCGACCGGAACTCCGCTCGCTATCCTCGTAACCTTAATTCCCGTGGGCTTTATAAGCTTTGAAAGATACATCGCTGTTGCCTCTCCCTCAAGGCTTGAATTAGTGGCTATTATCACCTCGTCCACATCCTCCTGAAGCCGCACAAGAAGCTCCTTTATCCGTATATCGTTAGGCCCTATCGAAAGCATCGGCGAGATCGCGCCGTGAAGCACATGGTATACCCCGCCGTACTTGCCTGTTTTTTCGTATGCCGCCAAGTCCCTCGCGTTCTCGACCACCATGATCTGCTTATGATTGCGCTGCATATCGCTGCAGATCCGGCACTCCTCCCTGTCGGTGAGCGTCTGGCAGGTCTTGCAGTAGCAGACGTTCTGCTTCGCGTCCACGATAGCCTGCGCGAGGTTCTCGGCTCTGTCTTTGGGCATTCCGATAATATGAAAAGCAAGGCGTTGTGCCGTCTTAGCGCCAACGCCCGGAAGTGCCGCCAGTTCTTCAATTAATCTGCCGATCTGTTTTCCGTAGTAATCCATCAGAAGGGAAATCCTCCCCCCAAGCCTCCGGTGATCTTGGACATCGTCTCCTGCGAAAGTTCCTCTACCTTCCGTATCGCCTCGTTGGCAGCCGCAACTATAAGGTCCTCAAGCATCTCTATATCGTCCGGATCGACGACCTCGGGCGAAATTTTTACCTTCGTTATCTCCTTTTTGCCCGTAATAGTGACCTCGACCGCTCCGCCTCCGGCTGTCGAGGTAAATTCCTTCTCTTCAAGCTCTTTCTCTGCGCCTGCTTCATCAGATTGTTCATATTGCCGGGCATTGCGCCGCCCGGAAATCCTCCGCGTTTAGCCATTTTTATATCTCCTTTAAAAATTAATCCTCTATTGTTATATTCATTTTAACATAATCTTCCACATTCGTAAACGTATCCTCAAACGCGGCGTTTTCCTCAAGAAGCCTGACCTCAAGATCAACGCTTTTCCCTATCGTTCTTTCTATTACGTTTTTCAGTTCGTCCGCGCACTTATCCCTTGCGATCACGTCATGGGTAAATCTATCCTCTGCCACAAGACAGAGCTTATCCTCAACTACCGTCAGACGGGCTTTTTTAAGGAAATTCACATACATATTATCCATCTGTCCGATTATTCCCTGCCAGCATTCCACTACCTTGCGCAGGTCGTCTGGCAAAGCCTTTATCTCATACTTCGGCGGTCTGACTGCCGCCGATGCCGTCTGCGCGCTCTGCGTCTGCGGATACGCCGATGCCGGAGCCTCTGGTCTTAAAGCCGTGAGAGCGATTATGTCTTCTTTTTCCTTGACAAGCTCCTCAAGCTTTTTGAGACGTTCGGTCACGGATTCAATATCCGTTTCCATCTGCGGTCTTGCTAACTTCACCATAGCGACCTCGACCTGCACGCGCTTCTGCGTGGCGAACCTCAGCGAGGCACTAAGCTCGGAAAGTATGCGTATATAACGCATAACAGCGCCTTCGTCGAGCATAAAAGCCTCTTCTTTGAGTCTTGCCATATTCTCAGGCGACATATCTATCATGCTCTCCGCGCTGTCCGAGGTCATAAGCATAAGAAGATTTCTGAGATACCATGTAAAATCCGACACAAACTGAGCAAGATCCCGTCCGTCGAGGATTATCCCGTCCACGGTCCTGATTATCGAAGCCACGTCCTCATTCACGATATGTCTCAGCAGCGACGAAAAAACGTCAGTATCCACCGTACCCAATACTTCAAGCACGTTTTCGTATTTAAGCTCGCTGTCCATATAGAAAGCCATGCACTGGTCGAGAAGGCTCAGCGCGTCACGAAACGCCCCGTCCGCCATTTTAGCTATATAACGCAGAGCCTTTTCCTCGGCTTTTACGTTCTCCGCCGCGGTCAGCTCTTTAAGCCTGTCGGTTATCACCTCTACGGATATGCGCCTGAAATCGTAGCGCTGGCAGCGCGACATGATAGTGACCGGGATCTTGTGCGCCTCGGTCGTCGCAAGTATAAAGATAACGTATTCCGGCGGCTCCTCAAGCGTCTTTAAGAGCGCGTTGAACGCCCCTATGGAAAGCATATGAACCTCGTCGATGATGTATACCTTGTAGCGTCCCTCCGTAGGACGGTAAACGACCTCGTCGCGTATCTGCCTTATATTGTCAACGCCGTTGTTGCTCGCCGCGTCGATCTCTATAACGTTGAGCGAGGAGCCGTCCGCGATCGCCCTGCAGACCTCGCATTCCCCGCACGGATTGCCGTCCGAGGGATTCGCGCAGTTGACCGCCCTCGCAAGTATCTTGGCGACGGTGGTCTTTCCGGTCCCCCTTGTTCCGCAGAAAAGATAGGCGTGTCCTATCCTGTCAAAGCGGATCTGGTTTTTTAATGTTGTAACTATGTGGTCCTGCCCCTTGACGTCGGCAAAATTATCGGGCCGCCACTTTCTGTATAAAGCCGTATATGACACAGTTAACTCCTGTCCGTTATCAGTCTCCGAAGCTGATTCCGAGAATCTTGGCGTCCCTTATCGTCGAGCATTCCGGATCGACGGTCTTGAGCTTTCCCGCCACCTCGCAGAGCGGTATATAAGTTATCTCGTTGTTCTTCATCGCCACCATGTTGCCGAATTCCTTGTGCATGATAAGCCTTGCCGCCTCCGCGCCGAACATGGTTGAAATAACGCGGTCATAGGCGCAGGGGCTTCCGCCTCTCTGCATATGTCCGGGTACGGTTATCCTGACCTCCTGACCGGTGCGCTCCTCGATCTCCTTGCCGATCTTATATGATACGGAAGGATAGGGGCTTTTGGCGAGTTTCTTCTTAAGATCCTTTTTGGACAACGCCGCATCCTCCTTGGATATTGCGCCCTCCGCAACGGCGAGTATCGAGAAGTTCTTGCCCTTCTTGTTGCGCTCCTTGAGTTTTTTGATGACCGAATCTATATCATACGGAATTTCTGGGATAAGGATAATATCGGCGCCCGCGGCGATTCCCGCGTGAAGCGTTATCCATCCGACCTTATGTCCCATGATCTCGACTATGAAGACCCTTCCGTGGGACGAGGCAGTGGTATGGATGCAGTCTATCGCGTTAGCCGCCACGTCTACCGCACTCTGGAAGCCGAAGGTTATGTCCGTTCCCCAAAGGTCGTTGTCGATCGTTTTAGGCAGCGATACGACGTTAAGCCCCTCCTCCCTGAGAAGATTCGCGGTCTTCTGGGTGCCGTTGCCTCCGAGGATAACGATGCAGTCAAGCTTGAGCTTGGCATAGTTGTCCTTCATCGCCTTGACCTTGTCAAGTCCGTTCTCGTCCGGCACGCGCATAAGCTTAAACGGCTGTCTTGAGCTTCCGAGGATCGTACCGCCCTCGGTCAGTATTCCCGAAAAATCACTTTCCTTCATCTCACGGTATTTGCCGTAGATAAGTCCCTTATAGCCGTCCTCAAATCCGATTATCTTCACATCTTTTCCCGTACTGTAAAGCGCCTTCGCGACGCCGCGCATTGCCGCGTTAAGGCTCTGGCAGTCTCCGCCGCTGGTAAGCATTCCCACTCTGAGCATAATTGGTCCTCCGTATTATTTTTTATAAAACACAAACAGGCGCATCGGCAGACGCGCCTCAGCCATATCCGAATTATTGCCGGATTTTCCTTTTAATATTGTAGCAAATTTATTAATCTGCCGCAACCGTTTTTGAATTTTATGCGCCCTAAAAATCATGCTGGTCGCCGGATATCCAACGGAATAAAATTCCTTTGCTTTTCGCTTAACAAAGTGCTATAATTTATAAGCGTTATTTTTTTATCGTAATGTTCACTAAAAGAGAGGTATTATTTGTTCATGAACAAGCAGGAGTGCGACGTATTACGGACATTACTTACAGAACCGTTTGTCAACCAGCGTATTCTGGCGAAAACCGCAGGGCATTCGCTCGGAGTCATAAACCGTTCGATCAAAAATTTGACGGAAGCAGGTTATCTTAATGCAAATATGCAGCCGACAAAGCAGGCAAAACAGCTATGCAGACAGAGAGCGCCGAAAAACGCAGTCATTCTTGCCGCAGGCTTCGGTATGCGTATGGTCCCCATAAACCTGGAAACTCCCAAGGCATTGCTTGAGGTCAACGGTGAGCCGATGATCAAAAGGACGATACGGCAGCTGCATGATGTCGGCATTACCGAGATCTATATCGTTGTCGGCTTTATGAAGGAACAGTTTGAATATCTTATCGACGAATACGGCGTGGAACTGATAGTAAACCCTTATTACGCGTCGAAAAACAACATATGGTCCCTTAAGCTGGCTTTGGACAAGCTTTCCAACAGCTACATAATCCCCTGTGATATATGGTGTGCAAAAAATCCCTTCCGGCGCTGCGAGCTGAGTTCATGGTACATGGCAAGCGACGCCGCTGACAGTGACAGCAATATCAGGGTAAACCGCGGCGGCGAGCTGACAGCGGTCCCCAAAAGCAAGGGCGGCAACGCCATGGTGGGGATTTCCTATCTGCTTGAGAAGGATTGCGAAATTCTCAGGAACCGTATCGGACTTCTGTGTCAGGACGAAAAAAATCACAGCATTTTCTGGGAAAGCGCGCTTTATGAGAACGGAAAAATGACGATTCCGGCGAGGGTAGTACGCGCTTCCGACATTGCGGAGATAAATACCTACGAACAACTTCGTGAGCTTGACGGAAAATCCAATCATCTGAGGTCCGAGGCATTAGACACTATCGCGAACGTTTTTCATGCCTCTCCGGATTCGCTTACGGACATCGCGGTGTTAAAAAAAGGAATGACGAACCGCTCCTTTCTTTTTACATATGACGGGATAAAATACATCATGCGCGTTCCCGGCGAAGGGACAAAGCAGCTTATTGACCGCAGGCATGAGGCGGGCGTTTATAAAGCTATCCGCGGCAGAGGGCTTTGCGACGATCCCGTGTTTATAGACCCGGACTCAGGATATAAGATCACGAAATATCTTGACGGCGTGCGCGTCGCAGACAAGGACGACGAAAACGACCTCAAGCGGTGCATGGATAAGCTGCGCGAATTTCACGCTATGAAGCTAAAAGCAGACCATGAATTTGACATTTTCGGACAGATAGAATTTTATGAAAAACTTTGGGAGGGTCAGCCAAGTATCTATAAGGATTACGAAAAGACAAAGGCGAATGTGCTGTCACTGCGTCCGTATATAGAGGCTCATGTACAGACGAAGGTCCTTACCCATATGGACGCCGTTCCGGATAATTTTCTTTTTTACAAAACAAATGAGGGCGAACAGCTTCAGCTCACCGACTGGGAGTACGCGGGGATGCAGGACCCCCATGTGGACATCGCCATGTTCTGCATTTACAGCTTCTATGACAGGAACCGGGTGGACAGGCTGATCGATATTTATTTTGACGGCGACTGCCCCAAGGACACCCGTGTGAAAATATACTGCTATATCGCCGCCTGCGGGCTTCTCTGGAGCAACTGGTGCGAGTACAAAAGCAGGCAGGGCGTGGAGTTCGGAGAATATTCGCTTAGGCAGTACAGATACGCAAAGGATTATTACAAAATCGCACAAAACGAGACAGGTGAGGAATATGTATAAGGCGACTAAGGCAATTATTATGGCGGCGGGAAAAGGGAAGCGAATGCGCCCGCTGACCTTGAAAACTCCGAAGCCGTTAGTTGAGGTGAACGGCGCGCGCATGATAGATACCGTTATACGCGGGCTTTATCTGAACAAAATCACGGAAATATATGTGGTCACAGGATATCTTAAAGAGCAGTTTCGTCCTCTCGAAACAGAATATCCCGGTTTGAGACTTATCGAAAATCCGTATTACGACGACTGCAACAACATTTCGTCGCTTTACGCCGCTCGCGAACATATAGGCGGCTCCCTTATAATCGACGGCGACCAGATGATCTATAATCCCGACGTTCTGTCGCCAGCTTTTGAACGCTCCGGCTACAATGCGGTCTGGACGGACAAGCCTACCGATGAATGGCTGATGACGGTCAAAGAAGGAATCGTAACGGGCTGTTCCAGAACAGGAGGCTCACACGGCTGGCAGTTATACAGCATAAGCCGATGGTCCGAAGATGACGGCGAACGTCTGCGAAGGCATATTGAAATCGAATTTGAGAAAAATAAGAACAGGCAGATATACTGGGACGACGTGGCAATGTTCTGTTATCCGTCGGAGTACAGGCTTGGCATCAGAGAAATGAAGGAAACTGACGTCAAAGAAATAGACGGCTTGGACGAATTAGCCGCCGTTGACGCAAGCTATTCAGGATATATAAAAGACATATAAGAGGAAAAAAAGATGGAGAATAAAAATCTTAAAAAGAAAAACGGGGCAAAAGGTCTGCGGCGCATCGACCCCGCGACGACAATAATCCCGTTCGCGGCGATCCTCGTGTTATGCGTATTTTTTATCGCGGACCCGGAGGGCTCGACAAACGTACTTTCCGCGATCCGGAATTTTCTCGGAGATACCTTTGGAACTTATTATCTTGTAATAGGTCTGGGTGTGCTTGCGGTCTCGCTGTGGATAGCGTTTTCGGACATAGGAAAAATCACGCTGGGAAAGCCCGGCGAGAAACCGAAATACGGCTTCTGGGCATGGGGCGCGATGGTCTTTACCTGCGGTCTTGCGGCGGACATTTTATTTTATTCCTTCTGCGAATGGATTTCCTACGCTCAGGAACCTCATATCTCCGAGCTTGGCTCCGTACAAGACTGGGCGTCCACCTTTCCGCTTTTTCACTGGGGACCGATACCCTGGGGCTTTTATGCGACCCTTGCCGCGTGCTTCGCGTTCATGCTACATGTGCGCGGCGTCAAAAAACAGAAATACTCAGAGGCATGCCGCCCTCTCTTAGGCGCAAAGACGGATAAGGCTCCGGGCAAGATCATCGACGTTCTGGCGGTGATCGCGCTGATAGCGGGAACGGCGACCACCTTCTCGGTGGCGACTCCGCTTCTGTCGGCATCACTCACAAGTCTTTTCGGTCTGACGGCGTCAAAATATGTGACTATCGGGATCCTTGTCGTGACATGCCTGATTTATACTTTCGCGGTGATGAAAGGGCTTAAAGGCGTATCATGGCTGGCTAACGTATGTATGTTCCTGTTCGGGGCGCTGCTGCTTTATGTGCTGATCTTCGGCAAAGAAGCGCGCTACATCGTAGAAACGGGATTTACGGCGGTCGGAAATATGCTCCAGAATTTTATCGGGCTGAGCACCTGGACTGACGCGCTCAGAACCAGCGGCTTCCCGCAGAACTGGACCATATTTTTCTGGGCGTACTGGATGGTATGGTGCGTGGCGTCCCCGTTCTTTATGGGCAGCATCAGCCGCGGCAGGACCGTAAAGCAGGTTATTCTGGGGACATATGTTTTCGGGGTGAGCAGCACCCTGATTTCTTTTATAATCCTCGGAAACTACGGTCTGGGACTTCAGGTAATGGGAAAATTTGACAGCCTGGCCTTTTTTGAAGCGTGCGGCGACCTTTATCAGACGATAATCGCCATAATAAAGACGCTGCCTGCGCACTGGATCGTACTGGTTCTGTTAAGCGTCGCCATGATCGCCTTCTATGCCACAAGCTTTGATTCGATAACGTTAGTGGCGTCCCAGTACAGCTATCGGGAGTTCAAAGCGGGCGAAGAGGCGAGCAAGCGCATGAAGCTGTTTTGGGCTATTTTCCTGATACTCCTGCCAATAGCGCTGATTTTTTCCGAAGGGTCGCTTGCCAATATGCAGACGGTCAGCATAATCGCGGCTTTCCCGATAGGCGTCGTTATCGTCCTGATAATCGCCAGCTTCATAAAGGACGCTAAAGGATACTTAAAGGAGGGCGCCGGAAAGATCGGAGAAAAGACAAAGGCGTGATACCCTGCTAATCCTCCGTCGGCATTACGGAATCTTTCGCCACGATCTCCCAGTTATTACGGTCGCGCATATCGTCATGGACGGAGTACCATTTTCCGGGAATGAACGTATTTCCTTTATTATTATCCACGTTCCACCTGCCGGAGCTGAATACATACTGGACCGGAGCATCCTTCTGACTT
>ERZ777011.1940-NODE-1940-length-18780-cov-15.564166_pt1 | contig 18780 bp, 18 predicted proteins | sample MGYA00374964_ERZ777011 | MGnify/ENA primary metagenome ERZ777011 (study PRJEB29310, sample SAMD00008975) | mouse gut metagenome | study: EMG produced TPA metagenomics assembly of the Metagenome analysis of fecal microbiota from mouse which was promoted...
CAGAGCAGCTGATTTGTAATCAGCAGGTTATCGGTTCGAGTCCGATCATCGGCTTGTGTCCGTAAGGGTTTATGGACCTTTAGCTCAGTTGGTTAGAGCAACCGGCTCATAACCGGTCGGTCCTGGGTTCGAGTCCCCGAAGGTCCATTTTCTTAATAAAATATGTTTTTGGCCTAGTGGCTCAGTTGGTTAGAGCGCCGCCCTGTCACGGCGGAGGTCGTCGGTTCGAGTCCGATCTGGGTCGTCTGGGGTCTTAGCTCAGCTGGGAGAGCATCTGCCTTACAAGCAGAGGGTCACAGGTTCGAGCCCTGTAGGCCCCATGATTTTATTATCTGTCTAGCTGGTGTGGCGGAATAGGCAGACGCAAGGGACTTAAAATCCCTCGGTGGCAACATCGTGCCGGTTCAAGTCCGGCCACCAGCATTCATTGAATAAGCGGTTGTCAAAGGCACTGCTCCATAACTCAATTTCAGTTATGGAGCAGTGCCTTTTATAATAATTTTATACGCAAAACGTATTATGATATCATTCACAAAACTTTCCGCAAAGACTGCATTTCCAGCCTTCTCTTGTAATAGCGGAGCATTCCGGCAGCTTTATTAAAGAACCAGAAGGAATAGACAAGCACTTTATTGAAAGAGCCGATGCGTTCCCTGGTAGTTCCATGGTAGTATTCCCCGCCGCAGCTGACAGGTTTTCCTGAACGGATATAGTTTACCAGTTCTGTTTCTGTCATGATGCCGTCGGGAATATCCGTAAATGCAAAACCGACGCAGTCGGGTTTATGGGCGTCGCTGCCTCCGAAACCGGGAAGATGGTTCTGCCTGGCAAGGCTGGCAGCCTGCGCATTGGCTTCAGGAGGTTCACACGCATTGAAGGTTTCCATAAAATCAAAATTTTTTATGATATCCGGTGTTTTACGGTAGCGTCTTGTGTTGCAAAGGCTTAGGTATTTTTCACCGCAGGGGTGGGCAGGTCCCAAAATACCGCCAAAAAAGTGTACGATTTCTATGAGAAGGGAAACGGGAAGTCCTCGCAGCTCCAAAATGGGTAATTTGATATATTCCGGCATGATTACCAGAATATGTCCGGCGTCTATGGTATCATACTCAATGCCTTTTAATACCACAAAATCTTTAAATGCAGGCTCGTCCCTGTGTTTTTTGTAATAGCGGTAAGCATCGTAGGAATTGTGGTCGCTGATTAACATGCCATGATATCCTTTCTGCTTTAACAGGGAAACATATTCATCCAGATTAATCTTGCCATCCAAAGAACCTTCCCTGGTATGGCAGTGCATATCAAACCGCATGTCTTTACTCCTTGTCTAATTCTTCAAAATAGTATATACTTACTATATTTATTCTTGCTTTTTTTATGCATCCGTTACAAAAGAATCCCGGCTGCACAATACTTTGGAAAAAAAAGGTCACCCTGTAACGATAATACGAAACAGAGTGACAACAAATAGGGAAACGTGCGTTAGAGGATTCGAACCCCCGACCTTTTGGTCCGTAGCCAAACGCTCTATCCAGCTGAGCTAAACGCACATCGTATACAGGGAAATAACAGTCATACCTGCAACATTAAGTATTTTACAGGGTTATATTTAAAATGTCAAGCGGTTTTATAAAAAAACCGAAAACACAAGGAAAATAAGGAGATACAGTGTGAAAAAGTTTTTAAAAGTTTTTTTCAAAATTGTTTTTAGCAGAACTTGGATTATTTTATTGTCATTACTGCTTCAGGTGGCTATCCTGGTAAGCAGTTTTATGTGGCTCAGAAGGTATAGCACCTATATTTTTGGCGCCATGTCTTTTTTGGGGGCGCTTGTCATTATATATCTGATGAACAAAGATGATTTGCCCGAGTTCAGAATGGCATGGATTATCCCCATCTGCATGTTTCCGGTGTTTGGAACGGTTTTTTTCTTTTTGGTGGATAGAAACTGGGGCAGCAGAAGCCTGAAAAAAGAGATGAACAAGGTGATTGAAAAAACGCGGAATTATCTGTACCAGGATTCGGATTCGCTTATGGTATTACAAAGCTGTGATGATGCGGCGGGGCAGGTGGCTTTTTATCTGAACAGGGAAGGCGGATATCCTGTTTACTGGGGAGAAAAAACCGTCTATTTCAGGCTGGGAGAAGACAAGTGGCAGGATATGCTGCAGGAACTGAAAAAAGCAGAAAAGTTTATTTTTCTGGAATATTTTATTGTAGAACCCGGTATTATGTGGGACTCTATATTGGAAATACTGCAGGAGAAGGTGAAAGAAGGCGTGGAGGTTCGTTTTATGTATGACGGTATGTGCTCCCTTTTGCTTCTGCCGTACAATTATCCTGAAAAAATGAAGAGATTAGGTATAAAGACAAAAGCGTTTGCACCAATCATGCCCCTTTTGTCCACCCACCAGAATAATCGTGACCACAGGAAGATACTGGTGATTGACGGCAAAGTAGCCTATACCGGAGGCGTAAACCTGGCGGATGAATATATCAACAAAAAAGAACGATTCGGACACTGGAAGGATGTTGCGGTTAAAATAACCGGGGAAGCAGTGGACAGTTTTACAATGATGTTTTTGAGAACCTGGGATATTCTGGACCAACCCAGCGATTATAAGAAGTATTTGCATCAATGTGCCGAAGGGAAAAAGGAAGGGTTTGTGATTCCGTATGGAGACGGTCCAAACAAAAAAGAAAATATGGCAGAGAAAGTATATCTGGATTTACTGAATACCTCGGTCTGTTATGTGCATATTATGACGCCGTATTTCATTGTGGACAGTACCATGCTGATGATGTTAAAATATGCAGCCAAACGAGGGGTAGAGGTGCAGATAATCCTACCGCATATTCCCGATAAGAAATATGCGTTTGCCATTGCAAGGACGTATTATCCGGTTTTGTTGGAGGCCGGCGTGCAGATTTACGAATATACGCCCGGTTTTGTCCATGCGAAGATGTTTGTGTCAGATGACAGTAAAGCGGTTGTGGGAACGGTCAATCTGGATTACAGGAGTCTCTACCATCATTTTGAATGCGGGGTATATTTTTACAGGACAGCCGTTGTGAAAGAGGCGGAGAGGGATTTTCAGGATACGCTCAGACAGTGTATCAGGGTGACGCCTGAATATTATAAGAAGATTCCTGTTTTTTCAAGAATATGGGGACATGTGTGCAATTTGATTGCGCCGCTTATGTAACACATGCTATAATTGGCAGAAGAAATAAGGCACATGCTGTAAAACTGATGTAAATGGAATAGGAAGGCAAATACTTCAGAATGGAAGGTTGAAATGACAAAACAAGAATTTCTGGATAGCTTACGAATGGCTCTTTCAGGAAGGGCTAATGCTAATACAGTGGAAGAAAATGTAAGATATTATGAGGACTATATCCGTACGCAGGTACGAATGGGCAGAAGCGAAGAAGAGGTTTTGAAAGAACTTGGCGACCCCAGACTTTTGGCGAGAAGCATTGCAGAGGCAGGCAGACATGCCAGGTCAGGACAGACACAGGACGCGCAATATGTTTCCGGTGATGACTCCGGTGAAGGGAATGGATATGGTTATGACAGGGGGTATCGTGGCAATGTGTACCGGATGCCGGGCTGGCTGATTGTATTTCTGGTACTGTTTGTCATTATTATTATTTTATCGGCGGTATTTTCCGTGCTTTCTTTTTTGGCGCCCATATTGCTGCCGGTTCTGATTATCATGATGGTAATAAAACTGCTCAGGCGAAGATGAGCAAAAGGATGATGAGCTGCCAGGGGGGCTGGCAGCTCATCGAGGGGAGTATAAATAATTAATATATAAGGGTTCACAAAGGAAATAATGAAGGGTTATGTTCCTTTGCTGATTTTATTATATAATACTTTAGTACTAATTGCAAGAGAAAAATAGTAAAAAAGTCCTATAAATTAAAAGAATATTTTCTGATTGTTGTAGAAATAATATTTGTGTAACTAAAAACAAACAGGAGGAGTTTCACATGTCTAATAACAATCAGAACAATGAAAACCAGAACAAGTACAACAACTGTTCCGACAGCACAAAGAACAGCACACAGAACAACAACCAGAACAACAATCAGAATAAGCAGAACAAGCAGAATAACAACCAGAACAACTACTAAGTTTTCTGAGTGGCAAGGGGCGTTTTGACGCCCCTTTTTGCATGCAAAAAATGAACGGCGCATACCGGATGCGAGGGTATACAATGTTCGATTTTGTGCGCAAAAAAGTGTTGGAAGCTGGAAAAAAGAATGGTATACTATTAAAGATAACCGCCAAAGGAACAGAAAACGGCTTTGGTGTGAATGGAGAAAAGGGAATGCGGAGATTTGAACTGATAGCTCCCTGCCATTTTGGTATGGAAGCAGTCATAAAAAAAGAAATCATCGAACTGGGGTATGATGTGACGGAAGTGGCTGACGGCAGGGTTACGTTTTTGGGAGATGAAGAGGCCATTTGCCGGGCTAACATATTTTTACGGACGGCGGAGAGGATTCTGATTAAAGTGGGAAGCTTCCATGCGGAAACTTTTGAGGAGCTTTTTCAGGGAACCCGCAGTTTTCCATGGGAAGACTATATTCCGGCGGACGGAAAGTTCTGGGTCGCCAAGGCAGGAAGCGTAAAGAGTAAGCTTTTCAGTCCTTCGGATATCCAGTCCATCATGAAAAAGGCCATGGTGGACAGACTGAAAGGGATTTACCATATCAGCTGGTTTGAAGAAACGGGAGAGAGTTTTCCCGTCAGGGTTTTTCTGATGAAGGATGAAGTGACGGTCGGGCTTGACAGTACGGGAGAGTCTTTACATAAGAGAGGTTACAGAAAGCTGACGGCGAAAGCGCCTATTGCAGAAAATCTGGCGGCAGCCCTGATTATGCTGACCCCATGGAATGAAAGCCGTATTTTAGTGGACCCTTTTTGCGGCAGCGGTACGATTCCCATAGAAGCAGCCATGATGGCAGCGCATATTGCACCCGGTATGAAGCGGGAGTTTACGGCTATGAGGTGGGAAAACATAATCGGAAAGAAGCGCTGGTATGAAGCCTTTGACGAAGCCGCCGAACTGGTTAAAATGCCGGCCGGTACGGATATACAGGGGTATGACATTGACGACAAGATGGTTGCAATTTCCAGGGAAAATGCAAAGCTTGCCGGAGTGGAGGGCCTGATTCATTTTCAGCGGCGCGGCGTGGAAGCGCTGAGCCATGCCAAAAAGTACGGTTTCATTATCACCAATCCGCCATACGGGGAACGGCTGGAGGACAAGAGCGCCCTATCGGCTCTTTACAAGACAATAGGAGAAAGGTTTGCGGGGCTTGACGCATGGAGCATGTACCTGATAACCGCTTATGAACAGGCAGAGCGGGATATCGGGCGTAAGGCAGATAAAAACAGGAAGCTTTATAATGGCATGATAAAGGCATATTACTATCAGTTTATGGGGCCCAAACCACCAAGGGAAAAGCAGACTGACAGGAAAAGAGGATTATGCGTACAGGATTGAGGATAAGGACATTTATATATGCATTGTTATACTGTGCAGCAGCCATGGGCGGCATGATATACTATGCGGACCACAAGATAATCATGATAGACAATGTTGCGCAGGACCAGGTAACCGGAGGGATGCAGGATAGCGAGAATACAGGTATGGGCAGGCAGCTTCGGTTTAAGCAGGGGGAAGAGAGCGACGATTACTTGTGGATTCCGTTGGATGCAGGGGTAAAGGCCGAAGATGTGACCATGGAGAATCATTACATGGACAGGGAAATCTGGATTTACATACGCGGCATGTCAGAAAATTATTATGATAAGGAAGCTGTTTTCGGCAATATCTCCCAGGTGGAATCCGGTACATATGATTATGTCCGGGATACCGTGTTGTTAAAATTCAGGCTGCTTGATGTGTATGAGTGCAGAAGTTTTATTGAAGACAACTATTTACATATAGAGTTTGTCCCGCCCAGGGAAATGTTTGATAAAATTGTGGTAATTGATGCAGGGTGCGGCGGAACGGATGAAGGAATTTCCGCAGATGGGGTAACGGAAAAAGAATTTACGCTGGATATCGTGAAACGTCTGAAACTGTTATTGGAACAGACAGACATAAAAGCATATTATACAAGGACGGACGATGCGGACGTTTCAGCGGAAGGCAGGGTGTACCTTGCCAATGCTGTCTGCGCGGATATGTTTATCAGCATCCGCCTCAATGAAAGCGGGGACGCATCCGTTTACGGTACGGAAACCTTTTACAATAAGGATTATTTTATTCCCGGGTTTGGCAGCGTGGAACTCGCCGATATGGTGGAGAGGAATGTGGTTACCGAAATCAGCGGCCGGGGAAACGGGTTGTTTCCTGCAAAAGAAGGTGATATGATATTGCAGGAAGCCAGGGTACCGGCAGCAGTGCTTTGCGCAGGATACGCCACCAATGAACGGGAAGCGGGTTTGCTGCAGGAAGAAGCTTACAGGGAGCGTATTGCCAAGGGGTTGTATCTGGCGATTCTGGAAGCTTATGAGCAGTACGGTTTTTGACAGGAACAAGGAGGAAATTATGGCGGAAAGGATTGTATTTGCAACGGGAAATGCAGGTAAAATCAAGGAAATTAAAAGGATTTTGGGAGATTTAAACATGGAAGTGGTATCCATGAAGGATGCCGGCGTCCGGGTGGAAATAGAGGAGAACGGTTCTACCTATGAGGAAAATGCACTGATAAAGGCAAGAGCTGTGGCAGCAGGAGCAGAACCGGGTGATATCGTTATGGCGGATGATTCCGGGCTGGAAATAGATTATTTGAACAAAGAACCGGGTATTTTTTCCGCCCGTTATCTGGGTGAGGAAACTTCCTACAGGATTAAAAACCAAAATCTGATTGAGCGGCTTGACGGTGTACCGGATGAAAAAAGGACGGCGCGATTTGTATGTGCCATTGCAGCAGTTTTTCCCGATGGAAGGGAACTTACCGCGAGGGGAGTCATTGAGGGAAGAATCGGATATGAGGAAAAAGGAAGCGGCGGATTTGGCTATGACCCTATTTTTTATGTCCCCAAACTGGGAAAGACGACTGCGGAACTGACCGAAGAAGAAAAAAATGCAGTCAGCCATAGGGGACTGGCGCTTCGGGCCATGAAAGAAAAGATGTTAAAAAACGGGTAATGGGGACGCAAGATGAAAGTTCTGATTGTTAGCGACACACATAAAAAAAATGAAAATTTTTTTAAAGTGCTGAAAAAGGTTTCACCGGTGGACATGGTGATTCACTGCGGTGATATAGAAGGAAGCGAATATGCCATATCGGCGGCGTCGGACTGCCTTGTGGAGATGGTGGCAGGCAATAACGATTTCTTTTCCCAGCTTCCTGCGGAGCGGGAGTTTGAAATAGGAAAATACCATATATGGGTTACCCACGGGCATAATTACTATGTTTCGATGGGAAATGAACGTTTGAAACAGGAAGCTAAAACAAGGGGGGTAGATATTGTATTTTACGGACATACACACAGGCCTGTGATTGACATTAACGACGATGTCGTTGCCATCAACCCCGGCAGCCTTTCTTATCCGAGACAGGACGGGCGGAACCCCTCCTATGTCCTGATGGATATAGACAGATACGGGGAAGCGCATTTTACATTGAGATACTTATAATAGGAAGGAGATTGATAAAATGAATTATTCAGACACAGCCAGAGTAAACAAAAGTACTATTTTATGCCATGGAATTGTTGACGGTATCATCGCCTTGGCATATTTTGTGGAAGTATTGAAGGGGAGCAGGGATTTACCTTATTTTCTTATGATTGCGGCGCTTTGCATTGTTCCTGTAATAATAGAAGCCTGTATATACCGCAGGAACAGGGACAGTCTTTTTATCAGAAAATTGGTTGCGTGGAGCTATCTTCTGCTGTATGCCGTTGCTGTGTTTACCACAAACAGTATGATGACTTTTACCTATCTTATCCCTATGCTGGTGGCAATTACCCCGTATTCCGACCAGAAGTACTGTGTTAAAATCGGAATCGGCGCCATGGTTATCAATGTGGCGGATGTCGTTTACAGGGCAGTGACTATCGGATATGCCAAAGAGCAGATACCTGATTTGGAAATCAGGATTTTGCTGATGCTGCTTATCTGCGTATTGGTAGTAATTACAACAAGGCTGTCAAAACAAATTAATGAAGATAAAAGGCTGGAACTGGAAACAGAGAAAGAAAAGATTGAAAAAATGCTGCGGGAAGTGATGCGTCTTTCCGGTGAAATGTCGGAGGGCATAGAACAGATAGACCGTCACATGAGCAAACTGGATGGCTCGTCCAATGAAATGGGAATTGCCATGGAGGAGGTCAGCACAGGCACCATGGAAGCGGCTGAATCCGTGCAGAATCAGCTTGTACGCACGGAGGATATCCAGAAGCTGATAGAGGATGTGCGAGAGGTCAGCAGCAACATTGCAAAAGGAATGCGTACGGCTGCCGGGGAAGTGGAAACAGGCCTTACCACCATGAAAGAGTTGAAAAGCCAAGCTGAAAAGTCCAAAGAAGCAAATACCACGGTGGTTGATTTGACTGACCAGTTACAGGGGCAGGCCGGTAAAATGAACGAAATCATCGCGTTGATTACCAGTGTGGCTAACCGTACGGGTATGCTGGCGTTAAATGCCAGTATTGAGGCGGCGCGTGCCGGGGATGCAGGCCGGGGATTTGCGGTTGTGGCAACGCAGGTTACCGATTTGTCCGAGCAGACCAAATCAGCAGCCGTGAGCATTACGGATATGATTCAGACAGTAGTAAAGGAATTGACAGAGGTAACGGAGGCAGTTGCCATACTACAGGAGAACACCATTGCGCAGGAGGAAATGGCAGAAAAGCTGGGCAATAATTTACAGGTCATTACGGAAATGACGGAGGACATCACCCAAAAGACGCAGGGTATGGAAAACATGATAACGGATTTGGCGGAGGCCAATGAGGACATTGTGAAAAATATCCAGACCATATCTGCCATTACGGAAGAAGTTACGGCGCATTCCGGTGAAACGGTAGGAACCTGTCAGGCAAACAGACAAATAGTAAGCGAAGTAAATGAAATTGCAGTAAGGCTGAGCAGCAATGCACAGGGATTAAAGGACATACAGCAGCAATAAAAGCATTTCAAGAAAAAGTTCTGAGTCATACACAGGAGAATGCCCAAAACGGGCATTCTCCGTCGGAACTTTAGTTCTGTGGGGTTATGTGCTGCAGTTAAGGCTGCTTCGTGAATAAGTAGCGGTTGACATCCTTTAACAGGTATTATATAATAAATTTCGCGTTATTTATATGAAGAAGGTACATTTTATCGGGGTGTGGCTCAGCTTGGCTAGAGCGCCTGGTTTGGGACCAGGAGGTCGCAGGTTCGAATCCTGTCACCCCGATTTTTCATAGCTACGAGCCGGGCGGGGCCGATGTCACAAAAAGCTGTGGGGAGCTTGCTCACCAACAGCTTTTTGTGACATCGGACACATGCGGCGACAGCCGCAAAGCGAGGAAAGCCGCAGGCTTTTCGAGCATGCCCGGCGGGGGATGCCGCAGGCTTTTCGAGTGTGCCGGGCGGGGGATGTCGCATTTCCGGGCGGGGGATGCCGCATGCCCGGCGGGGGATGCCACTTTTGCTTTGGCGGAGGCAGGCGAAACAACAGGAAATCAGAAAACATTCAGATGGACTGATAGATTTAGCAGTAAAGGAAGATAAAGAAGAGGAATAAGAAAGAGGAATAAGAAAGAGAGCTGAACATGCCACCGCTCTTTTTTTTTATCAGACAAAAGAAATGGAGAGCGAAAATGGATAGCAAACGAAACAATGCAGTCAGAAGATGGGGATTGAAACACTGTGAAGTAATCTATCAACATTCGACAAAGGCAGTCTTTTCTGCGGAGTCGGAACAGTTGGGTCCTGTTATATTGAAAATCGATGGGAATACATCGCAGCTGAACTCCGAGTATCGGATGCTTGCAGGACTGTCCGGCAAACATAGCTGCAAGGTTTATGCTTACGATGAAAGCGCCGGATTTCTTTTGGAGGAGCGCATTTTTCCGGGGACAGTGCTGCGGAAAGAATCGTCTCTGGAAAAGCGGATTCGGATATTCTCTCAGGTGTTCCGGGAGATACATAAGCCTGCAGAGGAGGGAGAAACGTACCTGGACTGGCTGGAGCAAATCTGCGAATACTGTTTGCGCAACCATGTGCCAGAGGAAATGGCGGATTTGGCATTCCGGGCGCGGGGCATTTGTGTGGAAATGTTTGTGAAATATTCGGATAGATTGCTCCTTCACGGCGACCTGCATCATGACAATCTGTTGCTGCGAACCGATGGAAGCTACGCCATGATAGACCCCAAAGGAGTCGTTGGCCCCGCCATCCTGGATTTGCCCAGATTCCTGTTGAATGAGTTAGACACGGACCATGCATGTTCGGACGTACAACATATCGAGGAGGCTATTCAGATGCTGGGCAGGCAGACAGGATATCCGGAGGAGGATATCGGAAAACTCTTTTTCATGGAAACGGTGCTGGCCAATGTCTGGTGCGCGGAGGACGGCGATGAGATAAACGGACATGAAATAGAAGTTGCGCAGAGTATCCGAATAGGATGAGGCTGGATGTGGCAAAACCGGAAAATATTTTGGGGGATACATACAGAGCGGAGATATCCGGACGGATATATGAGGAAGTCAATGCAGCAATTGAACAAGACAGTATTGATGTTTAAATAAGCCGGGAGAAGGCGTTTGAGTCCTGTATCCCCGGCTTTTTATTATCAGCGTATAAATATTCGTTGCGAGCAACAAACAAATATTTTATAATCAAACATATAAGTTGGGAGTTATAAAGGTAGGAGGCTGTCATGCTTGATAAAATACCTGACAAAGAGCAAATGACAAATTTAGTTGGAAAATCTTTATATGACATATGGAATAAATTATGCGCTCTCATTGAGGAAAAATATGATATGGATTGTTTGTGGGATAAAGGCGGTAAGGCATGGACCTATGAATATAAATACCGTCGGGGAGGTAAAACGCTTTGCGCATTATATGCAAGAGAAAACTGTGTAGGATTTATGGTGATTCTCGGAAGAGATGAACGCTTGAAATTTGAAAAGATGAGAGAAAATTTCGGGGAGGAAGTCCAACGAATTTATGATGAAACCCAAACTTATCATGATGGGAAATGGATGATGTTTGAACCGAAAGACACTTCTTTGTTTGATGATTTTATCAGATTATTAAGCATTAAAAGGAAACCAAATAGCACATGTTTGCAGAAATGAGGGTAATATGATTTTTACGGCAAAAATTGAACAGACAATGGAATATCCAAAGCGGATGAAATATCTTGCACAGACGGATTCTTTTGTAGAAAAAGACTGTGACAGCCTTTCTTATGTGAGAAATGTACCTCAGCCGTATGGATGGATAAAAGAATCCGGGACGCCGCCGTGCGGGCATCTTGATGTCATTATCATGACAGATAAGAAGTACAGGCTCGGAGATGAGGAACGGGTAAAGATAATTGGTGTTTTCTGCCGAAATGACGGTGATAATAAGTTTGTGGGAGTTTGCGAAAACAGTGATATAGAGGATTATTCTGAACTGTCAGAAAAAGAAAAAGCAGATTTGCACCGTCTTTATCCGAGGGAAGAGGAAGGTGAGGGCTGGTTTGACCGAAAAATTGCTGAAGAAATGATAAGAGAGTATTTTCAAAAAAAGAAAAGAAAGACTATCATAACCGTTCAGCATACGGAGTCACAGCATCACATCAACGGAATGATAGGGGCATGGGGGGACTGGGAACTTACCGAACGTGGGAAAAGGCAGGCCTATGAAATTGGAAAAGGGCTTTCGGGTGAAAATGGCAGTCAGGAGTTTAGCATGTATGTTTCTGATTTAAAGCGCGCCATGCAGACTGCTGACGAGATAAATAAAACACTTAAGATTGTGCCGGAAGTGACCCGGGTGATTCGTGAGGTCAACGCAGGTGCAGGGAACGGTCAATCAAGGGAATGGTACAATGCCAATAAAAATCCTGCGAAAGATTCTTATGACCCCGATTATAAACCGTTTGAAGACGCGGAATCCGACCGTGATTTGTGGAACCGTTTATATCCATTTTATCAGGAAATAATCTCAAATGATATGGAAAACATCATGATTGTGTCACATGGAACTACTTTAAGCTTTTTGCATTCCATGTTTATGGGTGATACGTTTAGGGATATTGCGCATACCAGGTTTATCGGATTTGGCGGGGCGGTTTCTAAGTTTACCATAGAGCCGGAGGGAAAAGTGATTGCCAATTACATAAACCGGAGGATGTGATTTCCATTTTCAGTCGGGAAAAACACAAACCAAGGAGAAGCCATGATTACAGACGAGATAAGAAAAGAGTTGTTTTTGTTACAGGATGAAAAATATCGTGAATTTCAAATCAAACTGATTCCTACCGTAAAAGAAGAGTCTATAATCGGAGTGAGGACGCCTGCGCTCAGAAATCTGGCGAAGCAATTTGCAGCCAAGGAGGGAATCGATACATTCCTTGCCGCACTGCCTCATTTGTATTTTGATGAAAACCAGCTTCACGCTTTTATCATTTCAGTGGACAAAGACTTTGCACACTGCATATCCGAAACGGAGCGTTTCCTTCCTTACATTGATAACTGGGCCACCTGTGACCAGCTATCCCCCAAGGTGTTTAAAAAGTATCGCGATGAGCTTCTTCCCTTTATTAAGAAGTGGATATGCTCTGATGAAACCTACACGGTACGTTTTGCCATCGGGATGCTAATGGAACATTTTTTGAATGAAGATTTTGACGCGCTGTACCTTGATATGGCAGCAGGCGTGCATTCAGAGGAGTATTACATCAATATGATGCGGGCATGGTATTTTGCGACAGCCCTGGCAAAGCAGTATGATGCGGCTGTGAAGATAATCGAAAACAGGGCGCTTGATTTCTGGACGCATAATAAGACGATTCAAAAGGCAGTGGAAAGCTATCGGATTACGCCCAAGCAGAAGGAATATTTGAAATCTATGAAGGTTCCTCTTAAATAGCGGCGCAGAAGCGGGGAAGAGTATGTCAAGAACGAAAAATATGTCCGAGGGGACTCCCGGAGGATTAATTGTTGCCTTTGCATTGCCCCTGATGCTGGGAAATGTTTTTCAGCAGTTGTATACCGTGGTGGACACCATGGTAGTAGGAAAGTATCTGGGCGTGGATGCGCTTGCGGCGTTGGGGGCGTCCGACTGGATGAACTGGATGATGCTGGGCATTGTGCAGGGATTTACACAGGGGTTTGCCATACTGATGGCGCGAGAGTTTGGTGCAGGACGGTTTGAACGGCTGAAAAATGTGATTGGCAATGCGGGTATTCTCTCCGTCATTTTTTCGCTGCTTTTAGTCGTGGCAGGACAGGCGGGAGCAAATCCGGTACTGCTTCTGTTACAGACGCCAAAGGATATCCTTCCTAATGCGCTTCTTTACTTAAGAATATTGTTTTTGGGACTTCCGATTGTCATGGCATATAATTTATTTGCCTGCATTTTGCGTTCCATGGGTGACGGCAAAACACCGCTTCAGGCAATGGTGGTTGCTTCCGTTACCAATATCGTGCTGGATTTGGTATTTGTGCTGGTTTTTCAATGGGGCATTGCCGGCGCTGCCGTGGCAACCTTGATTGCCCAGCTGGTATCCGGATGCTTTTGTCTGTACCACATCAGAAAACTGGATTTTATCCGTTTTACAAAAGCAGATTTCAGGATACAGCCAAGGATGTTTGCAGAACTTTTGAAGCTGGGTTCTCCCATGGCTTTTCAAAACTGTATCATCGCCATCGGCGGCATGATTGTACAGTTCGTAATCAACGGTTTTGGCGTTATATTCATTGCGGGATTTACTGCCAGCAATAAACTGTACGGCATACTGGAAATCGCCGCTACTTCTTACGGATATGCCATGATTACTTATGTAGGGCAGAATCTGGGCGCGGGAAAATATAAGCGAATCCGGCAGGGAATGCGCGCCGCAGTAAGGCTCGCCATTGTTACCTCAGTAGTGATTGCAGCGGTGATGCTGTTGTTCGGAAAAGTCATTCTGGGCTGGTTTATTTCCGGCACGCCAAGGGAAGTGGAACAGACATTGCGGGTTGCCTATTTTTATCTGGCGGTTATGAGCGTGTGCCTGCCTGTGCTTTACATCCTTCATGTAGTGCGTTCCGCCATTCAGGGCATGGGTAATACGGTGCTGCCCATGGTATCCGGTATTGTGGAGTTTGTCATGCGTACCGCAGCGGTCCTGCTGCTGCCGCTGGCAGTGGGGGAGGCAGGCGTTTTTTTTGCGGAGACAGCCGCATGGATGGGAGCGGATGTGGTGCTGGTAACCAGCTATTTTATCCTGGCGGGAAAACTCCCTGTCCGGGATGCAGAATAAATGCGCAAAAACTGCGCAGAAATGAGGATACAGATGTACGGACACAAAAGCAAAAAGAAATTTTTATTTGCCATGGCAGTCATGGCGCTGGGGATGCTGGCATCGTGCGGGCAGGAAAAAAATACGGAAAACAGGGAAACAATAGTACCGGAGAGCATTTCTCCCCCAAAACAGGCAAAAGAAAACCATGAAACCGAAATCCCCTTGGAAACGGAAGACAATACACAGGATAATTTGCAGACGGATGCCTTTAAGGAAATGTTCGGACAGGACTGTATTTCAGGGCAGACGTTTGAGGTGGAACTCAGCGAATATGAGGGAAAAGTCTATTTTGTTCCTTTGGAGCCGTCAGAAGAGAACGGGGGTTTCCGAATGCAGATAATACAGGAAGGAGAAGTTCTCAGTGAGATAACCGGCTATGTTCCGGAGAGCCTTGCAGGAGAAGCCTTTACCAGCCTGGACGCGGTTTCTTTTTATGATATAAATTATGACGGCCACACGGATATCGTGCTGGTGGAAACATACGGCAGCACATGCTTTGCCGCCGTTTATTACGGTTATTATAATGATTATGGGGAATATGGCATTTCTGTCGGATTCATGGTACAAGAGCGGCTAAGTGAAAGTATTTCTGCACGGCTGGAGGAAATTACTGTTTCAAAGATTCGCAATTTGTTTGGAGGCGGAAAGAAAAATGGTGAGTTTGCAGATTACCGGGAAGCGTATGATGCGGTAAGCAGTCTTTTCGCGCTGGAGGCCGGGGAAGAAAGCGGATTTAACCTTATCAATGTGGATGGGGATGCCATACCGGAATTAATCACAGGCCATACAGGATATTATGTCAGCATGTACACTTATGACAACGGAAGTATATATCTGCTGATGGACCATTGGGCATACGGCGCAATGGGAAATGCAGGGTACGAATATGCTTCGGGGAAAAACAGCCTGAGAAATTACAATACCGATTATGCCGGGGCAGTCTTATATACGACTTATATGGCTGTAGGCAGCGGGCATACGATAGAAATTGTTGCGGAAATCAAAGAGGTTAATTTTGACGATGCGAACGGGAATGGGGCTCTCGATGAAGAAGAATATGATTCCGTAGGCAATTACGGCGTAACTTATATTAATGGCAAAGAGGCGGCATACGAGGAATGCGAAGTATACGATATGGGGCCGTACGAATATATTACGCCTTCTATGAGTTTGGAGGAATTGAGGGAGAAATTGAATGAGGGGCATCTTGACAAATAAAGAAGCATCACGGAAAATAGGATTCATAAGAAATTAGTGTATGTGGGTATACTATGGAAAAGCGGGATTTGTGCCTGCGCGCTGCCTGCACAAACCCGAAAGCCTTATGGCTTGCGCAACAAAGCAGCGCAGAAATGAGGAGAAGAATGAATATTCTGTTTTTTGGGACTAAAAGCTATGATAAGCAATTTTTTGAGGAGTTATTAAAGAACGGCAATTACCATGATTTGGAGATTACTTTTATTGAGCCGAATCTTTCGTCGGAAACGGCAAGGCTTGCGGATGGGTTTGAAGCTGTCTGTGCGTTTGTGAATATGGATTTGTCGGAAAAGACGGTTCGGACGCTGCATAAGTGCGGAGTAAAACTGATTCTGATGCGTTGTGCAGGATTTAATAACGTGGATTTGGATGTGGCAAAGGAATGCGGCATGAAAATAATGCGCGTACCGGGGTATTCGCCGGAGGCGGTCGCAGAACATGCCATGGCGCTTGTATTGACGGCTGACAGGCATATGCATAAAGCGTATATCAAATGCCGGGAGAATAATTTTAACCTTGCCGGTCTTATGGGCGTGAATCTCTACGGAAAGACGGCGGGTATCGTGGGAACCGGCAAAATCGGCGCAGCGATGGCTCGTATCTGCCATGGATTCGGTATGCGCGTCATCGGTTATGATATGTATCCGAACAAGAGCCTGGATTTTATGGAATATGTGGATTTTGACCATCTGCTGGCGGAGGCGGATTTGATTTCCCTGCACTGTCCGCTCACAGAAGAAAATTATCATCTCATTAACAAGGATACCATCAGTAAGATGAAGGACGGCGTCATGCTGGTAAATACTTCCAGGGGAGCGCTTATCAAAACCGACGATTTGATTCAGGGCATCAGGGACGGCAAGTTTTTTGCAGTCGGACTGGATGTGTACGAAGAGGAAACCGGAACGGTATACGAGGACATGTCCGACAGGATACTGGAGCATTCCACCATGGCAAGGCTGCTTTCCTTCCCCAATGTCATGGTAACCTCCCATCAGGGATTTTTTACGGTGGAAGCGCTGGAGGCGATTAGCCGGACCACGCTTGACAATGCGCTTGCCTATGTGGAGGGCAGGGAAAGCGGCAACGAATTATAAGCATTAACGGAAAAATGGAGAATGGACATGAAAAGTGCGGAGGATTTACGGACGCTCCTTGACAGAATAGACAGAAGGGGATATCCGGCGTATAAGGATACAAAGGGTGCGTATTCGTTTGGCAGGTATGTTTTGGAAATAGACCATGTGCAGGGGGACCCTTTTGCGTCCCCTTCCAAGGTCAGTGTGCGGGTAGCCGGTAAAACGGCAGGTTTTTTGCCGGGGCTTTATGATGAAAAGCACAGGCGTATTGCCCTGCAGGATTATCTTTTAAGGCAGTTCGGAAAGAGGATAGAGGATTATTCTTTTAAGGCAAGGGGTTCAGGCAAAAGCGGCCTTATGGGCGTCAGCCGTCCGGGGCAGGAGGTTTTGGAAAGGAGCGCCTGCCGTGTTGACGCAGGGTGCGGCGATGTCGTGGTACATATGGAGATAGGGTTTCCGGCAAACGGCAGAACTGTAAATGCCGGGGAGTTAAAGAAAATTCTGTTCGGGTTCCTTCCCGAGTGTGTGGAAAAGTCCCTTCTTTACAAATCCCTTCCGGCGGACAAACTGAAGGAAAACGCCGATTTGGCGGATGACCAGCATTTTATCAGGGAGAAAATGGATGGGGAAGGCCTTGTGGTATTTGTGGCGAACGGCGCCATACTGCCAAGGCAGTCCGGCGTGTCGGACAAGCCGATGAAAGGGGCCGTGGCATTTTCTTCACCGAAAAGCTTAGAGGTGGCATTTGATTTGCCGCATAAGGGGCTGTTAAAAGGTATGGGCATCAGGAAAGGTGTCACCATGATTGCCGGGGGCGGTTACCATGGGAAGTCCACCCTTTTGGAAGCCATTGAACGGGGGGTATATAACCACATTGCAGGTGACGGAAGGGAGTACGTCATTACGCAGGACAGCGCCATGAAGATTCGCGCGGAGGATGGCAGGAGCGTAAAGAATGTGGATATATCCATGTTTATCCGGGACTTGCCCAACGGCAAGGATACGAAGGCTTTTTATTCCGAGGACGCCAGCGGCAGCACTTCCCAGGCGGCAGGCGTGGTGGAGGCCATGGAAGCAGGGGCAAAGCTGCTCTTAATTGACGAGGATACCAGCGCAACCAACTTTATGATACGGGACGAACTGATGCAGAGGGTGGTAAACCGGAGCAAGGAGCCCATCATCCCCTTTATAGACAGGGTAAGGGAATTATTTGAAAAGGAAGGGCTGTCCACCGTACTTGTGGCGGGAAGTTCCGGTTCCTATTTCCGAAAGGCAGACTGCATCATCCAGATGGACTGCTACCGCCCTGTGGATATCACCGATTTTGCCAGGGAGGAAGCATCACGGTTTTCCATGCCTGCAAGCGAAGCGCTGCCGTACGAGCGCCCGTCTTTTGCAAGATGCGTGAAAAACGACAGGGCGGCGTGGGAGAATGAACGCCTGAAAATCAAGACGATGGGGCTGGACGGTATCTTGTTAAACAAGGAAACCATAGATATGAGATATGTGGAACAGCTTGTGGATACGGAGCAGTTAAATGCTTTGGGCTATCTGTTGAAATATGCAGGCGCGCATCTTTTTGACGGCAGAAGGAGCGTCAGCGAAGCAGCCGGGGCGCTTGTGAAGCTGATAGAGGAAAAAGGAATCGAAGCGGTGTGCGGCGGCACATACCTTCCTGTCAACCTGGCTGTTCCGCGCAGACAGGAAATTCATGCCTGCATAAACCGTTACAGGGGACTGCGGCTTTAGCAAAAAACGTCAGGAAAGTCAAATTTCCGCATTTCTGCGCGGATATGGTGAAAATAGTGTTGACAATCCTCTCTTGATAGGATAAAATAGCATTCGTCGGTGCTGTTTGCACCGCATGTGTTCGTAGCTCAGCTGGATAGAGCAACGGCCTTCTAAGCCGTGGGTCGGGG
>ERZ777011.1941-NODE-1941-length-18776-cov-3.300411_pt1 | contig 18776 bp, 16 predicted proteins | sample MGYA00374964_ERZ777011 | MGnify/ENA primary metagenome ERZ777011 (study PRJEB29310, sample SAMD00008975) | mouse gut metagenome | study: EMG produced TPA metagenomics assembly of the Metagenome analysis of fecal microbiota from mouse which was promoted...
CGGTCGGTGTTCACCGCGATGAACTCCACCCCCTGCATCCCCGCCCGGACCATCCGGTTGACCACGTTATTGCCGCCGCCGCCCACGCCGATGACCTTTAATACGTCCTCGTGACTGGCAGCGGAATCCATTACAAATGCCATCCTGTGACCCTCCTATGTAAAACCAATAACGGCTTATCAAATCAAGCGCACAACTGCATCTTGGTGTATTGTACCCTTTTTTCCCAAAACGGTCAATAGAAAATCGCAGTTTTTTGCCGTCTGGAAAAAACTTAAGAAGAATTGCTCCAATCAGAGGGGCGGATTCCGGTGGTTTCCGGCACAATACAGTCCAATTCCCCGGTCAAGCCTCCGCGCCGGCCTCACCGGCGCCAGATTCAATCATGATGCCCTTCTCACTGGCGATCGGGCCGCCAGTGGGCCTTCCCGTCCATCACCGTCAGATCCAGCAGGCCGCTCTGCCCCTCCTGAATGACGCCGCTCTTCAGCCCCTCGGACAGGGCGGCCTGGGCCAACTGGATGTGGTAGTCATAGCTTCCGTCCCGGGGCAGCTTCAGGCGGTAGACGCCGTAATGCAGCGTCATAGATGCCGCGGCGGTGCAGTCCAGCTGGGTGCAGCTCTCCAGCATCCCCTGGCCCTCCAGCACCCCCAGCAGCTCCTTCACATATTCCAGCGTCAGGCTCTCCTCCTCCGCCGTCTGAACCATGCCCCCGGCGTAGGGCCCCACCGCCGTCAACCCCTCGATCTGTACCGTGCGGACTGAGCCGTTGTCCTTCTCCAGCAGCTTGCCCTGGGCGGAGATCAGCCAGCGGCCTTCGGCGCTCTCCACCGACGCCGCCGCCACCCGCTCCGTCACCTTGATGGACACGCCGTCGGGCAGCGTCTTCCGAATGGCCACCCCCTCCACATAGGGCAGGCGGGCCCGGATGGCGGCCGATACCCGGCTCCCGGACAAAATGATGAGATTATCGCCGGTCTGAATGCCGGAGGCCTCAATGATCTCCTCTGTGGTATAGCGCAGATTCCCCGTCACCTCCACAGTATTGACCCGGAAAAAGACCACACACGCCATGATGACCGCCGCAACCACCAGCAGGATGGACAGCATTTTATACAGCCCGCCGAAACGGCCTCCCCTGCGGCGGGTTCTGCTGTGTCTGCGCTGTCTTGCCACGGTATCATCTCCGTTCTGATCTATCTCCTCACGCTTCTCTCCGCTCCACGTCGGCACCCAGACACTGGAGCATCGTCTCCAGCCCCTCATACCCCCGGTCAATATGGCTCAGCCCGGACAGCACCGTAACGCCTTCCGCCCCCAGCGCCGCCGCCGCCAGCGCGCCGCCGCCCCGCAGGTCATGGGCCTCCACCTTGGCGCCGTGGAGCCGCTCCACCCCTCTCACCAGGGCCACCCGGCCCTCGGTGGTGATATCCGCCCCCATCCGGATCAGCTCAGGGACATGGCGGTAACGGCTGTCAAACATGGTCTCCACAAACAGAGTGCACCCCTGGGAGACCGCCAGCGCGGCCATGACGGGGGCCTGAGCGTCGGTGGGAAAGCCGGGATAGGGAGCGGTCCGGACCGTGGGCACGCCTCTCAGCGCGATAGCCCGGTCCCGTTCCAGCTCCACATACTCCAGCCTGCTCTCCACCCGGCATCCCGCCTGATGGAACACCGACAGAACGGTGGCCAAATGCCGCCAGTCCACCCCGCTCAGCCGCACCCGTCCCCCCGCCGCGGCGGCGGCGGACAACAGTGTGGCCGCCACGATCCGGTCGCCCATGATATGAAATTCTCCTCCGGACAGCGGCCGTCCTCCCTCCACCGTGATGGTGGAGCTCCCCGCCCCCCGGACCCTGGCGCCCAGGCTGTTGAGGAAGCTCTGCAAATCTCCGATCTCCGGCTCACGGGCGGCGTTGGAGATGGTGGTGACTCCCGACGCGCCCACAGCGCACAGCATGGCGTTTTCCGTGGCCCCCACGCTGGGAATGGACAGATAAACCTCGCCCCCCGCCGGCCTGCCCGCGCAGTGGATTCCATGGTCCTCTGTTATCCCGCATCCCATGGCCCGAATGGCTGCAAGGTGCAGGTCGATGGGCCGGGGCCCCAGCTCGCACCCGCCGGGATAGGTTAGGTGGGCCTCTCCCATCCGGGCCAGCAGCGGTCCCAGGAAAATAATGGACGAACGCATGGCCTGCATCTGCTTTTCCGATATGGCGTTTCCCTCCGCCCCGGTGGGGTCCACCACAATCCTGTGGCCCTCCTGCTCCGCCTTGCAGCCCAGCCGCCGCAGAATATCCAGCGCCGTGGTCACGTCGGTGAGCTTAGGACAATTGCTCAGCGTCACCGGCCCCCCCGCCAGCAAGCAGGCCGCCAGAATCGGCAGCACGCTGTTTTTCGCCCCGTGGACCGTCAGCTCCCCCTCCAGCGGCCGTCCGCCCCGAAGATACATCACGCTCATGGCAAAGCCTCCCATAGAAGAAATCTCGTTTCATTCTATGCGGAGGGGCCTTAGGCCGTTATTTCAGCAGCGAAATCAGATTTTCATAAATATCCTGGGCGGCGTTGGGGGACGCCGCCGCTCTCAGCGCCCGGCCCATGGCCGCCCGCCTGTTCCCGTCGGACAGCAGCGCCAGCGCCGTGTCATACAGCTTCGCGCCGGTGCAGTCCTTCTCCTCAATCAGCTCCACCCCGCCCCGGTCGGCCAGCACCTTGGCGTTTTTATACTGGTGGTTGGCCGCCACAAAGGGGGAGGGCACTAGAATAGCCGGTTTGCCCAGGGCGGTCAGCTCCCCGATGGTGGACGCCCCCGCCCGGCAGATCACCAGGTCGGCCGCCGCCATCACCACCGGCATGTTGTCAATGTAGGGCCGAACCTCGCTGCCGGAGACCGCGATTCCCCGTTTGGCAAGCTCCCCGGGCATCTCGTCGTAGTCCCGCCCCGCCGCGTGGATATAGTGGAACCTGCGTCCCTCCGACGCCCAGCGCTCCACAAAATCCACCGTTTTCGCGCTCATATGGCCCGCCCCCTGGGAGCCCCAAAAGGAGATCACCAGCGGCTGCGCGTCCTTCAGCCCCAGCTCCAGCCGGGCCCGCTCCCGGTCCAGAGAGAAGAACTCCCCCCGTACGGGGGTTCCGGTGACGGCCACCCGTTTCGCGTCCTTATAGTACTCCGCCGCCTCGGGAAAGCCCACCATCACCAGATCTACCTTGTTGGCCAGCGTTCGGGTGGTCAGGCCCGGATACGCGTTGGACTCATGGATGGCGGTGGGGATGCGCCGCCGGGCCGCCTCATGGACGGCGGGATAGGAGGCGTAGCCCCCCGTTCCCACCACCAGATCGGGTTTGAACCGCTTGATCAGATCCGCCGCCTCGCGTTCGCCCACGGGAAGCTTGAGGGCGCTTTTCACATTGTGTTTGATCACCTTCCAGCTCCAGGAGCGCTCAAAGGTGGACACCTTCACTGTCTCGATGGGATAGCCCGCCTGAGATACCAGCCGCTGCTCCATCCCCTGCTCCGCGCCCACAAACAGTATCTCACAGCCGGGATGGCGGGACTCAAACACCTGGGCCACCGCCAGGGCGGGATTGACATGCCCCGCTGAGCCTCCGCAGGTAAAAATCACGCGCATGGCCGCACCTCCTACTCCGCCTTAACTGCGGGAATTTGTCTGGATATGCTGAGCACCATACCCATCTCCGCCAGCTGAATGGCCAAGGCTGTGCCGCCGTAGCTGAAAAAGGGCAGAGAAATACCGGTGACAGGCATGAAATTGGTGGCCACAGCAATGTTCAAAAAGACCTGGGCAGCCAGCAGCGTCATGATGCCCACGATGAGCAGGGTGCCGAACCGGTCTCTGGCGTGGAGCGCCAGCCAATAGCCCCGGATGATCAGCAGGGCAAACAGCGCCATGAGCACGACGGCCCCCACCATCCCCATCTCCTCGCACCAGATGGCGAAGATACAGTCGTTGTGCTCCTCCGGCAGGAACAGGTACTTCTGCCGGCTGTTGCCCAGCCCCACTCCCAGCAGCCCGCCCGAGCCGATGGAGATCATGGACTGAATGGGCTGAAAGCCGTCCCCCCGGTAGTCGCTGAAGGGGTCCAGCCAGATGGTGATGCGCTTGGTCATGTATTTGGTCTGGGTGATGAGAAAGGCCAGCGCCCCCACCACCAGCGTCCCCCCTGCCACAAACCAGCCCAGGCTGATGCCCGATACCAGCAGCACGGAGGCCGCCGCCACCGTGATGAGGATCATGCCCGACATGTGGGGCTCCTTATTCAGCAGGGCCAGCACCACCACCAGAATGGCCGCGTAGGGGACCAGCTCCAGAAAACCGATGCGGTCCAAGAAATCCCCTGCCCGGCCCAAAAAGGTGCGCCGGTTCCACTTCTTGGGCGGACCCTTGAGCTGGTCGTTTCGCTTGGACAGGCTGGCGGAAAAGTAGAGGATCACCCCCACCTTGGCCACCTCGGAGGGCTGAAAGCGGATGCCGAACAGATAGATCCAGCGCCTCACGTCGGTGTTGCCCGCCGTCCGGCCCAGAGGGGTGAACACCAGCGCCAGCAGCATGATGGAGCCCGCCAGGGCGAACACCGACATCCAGCGGAACTGCTGATAGTCAATTTTGGAGATGATGAACATGGCCGCAACACCCAGCACCGCAAATCCAAACTGCCGCTTGAAGTAGTACAGCGGATCGCCGCCAGTGAACACGTCCGGGTCCAGATCGTACATGGCGGAGGCGTAGGAGGCCGACAGCACCGTAATCAGGCCGATGGCGGTGAGCACCAGCACCAGCGCCAAAAAGGGCAGGTCAATGGGGCCCCGGGCCAGCTGCTGCTCGATGGTCAGGTCCCGTTTTGCTTTTCTGGCCATGGGCCTCACGCTCCTCTCCGCTTATGACGATACCGGCTCTGTAGAGGCGGTTATCACCCGCCCGTAAATCCCGCGCGGCAGCCTTTCGGAATCGGGCGGATAATATCCGCCCCTACGGGATGCCGCGCGGTCAGATGGCATACCTGTACATCACGCCCACAAAGGCCAACAGGCAGAACGCCACGGTGATTCCTGTGAAGGTGAGCACGATGCGCACCTCGCTCCAACCGCCCAGCTCCAGGTGGTGATGAAGGGGCGCCATGCGGAAAAAGCGCTTGCCGTGGGTCAGCTTGAAATAGCCCACCTGAATGATATCGCTCACGGTCTCGGCGATGTAGATGACGCCCACGGGCACCAGCGCCAAGGGCACATCCAGAGCGAAGGCCATACCGCACACCGCGCCCCCCAAAAACAGGGACCCGGTATCCCCCATAAACACCTTGGCGGGGTGGAAATTGTACACCAGGAAGCCCAGCAGCCCCCCCGCCAGCGCCCCGGCGAAAATGCCCACCGCGCCGTAATCCCACCACTTGGACAGCACCGCGAAGAACACCGATACCGCCAGCGTCACCGACCCGGCCAGACCGTCCAGACCGTCCGTGAGGTTCACCGCGTTGACGCAGCCCACCATGACAAAGGCGGCGAACACCAGGTACACCCCCCAGGGCAGGGGCAGAGACAGATTGACAAAGGGAATGTACAGATTGGGCGTCAAGTGGCCGCTCCACCGCAGCAGGGCCAGAAAGGCGATGGCCGCCGCCAGCTGGAGCAGGAACTTCCACCCGGCGGTGAGGCCGGTGTTCTCATGCTTGCGGATCTTGGCAAAGTCGTCCACAAAGCCGATGGCTCCGCACACCAGGGAAAAGGCCAGCACAAACAGCGCCTGCCAGCTTCCCTCCGCCATGTCCCGCCAGCCGAAGGCCAGCACCACCGCGATGACCGCCGCGATGAACATGATGCCCCCCATGGTGGGGGTGCCCTCCTTGTTTTTGTGCCAGTTTGGGCCGATCTCCTTGATGGACTGGCCCGCGTGCAGGGCCCGCAGGGCGGGGATCAGGAACCATCCTACCGCCGCCGAGATCACAAAGGCGGTCAGCGCCGCCAGCAGCATCCGTACCATAGCTTTCTCCTCCGCACTCTCTTTTGTATTCCCTCTCTCCCGGGAATCAGGCGTTCAGCCTGGCCACCGCGTCGGACAGGGGCACCCCCAGGGCCAGCGCCCCCGCCAGCGCCGCCAGGTGGTCGTACAGCCGGGGGCTCTCCCCCGCCGGCACCCGCACCCGCATCAGCTCCCCCTGGGTCGTAAAAGCCTCAAATTCCAGCTGTTCTCCCCGGAGACGGACGTTTTTTGCCGTCAGGTCCGCCTGGGGCCTGCCGTCGGAATAGGCGTACACCGCCCCCGGCATGGCGACCGCCATCCGCCACCCCTCCGGGTCGTCCAGCCCCACCACCGTCACCCCGGCCCGACGGGACAGGGCCCACCGGGCGGCGGCGCAGCCGCTGAGGGTCCGGCTGTCGGGGCGGTCGAAATTCTCCACCACCACCGCACGGCAGCTTCCCTCGTACATGGCCGCCTGACAGGGGGTGAGCTCCACTACCGGGCCGGGCACCAGGGAGCGCAGCAGCCCGGCGGTGAGGGTTCCTCCCCGGCCCACCACGGCCACGGGAGCTTTTATTGTACCGCTAATTGTCTCCATACTCCACCTTGGTCACAAATCTGACCTCCACCACCGTGCCGGGAGACACCATGGTGCCCTGGTCCAGCGACTGCGCCGAGGACGCCACCTGCGGGTCGGTGTAGTCCACCACGCCGGAGGCCCGCATGAACAGCCCCAGCGCCTCCAGCGCCTCCTTGGCCGCCGTGGGCGACTTGCCCGACAGATCCGGCACCTCCACCTGATCCTCCGGCACGGCGTCCCCCAGATACAAAATCACGTTGGACCCGCCCGGTATGGACACTCCCGCGGCAGGCACCTGATAGGTGACTACGCTGCCCGTCCCCACAGTGCGGCACTCAAAGCCCGCGCTCTGAATGGTTCCCTTGGCCACCGTCAGCTCCCTGCCGATGACGTAGGGCATGGGGGTGTCCGCGCCCGCCAGCTGGTCCGCGCTGTACTGCTTCTCAATGCCCATATAGTCCAGAATATTGGCGATGAGGGGACCCACCATGGGAGCGGTGATGTTGCCGCCGGAGATGTAGGTGCCCGAGGCGGTGTAGCTGGAGTCGGGACCGGAGCGCTTGGGGGTGTCGTACACCACCAGCACCAGCACCTGGGGATCGTCCACCGGGGCAAAGCCCATGAAGGAGCACATGACGTCCTTATTATAGTCCGGGTTGTACTTCCGATCCAGCAGCTCGGAGGTGCCCGTCTTGCCGCCGATGGAATAGCCGATCATGTTGGCGTTGTGGCCGGAGCCCTCCCGGGTGCCCACCACCTGTTCCAGAATGCCCCGTATCTTTTCCGAGGTGGACTCGCTGATGACCTGCCGCACCTCCTGGACCTCGTGATAGAAGGTGGTGTTGCCCTCCCCGTCGGTGATGGACTGCACCACGTAGGGCTGGAGCAGGTGTCCGCCGTTGATGACGGCGGCAAAGGCCGAGATCATCTGGATGGGGGTCACCTTGAACCGCTGGCCGAAGGAGCCCACCGCCACCGACTGGGCCCCAGAGGGGGCCTTGAACTCCGACTCGAGCCAGAACACCTGAGTGCCCTCCCCCGCCAGGTCGATGCCGGTCTTGTTGAACAGGCCGAAGTCCCCGAAGTACTTCCACATGATGTCCGGGCCCATTTTCTCCCCGATCTTCATCAGAGCCACGTTGCAGGAGTTCATCACCGCATGGGTCAGATCCTGGTCGCCGTGGCCGGGAGCGGGCTTGTGGCAACCGATGGTCCGGCCTCCCACCACCTTGGACCCGCCGCAGTAGAAGTGGTCGTCCATGGAGACGATGCCCTCCTCCAGGGCCATGGCCACGGTGATGGGCTTGAACACGGAGCCGGGCTCATAGGCCTCGGCCAGGGCCCGGTTTTTCATCTGGGTTTTCCAGGCCTCGTCCCAGGCCTTGTCGGCGGCCTCGTCCCCCTCCTCCGTTTTCACCCGCTCCACCTCGGCCTGGAGCGATTCGCTGAGCAGCACGCCCCAGTTGTTGGGGTCGAAGTCCGGGGAGCTGGCCATGGCCAGCACCGCCCCGGTCTGGGGATTGATGGCCAGGCCGAAGGCGCCCTTCTGCACGTCGTAGGTCTCGATGCCCTCCTCCAGGGTCTGCTCCAGCATGGCCTGAATGCGCTCGTCCAGGGTGAGGTGGATGTCATAGCCGTCCTCCGCGTCGAAGTACATGTCATAGCCGGAGAGCATATCCATGCGCATGCCGTTCACCGAGGTGACCACCCGGCCCAGCTCGCCGGACAGCGCGTCCTCATAGAGGGCCTCGATGCCTGCCTTGCCCACCTTGTTCTCGCCGCTCTCCTTGGTCTGGCCCATGTATCCCAGCACATGGGCCCCCACCGAGGAATAGGGATAATAGCGCTTGCTGCTGGGGGTGAGCTGGAGGGCGGCGGACAGCTTCTTCTCCCGGATAAACTGCCGGGCCTTCTCCGCGTCCTCCTCCTCCATCTCGTAGTAGAGCACCTCATAGCCGGAATTGGTGCGCTCCACCCGCTTCCAAAGCAGGTCCTCGTCATAGCCGAACAGCTCCACGATGCCGTCCACAATGGTTTTGCGCAGGTCGTACAGAGCCTTGTCATAGGCGGCCTGATCCAGAGTGCCGTTCCCATCGGTGTAGCGGTCCTTGTTCACGGCGCTCAGCACCCCCATGGGAGACAGAATCAGCTTATAGACCGTGGCGGACATGGCCATGGGCCGGCCCTCCCGGTCGTAAATGGTGCCCCGGTTGGCGGCTACGGACACGCTCCGGGTCTGCTGGTTGGCCGCCCGCTCCTCCCATTCCTGATGCTCCAAAACCTGGAGCTTGTAGAGCTGGGCGATGAGGGGCAGAAACATGCCGATTCCCAGCACCACCATCAGGAATATGGTGCGCCGGAACAGGCTGCGGTTGTTTCTGCCGTCGGAGCGGCGGGGCTTACGATTGGGCTGCTGCATGGTTTTCGCTCCTGCCTTCCTGAAAATCGTCGGATCACTATGGGAGAGGGGCGCAGGAACGAGTTACATTCCTCACGCCCCTCCAGTCTCTCTATGGGTGAATATATGCCGGAACAGGTCCTTTATGACAGTAAGCCGGCAAAAAAGCGCTCCGCGCGCTGGAGGATACCGGACAGGCCGTTCTTCGAGCCGTCATAATAGACCACGCTGTCCCCGCCGGACAGGTCCAGATACACCGTCTGATTCTCGTTGGGCCGCACCATGGTACCGTTAGACAGAAATTGGGCCTCAATGGCCTCCAGATCGTACACCAGCTCGTACTTGGCCTGAAGGGTCCGGTTCTCGTCCTGCAAATCGGACAGCGTGCCGCGCAGCTCCACGATGTCGTTGTTCACCACCGCCAGCCGGGCGCAGTTGACCACCAGCAGCAGCGTGCACGCCAGCACGGAGAAGATCCCCACCACGGCGAAGGGCGAGATGGCGGTCTGAGCCCGGACCTGCACGCTGGGCCGTACCGCCGGACGCCTGCGGGGCCGGGGCTGAGGACGGCGCTGGGGCTCCTGCCGTCGCGCCGGCGCGGCGTTCATCTGATCCCGGCGGCTTCTGCGGACGGGATCCTGCTCAAATTCCGGCTTATACGCCACATTTCCATAGGTACGGTACCGTTTTGTACTCCTCTTCTGCTCTGCCATAGGGCACACTCCTCCGTACTTGGTCCCTGCCCCGCGCTGGTATCCGCAAAGCAGGCTCTATCCGTTTGCCTCAGAGCTTTTCCGCCACGCGCAGCTTGGCGCTTCGGGCGCGGGGATTCTCCTCCAGCTCCTCTTTCCCGGCCACGATGGGCCGCTTTCCGATCAGTTTTGCCTTTGGCGTCCTGCCGCATACACACACCGGGAAATCCGGCGGGCAGGTGCACCCTCTGGCCCACTCCCCGAAGGCCGTCTTGACCAGCCGGTCCTCCAGCGAGTGAAAGGAGATCACGGCCAGCCGCCCGCCCGGGTTCAGCGCGCCCAGCGCGCCGCCCAGCATACGCTCCACCTCGCCCAGCTCGTCGTTCACCGCGATGCGGATGGCCTGAAAGGACCGCTTGGCCGGGTGCTGCTTTTCCCGGCGGGCTTTGGCCGGCATAGCGTCCCGGATGAGCTGGGCCAGCTGGCCCGTGGTCTCTATGGGGCCGCCCTCCCGCCGGTGGGCGATGGCGGCGGCGATTAGGCCGGAATAGCGCTCCTCGCCGTACTGCCAGAGAATGCGCTTCAGGTCTTCCTGGCTCCAACCGTTCACCACATCCCTGGCTGTGAGGGGGGCGGACTGGTCCATGCGCATATCCAGCGGAGCGTCCTGAAGATAGGAGAACCCCCGGCTGCCGTCATCCAGCTGAGGGGAGGACACCCCCAGATCGAACAGCATCCCATCCACTCCGGCCACGTTCATCGAGGCCAGAATTTCGGGCAGGTCTCCAAAGTTCCCCCGCACCAGCGTCACCCTGTCCATGCGGTCCCCCAGCAGAGCCGGCGCCGCGTCCAGCGCGGCCTTGTCCCGGTCCACGGCGATCAGCCGCCCGGTGGTGAGCCGCCTGGCGATCTCCAGCGAGTGGCCCGCCCTTCCCAGGGTGCCGTCCACATAAATTCCGTCGGGCCGGATGCTTAGACCCTCCAGGCACTCCCGCAGGAGCACCGGCTTGTGTGTGTACTCCGTCATTGTGTTAAATCCCCAGGTTCTTCATCAGGCTGGCAATGGTCTCGGGATTGAGCTGCTGGCGGGCCTTGGCCTTCCAGCTCTCCGCGCTCCAGATCTGGGCCCGGTCGTTGTTGCCTGTGACCACCACGTCCCGGTCGATCTTGGCATAATCCTTCAGGTAGGAGGGAATCTGAAACCGCCACTGCTTGTCCGCCTCACACAGCTGGGCGGAGGCAAAGAACAAATCCATGGAGGCCGCGTCCGTGGTAGACAGCTCGGACACCCGCTGGCGAAGCTTGTCCCAGGTCTCCATAGGGTAAAGGGTCAGGTTTTCCTTTACTCCCACCGCCAGATAAAAACTGGAGCCCAGCTTGTCCCGGAGCTTGGAGGGAACGATAAGGCGGCCAGCGCTGTCAATGCTGTGCTCATAAGTGCCGGTCATCCCTCTCCCTCCATTTCTCTCCTAATTATAGCAGATTCACTCCATTTCCCTCCACCACGTTTTTCAGTATACCGTAGCCACCCATAAAATGCAAGGACTTTTTTTCGGTGAATTTGCCCATTTGGGGTAAATTTTTTGTCATTTTATGTCGAACGGGCATTCGTTTATTGATTTTAATTTTTACTTTTGGTGCCGTTTATTGGGCCGTTTCCCCCTCTCCTCCCAATATGACATAAAAAAATCCCCGCCGAATTTTTTCCACGGCAGGAATTTTTTATCCCAATTTTTTCTATTTTCAGCCCGGGATCTACCGGTCCGCCTCGGCGTCATACATCCGGCTGCTCCCGGAGGAACCGGAGCGGTCGCTTCCTCCGCTCCCCATGCCGGACCGGAATTGATTGTGCACCTGCCGCATCTCCGCATGGGCGGCGGCCAAGGCGTCCTCTGTCCGGCGCAGCAAATCCGCACAGTACTCATTGGTCTCACGGCAGGTCTTTTTTGCCTCCTCGTCGGCGCGGGCCAGCACCTCCCGCGCCTTCTGCCGGGCCTGATTCATCACGGGGGCCTCGCTCACCATCTGGTTGGCCTCGATCTCCGCCCGCTTGCGGATCTCCTCCGCCTCCCGCTTCGCGGTGGCAATGTACTCGTTCCGGGCGTTGAGAATCTTCCGCGCCTCCGCCAAATCCACCGGCAGCTGCTTTTTCGCGTCCTCAATGAGATCCAGCGCCTTATCCCGCTCGATCACACACTTGTCTCCGCTGAAAGCGGCATTCTTTGCCTCGTCGATCATATCGAACAGCATATCCAGCAGTTCGTCCACGGCTGTCGCCATGCGTCATTCCTCCTATTTTGTGAATAGCCGTCACATGGGATTCGGGACGCCGCCCGTCACCTTGCTCCGCACCCGGCCGATGATCTGACGGGGCACAAAATCGGACAGGTCCGCCCCGTACCGCGCTAGCTCCTTGACCACCGTGGAGCTGAGAAAGGCGTACTTGGGCCGCGTATAGAGAAACACGGTATCCAGCTTGGGGTAGAGCTTGGCGTTGAGCATGGCCATCTGAATCTCCGACTCATAGTCGGACACCGCCCGCAGTCCCTTCACCAGCACCCGGGCCCGGTGGCTCTTGGCGTATTCCGCCACAAGCTCCTGGCAGCAGTCCACGCTCACGTTGGGCAGGTCCTCCGTCACCGCCCGGATGAGCTCCACACGCTCCTGGGGGGAGAACAGCCCGGAGGGCTTGGCGGAGTTCACGCTGACGCACACGATCAGCTCGTCGAAAATGGCGGCGGCACGCTTGATGATGTCCAGATGACCCAGCGTCACCGGGTCAAAGCTGCCGGGATAGATGGCGCGTCTCATGAATGGGCCCTCCTGCGGTATAGGGTGAATTTGATCCTGCCGTACCGGTATTCCCTGCCCTTTTCATAGGGCTCGTCCACCTCCGGCAGGCTGTGGTCCGCCAAGCTTTCGCACACTATTATACCATTTCCCACCACAATGTCAATCGCCGTGATCAGCTCCAGGGCCCGCTCCAAATTTCCGGAGGCGTAGGGCGGGTCCAGGAACACCAGGCCGTACTTCTCCCGGACCCTGCCGAGGAAGGCGGCAAAGTCCTTTCCGTGGCAGGCGGAGCGGTCCTCAAAACCACAGGCCCTGATATTTTTCTGCGCCACCCGCAGCGCGGCGGGGGCGCTGTCCACAAAGTCGCAGAACGACGCGCCCCGGGACAGGGCCTCAATGCCCAGCTGCCCCGTGCCCGCGAACAGGTCCAGCGCCCGCCGGCCCTCAATGTCAAACTGGATGGCGCTGAACAGCCCCTCCTTTACCCGGTCGGTGGTGGGGCGCGTGTCCAAACCGGGCAGGTCCTCCAGCCTGCGTCCCTTTGCCAGGCCCGTGATGACTCTCATGATGTCTCTTCCTTTCCTTGATCCGCCTCTGACCCGTGGAAATAGCCGTACACCGCCGAAGCCGTGTTCTTCGGAACCACAGCGGACAGCTCCTCCAGCGAGGCGGCCTTCACCGCCTTCACGCTTTTAAACGCCTTCAAGAGCTGAGCCTTTCGGGTTGGTCCCACACCGGGAATTCCGTCCAGCGCCGAGCCCTTCAAATGCCCCGCCTGCTGCTGGCGGTGGAACTCAATGGCAAAGCGGTGGGTCTCCTCCTGAATGCGGCCCACCATGGCAAACAGGGCCTGATTGGCCTGTATGCCGATCTCCCGGCCGTCCCCCGCCACCAGGGCGCGGGTCCGGTGGCGGTCGTCCTTAATCATGCCGTATACCGGAATGCCGTCCAGCCCCAGCTTGGACATGGCCTCCCGTGCCGCCTTCACCTGCCCCGCGCCGCCGTCCATCAGCAGCAGGTCCGGCTTTTCCGCAAACTTCTCGTCCCCGTCCAGATACCGCCGGAACCGTCGCTCCACCACCTGCTCCATAGAGGCGTAGTCGTCGGCGTGGGGCATATCCTTCAGCTTGAACCGGCGGTAATCCCGCTTCAGCGGCCTGCCGTCGATGTGCACCGTCATGGACGCCACAATGTCCGAGCTGCCCGTGTTGGAGATATCGAACGCCTCGATTCTGTGGGGCTGATTTTCCATACCCAGCAGCGCCCCCAACGCCTCAGTGAGCTTGGAGCGGCGCTCCTCCGCCGTGGTGGCCCGAAGCGCCTCCTCGGCGGCGTTTTCGTTGGCCAGCTTCACCAGCTCCATCTTGGCTCCCCGCTGGGGGGTGAGCACCTCCACCCTGCGGCCCACCGCCTCGGTGAGCATCCGGGCCAGCTCCACCTGCTCGTCGATGTCGCAGGGCAGCAGGATCTGCTTGGGGAGCTGGCTGCGCCCGCCATAGTACTGGGCCGCCAGGGTGGACACCGTGGTCTGCTCGTCCTCCATTGGGACGGCCAGCAGCTCCCAGTCCTTGGCGGCCAGCTCCCCGCCGATGTAGTGCAGCACCACGAAGCAGCTCTTGGCCTCCCCCCGGTGGTAGCCCACCACGTCGGTGTCCGCCAGCGACCCGGCCACCGCCTTCTGCCTGGTGGACAGCATCTGAATGGACCGGATGCGGTCCCGGAGCTGGGCGGCTCTCTCAAAGCGCAGCTCCTCTGCCGCCAGCTCCATCTCGGCGGCAAGCTCGTCCACTACCTCATCCAGACGGCCCTCCAGCAGCCGCACCGCCTGATCGATGGACCGCTTGTACTGGGTCTGATCCATTTCAGCCCGGCAGTAACCGTCGCACACACCCATGTGAAAGTTGAGGCAGGGCCGCTCCTTACCGATGTCCTTGGGAAACTTCCGGCGGCAGGCGGGCAGGCGCAGGGCCTGACGCAAAGCGTCGATGATGCCCTGACTGGCAAAACGGGAGCCGTAGGGTCCAAAGTACCGGGCCCCGTCGTCCTCCGCCCTGGAGGCCAGGGAGAACCGGGGGTAGTCTCCGGCCGACAGGCGGATATAGGGAAAGCCCTTGCTGTCCTTGAGCAGGATATTATAGCGCGGCTGATGGCGCTTGATGAGGGCGCACTCCAGCACCAGGGCCTCAAACTCGGACTGAACCACGATGACATCAAAGTGGTCGATCTGGCTCACCATGGCCCGGGTCTTTTCGTTGTGCCGGGACTGATCCTGAAAGTATTGGCTCACCCGGTTTTTCAGCGCCTTGGCCTTGCCCACGTAGATGACCTCGCTGCCGGCGTTCTGCATGATGTATACGCCGGGCTTGAGGGGCAGGGCGTGGGCCTTGTCCCGCAGTTCGTCGAATGTCAAAGTGGTCACCTCCTGCTCACGACAGCTCCGCGCTTCTACCGGGGCCCCGCAAAGCCGCCCTTTGGTTTTGTAGGGAGAGGGCGAGCGGCAAGCGAGTTTTCGGCATAGCCGGAAACAAGCGATACGCAGCTTGCTCCGACGTTGTCACGCTCCGATTGGGCGCATCGCGGGGCGGCTTCCCTCCGTCTCGGGCAAAACCCGCCTCCGCTTTGCGGCGGCGGGGCTTTTGAGTCTCGCCCTCGGCTCGGTCGGCGGTAGACGCTTGCCGCTGGCAAGCACCGCCCCTCGCTCCGGTCCATCCGCCCCTATCCGCGCTTCTTACAAAAAAAGCGCCGCGTGTCGCGGCGCTTTTCCGTGGTCAGCGTTTGGTTACTCGGAGAATTCAGAATTGATCAACTCCACCAAAGCGTTGATGGCCGCCTCCTCGTCAGGGCCATCGGCGATGAGGTTGATGGTCGTGCCCTTCACGATTCCAAGTGACAGGACACCCAACAGGCTTTTCGCATTGACGCGGCGGTCATCATCCTTCTCCACCCAAATGGAGCTCTTGAATTCGTTGGCCTTCTGGATAAAGAACGTGGCCGGACGGGCGTGCAGACCAACCTGGTTGTTTACCGTAGTCTCTTTCATGAACATGAATGATTCCCTCCATCATAAACTCGGCTCCGGGCATATCGCGCCGTCACCCGGCCAAACTCCGAATCTTTGTACTATGATAGGATACCAAATTTAGGCGGCATCGTCAAGAGCATTTTCACCAAATTCTCACCTTCTCTTTCAGGGAAACCGCCTAGAAATCACGACCGGCAGGCTCTTTTCACCCTTTGGCGGCGGCTGGACCGCCCTCCCCCGCCGGAGTCTCCCCTCCCCGCCGTAAAAAGCCAGCCGGCGGAGGCGGATTATTTCAGCGTGGCCACTGTGACTCCGTCCTCGCCCTCGCCGTAAACACCGGGGCGGTACTCCTTCACATACCGGCTCTTTTTCAAGTGCTCCCGCACCGCCTTGCGCAGCGCCCCGGTGCCCTTGCCGTGGATGATGGTCACCGTCTCCAGCTTGCCCATGAGGGCGTTGTCCAGAAACAGGTCCACCGCCCCCAGGGCCTCGTCCACCATCATGCCCCGCAGGTCCAGCTCGGCCTTGGCGGCGGACGCCCGGAAGGGCCGGGATATGGAAGCGGTCCTCTGCTTGTCCTTGGCGCTCTGCTTTTTCCGGGCCGTGACCTCCTCCAGCACCCGCACCTCGCTCTGCTTGGCCTTCATCTTCAAAATGCCCGCCTGAAGCTGGAGGGTGCCGTCTTTGTTGACGCCCACCACCTCCGCCTGGGTTCCCATTTTCAGTAGCTCCACCGTATCGCCCACAACGGCGTCCCTGGTGGGGGGCGGAGGCGGCAGGTCCTCCTGTTTGCCCCCCAGGGCGGCGTCCGCCTCGTTGAGCTTCCGGCGCAGCTGGGCCCGATGCTCATTGTCGTCCACCCACTCCCGGCTCTGTTCCTGGCGGCGGCGCATCTCGTTGAGCTCCTTGAAGGTCTGGTCGGCGGCGTCCCTGGCCTGCTCGATGATGGCCCTGGCCTCCGCCTGGGCCTTTTCCGTGGCCTTCCGGCGCTCCTCTTCAATGCGGGCCCGGTACTCCTCCGCCTGGGCGCGGGCCTCCTCCATTTCCCGGCGCAGCTGGGCCACCTGCTCCTTCTCCCGCTCCATGGCCTGCCGCTGGAGATCCAGCTGGCTGAGTACGTCTTCAAAGCGCACGTTTTCCGCGTCGATGCGGTCCGCCGCCTTCTGGATGATATAGTCGGGCAGGCCCAGCCTCCGGGAGATGGCGAAGGCGTTGGACTTGCCGGGGATGCCGGTCAGCACCCGGTAGGTGGGGGCCAGGGTCTCCACGTCGAACTCGCAGGAGGCGTTCTCCACCCCCTTGGTGGTCATGGCGTACACCTTCAGCTCGGCGTAGTGGGTGGTGGCGGCCACATGGGCCCCCATGGCCCGGGCAGACTCAATGACGGCGGCGGCCAGGGCCGCGCCCTCCACCGGATCGGTGCCCGCGCCAAGTTCGTCAAACAAAATCAATGTCTCATTGTCCGCCTGCTCCAGAATGGCCACGATGTTGGTCATGTGGGAGGAGAAGGTGGACAGGGACTGGTCGATGGACTGCTCGTCGCCGATGTCCGCCAGCACGGCGGAGCACACCTTCACCGTGGAACCGTCCGCCGCCGGGATGTGCAGGCCGCACTGGGCCATCAGGGTGAGCAGGCCCAGGGTCTTGAGGGTGACGGTCTTGCCGCCGGTGTTGGGGCCGGTGATGACCAGGGTGTCGAATTTCCCGCCCAGGGCCAGGTCGTTCCGCACGGCGGTCTTGGGATTCAGCAGAGGATGCCAGGCCTTTCTCAGCTCGATGCGGCTGCCCAGCACCGGCTCCATAGCCCCCATGGCGGAGGACAGCTTTGCCCGGGCGAAGACGCAGTCCAGGGACACCAGGGTCTGGTAGTCGTCCTCAATACTCTCCTTGAACCCGGCGCAGTCGGCGGACAGCTCAGCCAGAATGCGCTCAATCTCCTTCTGCTCCCTGGCCTGGAGCTCCCGCAGCTCATTGTTGGCGTTCACCACCCCCATGGGCTCGATAAAGAAGGTGCCGCCGGAGCCGGACACGTCGTGAACCAGGCCGGGGATGTCGTTTTTGTGTTCGCTCTTCACAGGCACCACGTAGCGGCCTCCCCGCATGGTGATGATGGCGTCCTGCAAATACTTGGACTGGTTGGAGGAGATGAGCCGGTTGAGCACGTCCCGCACCTTGCCCGCCGCCGCCCGGATGTGCCGGCGGATGTCGGACAGCTCGGGGGAGGCCGCGTCGGCGATCTCGTCCTCGCTCAAAATGCACCCGGTGATTTTGTCCTCCAGAAACCGGTTGGCGGTGAGGCTCTCAAAATAGCCGTCCAGCACCGTCTTGACCTCGCCGCCCCCCGAGCCGTACTCCCGGACGTTCCGGGCGCACCGCAGCACCTGAGCGATGTCCAGCAGCTCCCGGGTGTTCAGTGCGCCACCCCGATCCGCCCGCTGGAGGGCCGCCGCCACCGGCTTTACCCCGGACAGGGAGGGCGTACCGTGCTTGACCAGCAGGTCGAAGGCGGCGGAGGTCTGTTTTTGCAGGCGGCTCACGTTGCTCTGGACCGGGGCGGGCCGGAGCGACAGGCAGCGCTCCTTGCCCTCTTCGGTGACAGCCTCATTGGCCAGCAGGGCCAGCACCCGGGGCAGCTCCAAGGTCTCTATGGATTTTTCAAATAGCTTTGTCATCATATCGTGTTCCTCGCTGTTTCAGCTTTCACGGGGCGGTCTTGCCGCCGGTTTATAAGTAATCGCTTTGTAAAAGTCCATGGTGCGGAACCCACGCTCCAGCCGGGTCATGAGATAGGCCTCCGACGCGTCGGACAGGCGGCGCAGGCTCTCCTCATCCGCCCGGAAGGACAGCAGGCGCTTCCGCGGTCCCCATACAATGTGCCGCAGAGCGGCCAGCGACCCGGCGGTCAGGGGCATAGACACCCCTTCTCCCAGCTGCTCCCGGCAGGCGGCGCAGTGGACGGTGCCCTCCCCCAGGTGGATGTGGGGCTGTCTGGGCTGCTCCCGGCCGCACACCCCGCAGCGGGCCAGCTGGGGCTCATAGCCCGCCAGCGCCATGGCCCGCCACTCATAGGCCGTCTTCACCTGGGGCAGAGGCAGGTTCAGCTTGTCCAGGGCGTGGAGGCAGTTCAGCGTCACCGACAGCAGGCCCGGGTCAGGCTGGCCCTCCTCCGCCAGGGCCTCTGTGACCTCCGCGAAGTAGCTGGCCAAGGCGAACTTTTCCAAAACGCTCCGAATTCCATCGAACAGCCGCTCGGAGGCAGTCTCCTTCACCGACCACAGCCCGTTGAACTCGTACAGGGTAAATTCCCCCCAG
>ERZ777011.1942-NODE-1942-length-18760-cov-3.271051_pt1 | contig 18760 bp, 13 predicted proteins | sample MGYA00374964_ERZ777011 | MGnify/ENA primary metagenome ERZ777011 (study PRJEB29310, sample SAMD00008975) | mouse gut metagenome | study: EMG produced TPA metagenomics assembly of the Metagenome analysis of fecal microbiota from mouse which was promoted...
GGTAGCGAGAACATCGGCTACTACGTATCGGGAAGCTACATGAATCAGGACGGTATGGCTCCGGCATCGGGTATGGAACGCTACACGATGCGTACCAACCTCTCCGCACAGGCCAACTCCTGGCTGCGCATCAACCTCAACCTGGCCGCTGCAGCCGACAAAAGGCAGTCCACGCAGAGTTCTACCAACAGCGGCGGTATCAACCCCACCTCGGTAACCAACTACCCGATCTACCAGGCCACCTACATGACCCGGCAGTATTACGACGAGGTGACGGGACTCCCCACCAACTACCTGCTCTTCCCCAACAACATGATCGACCCGTACTACGTGATGGAAAAAGCGCCGCAGTGGGGCAACAACCACCTGCTCAACGGTAGCTTCTCGGTCGTGCTGACTCCGGTGAAGGGTCTCACCATCACCAGCCTCAACGGTATCGACGGTGCCTACAGCACGCTTACCTTCACCGGTCTTCCCTCGCACTTCGCATCGAGTGGCAGCGGTAGCCGCATACGTCAGTTCTCGCAGTACTACACCCTCTCGACCAGTAACACCATCGAGTACAAGTTCAAGCCCATCAAAGACCTGCACAACATCACCCTCCTCGTGGGTCAGGAAGGTATCGACTACTACTCGCAGGCCTTCAACGCAGGTTCGAGCGGCCTGATCGACGATGCCCTCTACCTCATCAGCAAAGGTACGCAGGTGACGATGTCCGACGTGAGCGAAAGCTACAGCAGCTACAACATGCTCTCGTTCTTCGGTCGCGTGAACTACGAGTACGGCCGTAAATACGCCCTCGACCTCACCCTCCGTAACGACGCATCGTCGCGATTCGGTAAGGACAACCGCAACGCACTCTTCTACGCTATCGGCGGTATGTGGAACATCAAGGAGGAGAACTTCCTGAAGGACAACCGCGTACTCACCGACCTCAAGCTGCGTCTCACCTACGGTACGCAGGGTAACTCCGCCATCAGCAACTACGCCGCCCTCCGCCTCGTTTCGACCGGCGCGAACTACGGCGACGTATCGGGTAAATTCTTCGCCTCGACCGGTAACAACTACCTCGGCTGGGAGAAACAGGGTCTCTTCAACGTAAGCCTCGAATTCGGTCTGTTCAACTGGCTCGCCATTTCGGCAACCTACTACGACCGTCGTTCCAGCGACATGCTTTACGACGTACCCTATCCCCCGTCGTCGGGTATCACCTCCCGCGGTGAGAACGCCCTCAAGATGAGGAACCGCGGTTTCGACCTCGACATCGATGCGACCCTGTTCCACAACAAGGACTGGAACATCACCCTCGGCGCGGTATTCGGCTACAACAACAACAAGATCGTCAGCCTCTACGGCAACACCACCTCGATCCCCATGCCCAGCAACTTCCGCACTTACGAAGTCGGTAAATCGGCTTGGTCGTTCTACATGCCGGTATTCATGGGCGTAGACCCGCGCGACGGTAAGGCCATGTACGACGACGGCAACGGCAACCCCGTGAAGGATACCAACCTGGCCGCCTACATGACCCTCGACAAGCAGTACATCGCTCCCTACAACGGCGGTTTCGACCTGAGCGCAAGCTGGAAAGGTCTCTCGCTGCAGGTGAACTTCGCTTACCAGCTCGATAAATGGATCGTCAACGGCGACCGCTTCTTCACCGAAAGCAGCAACATCGTACCGAAGACGGCCCGTGCCGAGTACATGAAGAACATCTGGCGCGAACCGGGTCAGATCACCAACATTCCCAAGTACGGCGAAACCTCGCTCTACAGCACCGCATACCTGGAGAACGCCTCCTACCTGCGTCTGAAGAACCTCTCGCTCTCCTACCAGCTGCCGCAGTCGCTCCTCAAGAAGACCGGCTTCATCCAGGGCGTGAAGTTCTCGGTAGTGATGCGCAACCTCTGGACCCTCACCAACTACACCGGTTACGACCCCGAGATCGACGGTTCGATCATCTACGGTATGTATCCGAATACCCGTCAGTACTCTTTCGGTCTGGAGCTCGTATTCTAACAATTAACGAACGATTAATATAAACAGCTATATGAAAAAATTAATGAAAATTACACTGCTACTGCTCCTGACCGGCAGCATGGCAAGCTGTAATCTCGATAAATATCCCGCCGGAGACGCGATTCCGGAAGAGCAGGCGTTCACCACGTTCAAGGACGCCACTCAGTTCCGTCTTTCGATCTATTACTTCGCCCGCCAGTGCTTCTCGTCCTACACGGTCATCCCGGTGAATATCCAGGGAGAAGGCGTGAACGCTACGCTGGACTACGGTAACAACATGGGCTTCCAGTACAACTGGACGTTCGCTGACAACGACGGCTACGTAGAACAAGTATGGACCTACAGCTACGGCGGTATATACCAGCTCAACTACTTCATCCAGAAGGCTCAGGAACTCATCGAGAAGGACAAGGACCTCGACGAGAACGCCGAAAACAAGATGACCGAGGCCGAACTCGAAGAGCTCAACCTCTACATCGGCGAGGCCAAGCTGTTCAGGGCCATGATCAACCACCAGCTGGCTACGTTCTATTGCAAGGACTACACTCCCGAATCGGCTACCACCGACTGGGGTATCATCCTGACCGACAAGCCGGACGTCAGCGCAAGGAACAAAAGGTCGACCCTTTTCGAAACCTATGAGTTCATCAACGAAGACCTCACCGCCGGTAAGGAAGCTCTGGAGCACTACTACAATGAGCTCGGCAAAGCCAAGCAGCCCTACTACCTCACTCCGCTGACGGCTCAGTGCCTCGAAGCGAAGGTGTTGCTCCATACCCACAAATACGAAGAGGCAGCCAAAGTCGCAGCCGCTATCGCCGACGCATCGATCCTTCTGAGCGATGCGAAAGCTTTCGCCGACATGTGGAAGAACAACCCGAACGAGGGCAGTGAGATTCTCTTCCAGTTCTATGCGAGCCTCAACGAGGGTCGTTCGGCCTACGGTACGCTCTTCATGTCCGACCCGTACAACGACGGCAAACAGGTGAACCCCTTCTACCTCCCCTCGGCATGGATGATCAACCAGTACAGCAGCGACGACATCCGTCTGTCGGCCTACTTCGCGTCGATGCCCGTGCTGATCGGTACCTCGGTTTATTCCGGCGTAAGGGTGATCTCGAAATATCCGGGTAACCCCGCTCTCAACACCACTGCAAACACCAACGAACTCATGCAGAACGTGCTGGTTTACCGTAGCGCCGACTTCGTACTCATCGCAGCCGAAGCCTACGCAATGGCGGGAGACGTGAGCAACGCCAACCTCTATCTCAAGAAACTGCAGACCGCACGTATCAAGGACTATGAATACGAGGACTACAGCTCGACGGACGAGGTACTCGACGTCATCAAGACCGAGCGTTTCAAAGAGATGTTCATGGAGGGCAACCGCATCGCCGACCTCAAGAGGTGGGGCGAACCGATGGACCGTACCGCTCAGGACCCGCAGTCGTCCACGCTGGTAGTATCCAACGGTCTGTACCTCAACATCCCCGCTTCGGACTATCGTTTCGTATGGCCGATTCCGCAGTCCGAAAAAACGTCGAACCCCAGTATAGCCGACCAATTGAACTGGTAATAATACGGTTAAGTTAATCAATCAACGATCATGAAATACATTAAAGTAATATTCTTAAGCATATTGGGAGCCGCGGTACTCTCCTCCTGCGAGAAAAAACCGACGGATTTCGGCCCCGGCACCGGGGAGGTTAACTTCGGAGAGACTTCGATCACGGTAAAAGAGAACTCCGGTCTCTTCACGCTGCCGATCGATCTGACCGGTACCCCCGGCGGATATCCTGTGACCGTCAACATCGCCGCTTCGGGCGTCGACAATATCGACGACGTACTGCTCATCACCTCGACCACCATCAAGATCACGGAGAAAAACAATTCGTTCGTACAGATGGTTCCCGTATGGAGGCCCGAGAGCAACGACGACTACACGGTAACCCTTACCATCGAAAGCGTCAACGGCGCCAACATCGGTACGAAAAACACCTGCAACGTGACGATCGAAAACGTACTGGCAGTACAGTACGGTATGTACACCTTCAAGACGCCGAACGGCGATCCGTCGGAATGGACCCTGATTCTCAGGGAAGGTGCCAACGGAACCTACATCATGGAGAACATGTTCGACGCCGGCGATTCGCCGAAACTCGTAGGTGCCTTCGATCCGGAAACGATGCAGCTCTCCTTCGACGGTCGCGTAAACGGCTTCGGAGACCAGAACTTCAACGGTTCGTTCGGCTGGGGACAGCGCGGTACCAACTACCTCGCATTCCAGTTCGCTCCGGTTCCGATGGTATTCGAAGTGAACGAAAACATGGAGCTCGACTCCACGACTGCGCAGTTCGCATTCATTCTTCTCGTTCTGGATGATGCCGGTTCCAGCATCATCGACCAGCAGACGTTGGCATCCTTCAACGGTGGTTTCTGCACCTACGAAGGTCTCGACAACGGTCCTACCTGGCCTTTCGAATAGGGTGCGACCACTCCTATAAACACAACACCGGCGGGAAATTCCCGCCGGTGTTGTGTTTTCCGTCCTGTCCTGTCCTGTCCTGTCCTGTCCTGTCCTGTCCTGTCCGAGCGCCGGACGAATAGGCTCCGGCGTCCTCCCACCTCAGGATAAGCAGGGAACCGGCCCGGTCCCCTTTTCTACGCTTCCGTTTAACGAGATGCCCGCACCGCAAGGCTATTCTCCTCGCAAGGATCGAACCGGAACGGAGTGCCTTTGAAACGAATCGAACCGCACCGACGTCCCGAATCCCCAGCCGACGCATTTCCATCGGCATTGTCCGGGAAAATCGCCCGCAACAACTTCCGAAAAGCGGAATGGCTCGCATCGCAAGGCAGTTCTTTTCCAGACGCTCCGTCGCCCTTCGACCACTTACGCGCTCCTCTAACCCCAACGAGGCTGTACGACAACCGCCTCGCACACGACCGACATCATCCGCCGACAGCCTTCACCCTCCCCTCCTCACGCCATCCTGCTTCCTGCACAATCCCATTCCGGCATTCCCGTTCGATTCGGCAGGACGAGAAGCCCGCCGCACGGCGGGCGACCGCAACACCGCACGGCAGGCAACTGCAACATCGCACGGCAGGCAACTGCAACATCGGATTTCCGTTCGGCAAGAGAACCGCCGCCCTTCTCCCTGCGGCGGGCAGAGGCCCGGCACCGCCATAAATAATTGGAAGGAACCATGTTTCTTTCGACCGAAATGCCTACATTTGCGATACCGTTGCATACCGGCACGGAGAGGTACAAACCCGAACAGCAGTAACATTCACTACTAATTAATCATGGATAACACAATCACCAACAGGGCAGCGGACAACATCAGGATCCTGTCTGCGGCAATGGTCGAAAAAGCAAAATCGGGACACCCGGGCGGCGCCATGGGCGGAGCCGACTTCATCAACATCCTCTACTCGGAGTTCCTGAACTACGATCCCGAAAGGCTCGATTACCCGTTCCGCGACCGTTTCTTCCTCGATCCGGGACATATGTCGCCGATGCTCTATTCGGTGCTCGCCCTGACCGGCGCCATGCCCGCCGAGGAACTGAAGAACTTCCGCCAGTGGGGAAGCCATACCCCCGGCCACCCGGAAGCCGATCTGGCTCACGCGATAGAGAACACCTCCGGTCCGCTCGGCCAGGGACATGCCATGGCAGTCGGTGCCGCCATTGCCGAACGATTCCTCGTGGCACGCTTCGGTGAGTGGATGGCTCACAAAACCTATGTCTACATCTCCGACGGCGGTATCCAGGAAGAGGTGGCGCAGGGCGTAGGCCGCATGGCCGGCCTGCTCGGACTGAGCAACTACATCATGTACTACGACGCCAACAACGTGCAGCTCTCGACCACCGTCGAGGAGGTGATGAACGAGGACATCGCGGGCAAATACCGCGCATGGGGTTGGAATGTGATCAACATCGACGGCCACGATGCCGACCAGATACGCGAAGCCCTGAAGGCCGCCAACGAGGAGCGCGAACGTCCGACCCTCATCATCGGCAAGACCGTGATGGCCAAGGGCGCATGCGGTGCCAACGGCGAAAACTTCGAGAATAAGGTATGCACCCACGGACAGCCCCTCTCTGCTGCCGGTGCGGACATACACGCGACCATCGCCAAGCTCGGCGGCAACCCCGACGAGCCGTTCGCGATCTTCCCCGAAAGCCGCCAACTGTACGAAGCCCGCGCGAAAGAGCTGCGCAACTGGGCGGACGGCATGAAAGAGGTGGAAGCGAAATGGCGTCGCGAGAATCCGGAACTCGCCGGGCGACTCGACTCGTTCCTGAGCGGCAAACTCCCCGAAATAGACTTCGACGCGATAGATCCCGGCAAAGACGCAGCTACCCGGGCCGCATCGGCCAAAGTACTCGGCGTATTCGCCGAAAAGATCGGCAACATGATCGTAGCCTCGGCCGACCTCAGCAACTCCGACAAGACCGACGGCTTCCTCAAGAAGACGAAAGCGTTCGCCAAGGGCGATTTCTCGGGACAGTTCCTGCAGATGGGCGTCAGCGAATTCACCATGGCCTGCATCATGAACGGTATGGCTCTGCACGGCGGTGTGATCCCCGCTTGCGGTACCTTCTTCGTCTTCTCCGACTACATGAAACCCGCCATTCGCCTGTCGGCCCTCATGAGGCTGCATGTCATTTACATCTGGACGCACGACTCGTTCCGCGTAGGCGAGGACGGTCCCACGCACCAGCCCATCGAACAGGAGGCACAGATCAGGCTCATGGAGCATGTACACAACCACCGGGGCGAACGGTCGATGGTGGTACTGCGTCCGGCCGACGGACCGGAAACGGTTGCCGCCTGGAAGTTCGCCATCGAAGAAGAGCGTCCCGTAGCCCTCATCCTCTCGCGCCAGAACATCAAGGATCTGCCCGGCGACCGCAAAACCGAGGCGAAAAAGCTGAATAAGGGTGCCTACGTGGTAGCCGACGCCGCACAGCCCGACATCCTCCTCATCGCCGACGGTTCGGAAGTTTCCACGCTGGCCGACGCCGCACAATTGCTGGCCGAAGAGGGTATCTCGGCACGTATCGTATCCGTCCCCTCGGAAGGATTGTTCCGCGACCAGGGGGCCGCATACGTCAAAGAGATCCTGACGCCGGGCATCCCGCGCTACGGCCTCACTTCCGGCCTGCCGGTGAACCTCCGCACCCTCGTGGGTGACGAAGGATTCATCCACGGGCTCAACCACTTCGGTTACTCCGCACCGTACAAGGTACTCGACGAAAAGTTCGGTTACAACGGCCCCAGCGTCGCTACCGAAGTGAAGGAGTTCCTCAAAGGCCTCAAATAAGGACTAAGGAGATACTCACGACAGAGAAAGGAAGGACCTCGGTCCTTCCTTTCTGTTTTCGGGCGCCTGTACCGCTCCCATACGAGGCCCTCCGGCGCAACACCCGTTTCCGCACACACCCCTTCTTCTCCACTCCGGAAACTCCCGGGAGGATATTCCCTACACCGGAAATTCCGCACCTTGCCCCTCTTCCGTGCGAAGACCCTGCATTCCGAATCGCGCCCCCACCCGATGCAACCATCACGGCCGCTACTCCGGAAACGTATTCCGACCGAAAGCCACGCGGCCTCTTCCCCCCGGAAGAAGCGATTCGCAGGGCTCAGGCGACAGCGGAAAGGCAGACGGGGTAAAAGATACTACCCTTCGCGGGGTGCTCCGACCTGCCGAGAGAAGATTACCATCAGAATCGATTCAGGCTTGAACCGGAACTCGTCCCGGAAGCACTTGCTTCCCATCCGGGTAAGCAGGGATAACCATTCGCAGAATGAGCCGACACGGCTCGTTCCCCGACACAGATAACCATCGCACTGGCACGGCCCGAATCGTTCTCCGGTCCGCACCGCGGATACCGCCCTATCCGGAACGGCAGGAAAATGCCGCCCCATTTGCAGGGACAACCATTCGCAGAATGAGCCGATACGGCTCGTGTCCCGACACGAACTTGCCCGAAAACGGCAATCCGGCTTCGGCCGGAATATACGCGAGGTCGGAACGAGGCACGAAAAAGGGACCGATTCGACATCGATCCCTTTCCTTATTTCATTGATTGCACAGGTTTCTCTACACTTTGAGCCACCATGCCCCTCCCTGTGTTCGGGCAGATGCTTTTCCGGACAACACGACGGACGCCCGTCCGCAGTCCCGCTTACCGCAGGTTGCTGCTGATGATCTGCAGGAACTCCTGACGCGTATTCTGGTTCTTGAGGAAAGCGCCGGTGAAAGCCGAGGTAGTCGTCACGGAATTCTGCTTCTGGATGCCGCGCATCTGCATGCAGGTGTGGGCCGCCTCGATGACCACCGCCACTCCCAGCGGATCCAACGCCTCCTGGATGCAGTCGCGTATCTGCACCGTGAGCCGTTCCTGCACCTGAAAGCGACGGGCGAAGCACTCCACCACCCGTGCCACTTTGGAAAGCCCCGTGATGTAACCGTTGGGAATATAGGCCACGTGCGCCTTGCCGTAGAACGGGAGCATGTGGTGTTCGCACATGGAGTAGAGTTCGATATCCTTCACGACCACCATGTGCCGGTAATCCTCCTGGAACTTGGCCGAAAGCAGAATCTCTTTCGGGTCCTCGCCGTAGCCCTTCGTGAGGAAAGTCATCGCTTTCGCAACCCGCTCGGGGGTCTTCAGCAAACCCTCCCGCGAGGTGTCTTCACCCAGCAGTTCGAGTATTCTTTTATAGTGAACGGCGAGCTCCTCCACCGTCTGCACGTCGTATTTGTCTTCCCTCTCGTACAACTTATCCATCTCCGTCATTGCGTTTGGTTTGCAAAGGTATGATATTTTCCGATGCTATAAAAGCCGTTCCGTGCGCGAATCCTCCGTCAGTCGCATATTCGCCCAGTCCAGTCCGCTCAGCAGCACCGCGCCCGACCGGGCGCCCGGCTCGAAGCCCCCCAACCGGTGCTCCATTCCCAAGGCCCGCGCACCGTTCTCCGTAGCCCAGCCGAGCAGCTCCTCGAGCGGGACGGCGCCCAGTGCACGCAGCTCTGACACCATATCCAACATCGTATTCGACGCAAGCGAGTCGGTTCCCACGGCGATCCGCACCCCTTTTCTGCGCAGCATCTCCACGGGCGGCGACAAGCGGGAGATGTAGCGGTTGGAACCGGGACAGAGCACCCACGTCGCCCGACCGGAAAAGTGATCCTCTATCCGCTCCACATCCTCCTCCGTCACGCAGCAGGCATGCACCAACAGCACATCCCGATCGGCCGGCACCGACGCCACGATACGCGCGGCAGGCGAGCCGTAAGCTGCAAAATCCACCGCCGTACCACGCTGCGCATACCAGGCGGCCAGCTCTCCCCGTCCCTCGAAGAGCTCGCGCTCGGCCGGACTCTCCATGAAATGCACCGAGAGCGGACCGTCGCCCCATGCAACAGCTGCACGGAACGCCTCCTCCTGCAGGGAGTAGGTCGAATGCGGAGTGACCGAACAGGAGAGTCCGTATGCCCCGGCACGTTGCGCCAACGCCTCCATCCCCTGCGCCGAAACGACACCCAATCCGAAAAGTTCGAGAAAATTCCGATACTCCACTTCGCTCCCCGCCTTAAGGGCGAACGTAGAGTCGCCGTTGCAGATATCGCCGACACCCCCGACCCCCTGCCGCCACAACCGGCGGTCGGCCTCCGCAGCCGCCTGCAGTCGCTCTTCCGGGCTTTTCACTTCGCGCACGTTCCCCATGCTGCGGGCAAAAGCCGTAAAACCGCCGCCCGGGGGAATGGCGCCTTCCAGATGGGAAAGTTCCAGATGACAATGGGCGTCGACCAGGTCGGGAATGAGAATGCCGTTATAGAACTCGACCTCCGCACAGGCATCCAGCCTGCCAGGGACCTCCACACCCGCCACCCGGCCGTCACTCGACCACGAGACTATCGCATTGCGGAGCAACGAGCGGCGATGGTACACGTAATGGGCGGCGAGCCGCCTTCGGAGCGTAGTATTCTTCATATTCCCTATCCTCTATCATCAACCGGTAGGTATATTCGCGGGCCAATATCTGCCGGGCCTCTGCCAAAGGCGGCTGGTTGACGACCACCAACGAATCGATCGTAAGGTGCATCCGCCGCGGATTCGCAGGATAGTTACCGAACCGGATGACCAGTTCGGCGACGTTATCATCGCCCGAAAGCACCACATTGTGTTTCACGCGCCGTCCGACGAGCATGCGCAGCGTCGAACTCGACCGGGTGAGGCTGTCGGCCGTCAGCAATACGTGACGGTTGGTCAGAGCGTGGTTTTTGTCGAGCGAATCCACATGGTAATAATACGTTATGTCTATCTTACCCGACGTCTCTTCCAGCGGTACCCGTACCGTCAGCGCTGCCGAATCGGCAAGGCGCCGCACCGCAATGAGCGAATCGCGGAACACCTCGCGGCGGCTGACCGCATAGGCCGTGCTGTCGATCACCTCCAGGATACGTACACGCTGCTCCACGGCCCGCAGCTCGCTCTCCAGCTTGGCGATCGCCGTTTCGACCAGATCGGTCAGGCGGAAACTCTTCCGCTTCGTGGCCTCGGTGATGGTCTGCTTGAAATCCTCCACCGTATAGCCGTAACGCCCTATCAACGGGGCGTACACATCCACGCTGTCGAGCGGCAGGTTCATATTGTAACGCTCCATATAGGCGTTCTGGAGATACATGTCCCGAAAGATGTCGGCGAGCGTCGCCTCCGGTATCTGCTTGTAGCTCCTGCATGAAACGAGCAGCCCCGCCAGGCATGCCAGCGCCAGCCCCCATCTATAACCTATTCTCCTCATAACCTTACGGACCGTTTGGGTATCATTCTCGATACCGTCACCCTGTTTATTATCCATGTCACACCCATCGCGGCAGCCGCGATGGCCACTATATCCCAGAATTGTACGACCACGGGATAGGCATCGACCAGAAACGAGGCCGCACCGATGCGGATCACCCCGAAATGCTGCTGCACGAGGGCGAAGAGGAGTCCCACGACCAATCCGCCGGCCGTTCCCAGTCCGCCGATCAGCATCCCCTCCTCCACGAAGATACGCCGCACGAAACCCACGTCGGCCCCCATCGTAAAGAGGGTCCGGATATCGGGACGCTTATCGATAATGAGCATTACCAACGAACCGATGATCGAAAAGGAGGCGATCACCAGCACCAGCAGGCTGATGAAGAAGATGCCCAGCTTCTCCAGCTTCATGATACGGTACATGGAGGCTTTCTGCTCGTACCGCGTCATCACCCGGAACTCGTCGCCCAGCCCTTCGGCCAGCTTCCGTCGGACGCTCTCCGGCCTGCCGTCCGTCCTGACGGCCACGGCGGAGGCTTGGCCCGGATAATCCAGCAACCCCTGCGCGAACCCGAGGGTACTGAGCAGGTAGGTTCCGTCCGTTTCGGCATCGAGCCGAAAGATGCCCGCCGGAAAGAGGCCCTCCGTCCGGTAACCGTCGATCGGCAACAGCGACGAATACTCCCCGCGTCGCACCGTATAGACATTCAACGGATCGTACAGGGCGGTCTTCACGCCCAAATCGTAGGCGAGTCCCTGTCCGACGACCGCCTGCTCCATATCGCCGAACCGCAGCTCGTAATCGCCGTAAGCGATGGTTTCCCGCACGGGCACCACCTCCGCATAGCGATCGTCCACCCCGCGCAGCCGCGCAGCCTTCTGCCGCCCGCGGTACTCCAGCAACACGCTCTCCTCCAACAGGAAGGAGTATGCCGCCACCCCCGACTCCGCGAAGACGGCCTCGTCCAGAGCCTCCATGTCGAACACCTTGCCTTCGGCCGGCACCACGATCAGTTCCGGATCGAAGACCCCGTACATGCTCTTCACCAACCCGTCGAAACCGTTGAACACCGAGAGCAGGATGACCATGGCCGCGACCGGCACCCCCACCGCGAAGATGCTCACCCTCGATATGATGTTGATCACCGAGAGGGAGTTGCGGGAGGAGAGATACCTGCGTGCGAAAAGCGAAGATATGCGACCCACGACGGTTCTGCTACTTCAGGAGGTTGTCTATGTTCTCGATATACTCCAGCGAATCGTCCAGAAAGAACGCCAGTTCGGGCACCGTCCGCAACTGGTTGCGGATGCGGGTCCCCAGCGCCTTGCGGATGCGCCATTCGTTGCCTCCGATACCGTCCATCACCTCCGCGCTCCGCTCGAAGGGAAACACGCTCAGGTAGACCTTCGCATATCCCAGGTCGGGACTCATGCGCACCGAAGTCACCGTCACCATCACCCCCCGTACCAGGTCGGCGGCCTCGCGGGTGAAGATGTCGCTGATATCTTTCTGTATCTGTTTCGCTACTTTGCTCTGTCTTGTCGATTCCATGTGTTTGTATTCCGTTATTCTTTTCACGGCAGCACGCCCGCCGCCGCTCCTCTCTCTTTCCTATTGCGCCTCTTCCGTCGCTCGCACCTCCGGGCCGGCCTCTTCCGCCTGCTGCTGTGCCTGCCGGGCCTCCCGTTTGGCGATGATCCGCGCATACCACGGCGGCGGAAGCGGCGTATGGGGCCTGTCGCCCAGACGGTAGTAAAAGCCGAGCGACACGGCGATGTTGTCGAGCGGCGAACGAACCGGATTTCCGGCATACACGGCGCTGTTGCGCATGATGTCGCCGTAACTGAAGTAATACCGCCCCTCTATCAGCAACTCCCAGCGCCCCATGACCACATTGAGACCGACTCCGCCGAGCAGCCCGTAACCGAGCGGATTGTCCCTCACCAGAGTCATATGGTAGGGCCCCTCCGAAACGGAGCTCCCCCTCTTCACCCACTCGTATGCGCTGAGGTTGTACGATGCCCACACGCCGGCATTCAGGAAGACCCGCAGCCGGTTATCGTTGAAATTCATGTGGATGTGCCATATCAGCGGCAGGTTGACAGTATTGTACACCCGGCGGGTGTAGTCCTGCGAGTCGAGGCGCGTCTGCACCTGATAGGCTCGCTGCAGAAACTCCAGCTCCGCCCCGATGGCACCGATATACCTTACCTTGCCGTAATATTTCCACTGCACGCCGGCCGACCAGGTTCCCCACACCCATTTCATGGGATACCACGAAACGGGAGCGAAACGCCCGTAACCGAGCCCCCATCCGCCCCGCGCACCGATGTAGTGCTGCGCACGGGCCGGCAGTACGAAGACTGCGCACAGCGTCGTGAGTATGACTATTCTTGCGATCCTCTTTTTCATCGACGATATGTAACGGCCCCCGGGCCGTAAATTACTCTTTCTTTTCTCTGTCCGAACCCTCCGCACAACCGTCAGAACCCTCTGTCGAAGGCGCCTCCGACATTGCCGGTATTGAACGCACCGGTCGGATTGAATGCGCCTCCGGCGTTCCTGTTGCGCTGCGCAGGCTGCTGTTGCTGCTGCTGGCGGGATTTCTTGATACGCTCTTCGATCAACCGCTCGGCCCGCAGCAACTCCTGTTTGCGAAGCTGCTCGCGTATATCTCCGATCTCCACCGGTCGGAACAGGGCGGCCATATCCACCGTAATTTCAATGTCCCAGTTGGCCTTCATGGCGATCAGCTCGTTCCCCGAATCGGGCACGTAGATCTCCACCCGTTCGGGCTGCCTGTGAAGAAGCAGGTCGCCCGTATCCCACTTCCCGTTTCCGTTCACATCCTCGATGACACGCAGTTTGACATCGCCCGGATTGACGTAGCGAAACACATACTGTCCCGTCGTAACCCCCTTCCGCTCCTGCAACAAGGAGTTCTTGTCGCTGAGCAACTGAAGGATATAGCGGCTGGTATCGCTCTTTCCCCGGACGTTCACCGTGAGCGTTCCGAACTTGTCGGGCGAGAGGATCGAGAAGTCGGTCTTGATCGAGTCGTTGCGCTGCCCGGCCACATCGAGAAACACGCTGTCGGGAATGACGAGCCGGTACTTCTCCGACGGCATCCATTGCGCCGACAGCACCCACTTGCGTATGTCCGACGAGTCGCGCCGCAGATCGTAGCGTACGCGATACATCTCCTCCCCCTGACCGAAACGCACGAGCGAAATGCGGCTGCTGTCCATCTCCACGAGCGGGTAGTCGAAACTGATCGTCACGTTGTTCTCCGGATTGATCTCGCCGCGAGCACTCAGGTTGTACTTGAAAGGATTGGGCTTTTGGGGCGGCGTGTAGGGTTCTCCGTCCCGCTCGGCGCGGGCACGCTCCTTCTCCTCTTTCTCCCGTGCACGCTCCTCCTCCTTGCTCTCGATGTATTTCCAGAAGAGTTTCAGTTTATCGGTATTCTGCACGAGCCGGTTGATGCTGTCGTGCTTGAGATAGGAGATGCGGCCGGTGATGGTGTCGGGCAACTCCTCCCCCGGCACGTTGAGCCACAGACTGATGGTATCCCGCCCGGGCGACACGTATTCGGTGATGATCCGCGACGAATCGATGCCGTCCAGCACGAGCGTGTCTATCTGCGGATACGGGGCGTTGAAATAGAGCTCTATCTTGTGCTGGAGAGGACGTTTCTGTTCGGCCAGGTTCTGCCGCCGGAACTGCCGGTCGGTGAACATGCGGATGTAGAGCTGCGGTTCGGCCGTCATGTAGTGACGGGTGGTATCGTACCACACCAGGAACTCCGGCTGGTCGGCGGGGTTGAATACGCCTTCGAGGAACCCGATCTTGTCCTCTCCCGGCTCATAGGCGAAATTCCCGTTGGTATCCTCGATGGCATACACGCGGTAGTCGATCGGCTTGAGGTTCTGGGCGATAAAAATACCGTTATTCTCCGCCCGGGCGATCACGGAGGGCTGCACATTGAACACCGTCGAATCGAACGCCGGCAACGAGTCGGGCCGCAGGGGATCGGAGAGCCGCAGGAACGGTTCGCGCATGAAGGCCGAATCGGCCGCATCGTAGAAAAAGATGAGCGTCTTCTTCACGCTGTCCTTTTTGTAGGCATCCACCGTATAGCCCGACATGAACATCGAATCGATCTGAGGCCCGGTGGAGAAGACATACCGGAAGCCGTTGAGCGGATTCCCCTCGTTGTTGTCGCGGACACTGCTGCCGAAGTTGAGCGCATAGGTGGTGTTGGGTTTCAGCGTATCGAGAATATCGATCTGTATGCCCCGCCCCTTGACGAGTAAGGTGGGATTCCTCTTCATTTTCGGCGAGGAGAAGAACTCCTTCTGCTGATCCTTGAGCTGTACGTATTCGTCGAAGGCGACGTAGATGCGCGTCCCCGTGAAGTTCGTCGTATTGAAAGCGGGCGTAGCCCCCATGACGTTGGGCGGCAGGGTATCTTTCGGTCCCCCCTGCGGGGAGCCGATGTTGGCACAACGCCAGAAAAAGGCGGAACTGAAAAGCATCAGCGCCGCTATTCGCAACCATGTCTTACCGTGTAGGATACCTCTCATCCGCGTACCGATCCTAAAAATTATCCATTCATTCCCGCTTCAAAACGCCCCGGTCGTGCCTCGCCTTCCGCCTTCGGACGACCGGCGCCCCACGCTCCCGGGCTGCGGCGAACCCTACCGTCCCGCTTCGGCCGCCGACACATCGGGCCGTTCCACCACCACCGTCCAGATGCCCGACGTCCACTTGTCGCCCGCACTGTTGAGGTTGACCGACAAGGTCTGTTCGGCCTCTACCGGATTCTCCGTAAGGTCGAGGAAGCCGTAGGCATAAATCTTGTTCTCGGCCTCCTGCGCGGGATCGTCGCAGAGCACCAGCATCACCTTGCTGTCGGTGAGCAGCATCGTCAGGCGGTTGTCCTTCCACACCCCCTCGACATCGTACGGGAACTCGACGTACTCGTCGGAATTCTTCTCTTCCTTCCTCTCGGCTCTGCCCGAGGCGGCCTGCTCCCACGAAGTCACCCTTCCGTCGTTGGCCTTGTCGAATCCGTAGTAGGCGTAACACTTGGCCGAAGTCATCAGCTCGGAGGTATAGGAGCCTACCGGGAAGACGGCGGGCGTGATCCGAAGCTGCGTCCGGATAGGGATGTGGACCTCCCCGTAACCGTAAAACTTCCAGGGCTGTTTGACCACCGGTTCGCTCATGCCCTCCTTCCAGTCGAGCGGAGCGAATTTGATGGTGACATACATGTTGGCCAGCCCGGCAACGACATTGGCGTTGCCCGTAGCCCACATGGGATAGCGGGTATCCGCCACCAGGAGCATGACCGGCGTCGTGGCGAACTGCAGGTCGAACACGTTGTTCGCCTCGCCCGACGGCTCCGCCGCCATATCGTAACTGCGCGTGCGCGAAGGATCGCCCACAGCGGTGACGATGCCCGCCCGCGCATTTTCGATGGAAGTGACCTCCCACTCGTCCGGGTCCACGAAAAAAGCGTATACCTTGGCCGTGGTCAACGGAATGGGTTCCTTCTCGCTCTTACGCTCCTGCCACGTCACCGTGAGCCGGTAGTCGCACCCCACCACGGGTTTCCGACACGAAACGGCAGCCAGGCAAGCCGCCGCGCACAATACCGATACCGCCCAAAAACCTTTTCCCATCGCTTCAGACCTCCCCGTTCTGCACCGCGGCCTGCCTTGCAAGCAGTTCTTCACGGAGCTCTTCGACCGTCTTTCCCAAAACGGGATGCACCTTCTCCGGCGCGATCTCCACGAGCGGAGCGAGCACGAAATCACGCTCCTGCATGAGCGGGTGCGGCAGTTTCAGGCGAGGGGTGTCCATCACCCGATCGTCGTAAAAGAGGATGTCGATATCGATCATGCGCGACGAATAGGGTTCGCCCGTACGCGCCTTTTCCGCGGCTTCGGCGCCCCGGTCGCGCCCCAGGCGCTCCTCGATCTCCTGCACCGCCACGAGCAGCTCCTCGGGCGAAAGGTCGGTATCGACCACCATCGCCTGGTTCTTGAAATCGCTCTCCGCGGCGAAGCCCCATGCCTCGCTCTCGTAAACGTGCGAACAGCGCAACACGATGCCTATTCCGGCATTGATCAATTGCTGCGCCTGCCGCAGACGCGGTTTCACATCGCCTATGTTACCGCCTGTTATAATGATAGCCCTTGCCATTTCCGAACAATAATCTTCATTCATTTTCCGGCTTCTCCCGCCGGCTTCCGCCGCCGCGCGTCCCGCGGCTCACTGCCTGTGCCCGATCAGCTTGCTCACCGAAAGGGCATAATGCGTGAACACGATCTTCGCATTGCCGTTCTGGCCGATATGCAGCAACGCGGTACGAGTCTGCTCGACCAACTGCTCGATGTTGCCGTTCCCGATGAACGGGGCGAACTTCACGCAGAACTCCCGTTCCCGTCCCCAAAGATAGGATATATTTCCCATTCCGGCCGAAAGCATGTAACTTTCCCTCAGCATAGAAGCGGTATACCGGAAAAACCGTTTCTGGGCTTCACGGCCCAGCGAGGCCATGTTCTCGGCCCAACCCAGCAACTCCAGATGGCGGTCGTTGTAGCTGAAGCGCATCAGACTGGTGAAGTTGTCGAAATCCTCTCCCGCCTCCTCGTCGCTCCGCCCGGCCAGGTTCCGCAGCGCCACCATGTCGCCTCCGGCCAATCGGGCCAGTGCGGCGGCTTTGTCCGCCTCCACGCCGGCACCCGCCAGCCACTCCTCCATGACTTCCGTACCGAGCGGGGGCACCCCGACCTCCTGTACGCGGGAGAGAATGGTGGGCAGAAGCTGCTGCGGCGCAGCCGACACCAACAAAAAAAGCGTCTTGTCCCACGGCTCCTCCAGAATCTTCAGCAGACCGTTCGACGCCTCGACGCCCATCTTCTCCGGCAGCCACAGCACCACCGTCTTGTACTCCGCCTCGAACGCCTTGAAGGAGAGCTTGCGGATGATCTCGTCCGCCTCGCGTTTGGCGATCAACCCCTGCTGATTGTCCAGCCCCAGCCGACCGTACCACTGCTGCTCGTCGAAGTACCCTCCCGTAGCATGCACGGCCTCTCGCCACTGCGGCAGAAAGGCATCGCTCATGGGCTTCTGCGAACCGCCCTTGGAGGAGTTGACCGGAAAGACGAAGTGTACGTCGGGATGCACCAGACCGGCCATCTTCACGCACGAGGGACACACGCCGCAACTGTCGCCGTTGCGGCGGGCCGTGCAGTTGATATACTGCACATAGGCGAGCGCCAGAGGCAATCCGCCCCGACCGCTGTCGCCCGAAAAGAGCTGTGCATGGCCGATGCGCCCCTCATCGACGCTCCGGCGCAGCATCGCTTTCACCTCCTGCTGCCCTATGACATCCGCAAACTTCATCTTCTTTCTTTCGTTTTCCGCCCCTTGCCGGCTCTCCGGCAAAGGGCGCACCGCCCTCCGAGGGGCAGCGCCACGACGTTTTCGGAACCTACCGTCCCGTCGATCCGAAACCGCCCGCCCCGCGAACCGTATCCGAAAGCGCCTCCGTCAGTTCCCACTCCACACGCTCGTGACGGGCAACCACGATCTGGGCGATCCGCTCGCCGGGCTTGATCCCGAAAGGCGTATCGGAGAGATTCACGAGGATGACCTTGATCTCTCCCCGGTAATCGGCATCCACCGTCCCCGGAGCATTGAGCACCGTCACTCCGTGCTTCGCGGCCAGTCCGCTCCGCGGACGCACCTGCATCTCGTATCCCGCGGGCAGTTCGACGAAGAGCCCCGTGGGAACGAGGGCCCGCCCCAGGGGAGCCAGCACGATCTCCTCCGCAATATCCGCCCGCACGTCCATGCCGGCGGCGAGCGGCGTTTCATAGCTCGGCAACTCGTATGCCGACTTA
>ERZ777011.1943-NODE-1943-length-18759-cov-3.597412_pt1 | contig 18759 bp, 18 predicted proteins | sample MGYA00374964_ERZ777011 | MGnify/ENA primary metagenome ERZ777011 (study PRJEB29310, sample SAMD00008975) | mouse gut metagenome | study: EMG produced TPA metagenomics assembly of the Metagenome analysis of fecal microbiota from mouse which was promoted...
GGCTAAGGGAAAGGATGCCTCGGTGATTGCAAAAGCGGATGTGGCGCTGCACGATATCATTGTGGCGGCCACGGGCAACGAACGCCTTGTGCAGCTGGTAAACAATCTGTCCGAACAGATGTATCGTTACCGTTTTGTATATATTATGGAAGAAAGTCAGCACGATATGCTGGTGGCTGAGCACAGAGAAATCTATGAGAGCATTCTTTGCAGAGACAAAGAAAGGGCTTCAAGGGCGGCAAAGCTCCACATAGATAATCAGGAAAAATCCATTATGAGGCAGATTAAAATGGAAAACCAAAGAGACTGAATAGAGAAATCAAATGAGGGGAACACTCTTATCAAACAGGAAAGATGAGAGTGATTTCATGAAAAGAGTATGTGAAGCCGTTGTGCTTTTGATAGGAACCCTGGGCTGGTGGGGATTTGTATATCCGGATTTGTGTCTAACGGAAGAAACCTATGAGCGCTTTGAACAGGAATATGAAGAAAATGAGAAGTGCGAAAAGTGGGAGGAGGAAATATCGGGAACAATCCGTATAAAAAGCCGCCTCGTGGAATATGTATATCAAAGCGGACAAAGCAAAGCCACAAACCGGTAATTTGCAGGCTGGGAAGGGAGCAGTTGTTAATATGATAAACAGGAACGCACCCGTAGGCGTCTTTGACTCCGGCGTCGGAGGGCTTACGGTGGTAAGGGAGATAATGCGGCAGATCCCCAACGAAAAAATTGTTTATTTTGGGGATACGGCAAGGGTTCCCTATGGCAGTAAATCAAAGGAAACCGTCACCAGGTATACAAGACAGATTATCCGTTTTTTACAGACACAGGATGTAAAAGCGATTGTAGCCGCCTGTAATACGGCAAGCGCCTATGCGCTTGACGAGGTGGAAGGAGAGACGGATATCCCCATAATCGGCGTGGTGAAGCCGGGGGCAAAGACGGCGGCGGAGGCTACCTCAAACGGAAAGATAGGCGTGATTGGCACGGAAGGCACCATTGGAAGCAGAATTTATTCCAGATACATAAAAAAAATTAAACCGGAAGCTGATGTGATAGGAAAAGCCTGCCCTTTGTTTGTTCCTCTTGTGGAGGAAGGACTTTTGCAGGACCCGGTCACGGACGAAATTGCAAAAAGATATTTGACGGAGCTTATCGATATCGGCATCGATACCCTGATATTGGGCTGCACCCATTATCCCCTGATCCGATCCACCATCGGGCGCGTGATGGGGGAGAAGGTTACCCTGGTAAATCCTGCCTACGAGACGGCAAGAGAGTTAAAAGAGCTGCTTGGGGCGGAGAATATGTTAAATGATGAGGAAATTAAGCTGGGGGATAACCGGTATCGCTTTTATGTCAGCGACGGTACGGAAAAATTTACCCATTTTGCAAATTCTATAATAAAGTATGGTATATTATCTGCTAAAATTATTCCTATAGAAGATTATTAGTTACAAGGAGTATTTTATGATACGGAAAGTTACTTTGGATAATGCGCAAATAAAGCAAAGGTGAACTTCGTTCACCTCGCAGAAATGAGGTAAAATATGACAAAAGAGGTATTTTTATCTCTCAAAGGTCTGCAGATGGAAATCGGCGAGGACGTACAGTCTCTGGAAACCATAACGCCGGCGGATTATTATGAGAGAAACGGAAATCATTATGTAATTTATGAAGAAATGATAGAAGGATTTACCGATATCACGAAAAACAAAATAAAATTTAACGACTCTATTTTGGAGGTTTCTAAAAAAGGGCTGATAAACGTACATATGGTCTTTGAAGAAAATAAGAAAAATATGACAAGCTATATGACGCCCTACGGAAATATTCTGATTGGAATCGACACGGAATCCGTTTTTGTGGAGGAGAAGGAAAATCAAATCCGGGTGGAGGTGGATTACGCCCTGGAAGCCAATTACCAGCATTTGGCAGACTGCCGGATAGAGATGGAATTAAGGCCCAGGGAAGAAGGCATTAGTCTTGGATAGTGGTTTGCATAAAAACAGCCTGCTTATAAAGCAGGCTATTTTACTGGCTTTGCACCGGCCTTTTCCTGGGCCTTTTCCAAGGTGCGCCTAAAAAAGTTTTTCTTTTTGGCGGGAGCCACCACAGGTTTGCCGTGGAGTCCTTTTACGTCCGTGATGTAAATACCGCTTACTACGGCCTTAACTTCTTTTTTAACAGGAACCGAATCAAATATTTTCTCTTCACAGATTAAGGTCATTATCTGGGGGCCTACCTTAGCCTTAACCACAGGGAGTTTGCTTCCCCGAAGCAACTTTGGGGTCTGATCAATGACCATCTGCGGGAGCCCGGACTCTTTTATCTTCATTCGCTTCTTATCTATGATCAGCATGGACACGGTCTGCTTCATAGCGTTAATCTGCTCCTGCTGTGCTTCCTGACGCTTTTGAGCCTTTCTCCCAAGAAAATATAATACTACAAGTGCAACGATCAATACTACCAGAATTACCAATAAAATGATACCTATTTTGCTCACAATAAACCTCCTTGCCGCTTTAGAGCATGAAAAATACCTAAGTAGCACTCCCGCGCATTTGCAGCGCCGGATGTGCACGCGCTATGCAGTACGAATTTTATTTTAGCATTTTCAGGGAAAATAGGCAAGCAATTTCATAGAAACCGGGTAAAGGATATGGAAAGAATAATTTTGATTGCTATTTATCAATTTTCCTATTGCTTTTTTGAACAATTTCAGGTAAACTGTATTCATGCTCATATAGTAAAAATGTACAGTAAATGATAATTACATACTATTTATTCACCGCGAATAAGATATATAAACCGTTCAATTTGTATATATTTTCATCCCAAAACAATAGGAATAGAAGGTATTTTACAAAAAAACAAACAAATGTTTTGGTTAATTTTAAAATACACCATTCAGAAAGTCCTTAAAGGGGATTTTCTTGATTTAGTGTATATAAAATTTCTTTTTCGTTTATAATGGGAGGTAGCAGAGATGTTCTGTTTTAATAAACGAAAAGAAAATTTATATAAATAAGGCAGCAGGGCTCGTTAAAAATAGCATGCGTTTGACACGTTGACAGCTGCCTATACTTATTTTAAAAGGAGGAAGAAAATGCGTAGAAAAGTTATTGCAATGCTGATGGCAGCGACAGTTGTTGCTGTTACGCTCGTTGGCTGCGGTGGCGGTTCGGGTTCAGGCTCTTCGGGTGATTCAGGTAGTTCATCCGGAACAGAATCTTCCGATTCCGGCGCTTCAGGCGACACAGGAAGTTCGGAAAGCTCAGGCGGCGGTACGGCAGCTGCTGAGGGTATTACCACCGAAGTTGGCACTCCCCGTGCCGAGACATTGATCGTTGAGTGCCAGAACTCAACGGATACACCCGGTCAGTTTAACTCTTACATGCAGGGTACTGCAATGGGATTTGGTATTCATCAGATGATGAGCGCTCATCTGTGGGAAATGAGCACCGCGAAAGGTGAGCAGTATGGTGAGATAGCCGATGGTCTGCCCACTTCAAATGATGATTTCACAGAGTGGACCGTAAAGATTCGCCAGGGCATTAAGTGGTCTGACGGAGAAGATGTAACCGCTGATGATGTTGCTTTCACATTCAACATGATCAAGGATAACAGTGCAATCAATGCCAGCGCGGCAACAAATTTATACATTGATACCGTTGAGAAGGTTGACGATTATACTGTTAAGTTTACCATGAAGGAGCCGTTCCCTCGTTTCGTACAGCGTTACGGCATCACCGTATGGGGAACTGATTACCGTATCGTTCCTGAACATATTTATTCACAGCAGGCAGACGTTACCACATTCAAGGATGAAGCTCCTGTTGTTGCAGGCCCTTACACAGTTAAAGATTATGACAGTCTTGGTATGTGGGTTCTTTATGAACTCCGTGAGGACTGGCAGGACAGTACACTTGGCGTAGTAGGCGCTGCTGAATTTGGTTATACCGCTGATCAGACTCCTCCTAAGTATGTATGGTTCCGTACCTTCTCGGATTCCACAACAAAACAGATGGCAATGATCAACAATGAAATCGACCTGCTTTGCGAGGTTACTTTGGAAGAGTTCCAGACCATGAACGCTTCTAACCCTAACATTAAGTGCTGGTACGATGAATTCCCGTATGCGAACCCTGATGATCCGGGCGCAAAGGGTATCGTATTCTCTCATGGCAAGGGCGCACCTTATGACAATGCTGATTTCCGTTGGGGTATCTGTCTTGCATTAGATATCGACCAGATTTCCATGAATACGTTCTCAGGAGCAGGACGTGCGGCACCAATCCCGCTTCTTAACAACACCCAGTTCCTGCAGGAGACCTATACAATTCCTATGCAGGAGTGGCTTGAGAACTTCGAACTTGACCTTGGCGACGGCACAACCTTTAAGCCTTACGATACAGGCTATGCAAAACGTATGGCTGATTCCTTAGGCATCCAGGGCACAGACGAAGAACTGATTACCATGTTCGGCGCAGGCTGGTGGAAACATGACGAAGAAGCTGCTACAAAGATGCTTGAGAAGGCTGGCTTTGAGAAGGTTGACGGCGTTTGGAATTACAATGGCGCTCCTTTCACCTTTGAGCTGAGCTACTTGGCTGACGCTGAGTTCCAGGAGTCCCGTGCGGTGCAGGCTGTTTACAATCAGCTTTCAGCGTTTGGATTCCAGTGTACAATCGCTTCCAAATCCTCCGCAACATGGGATGTAGACGGCGGACAGGGTAACTTTGAAATTGCCGGTTACTGGCCTTCAGGCGGTATCCTGAAAGATTTCTATTCTGCAATCAGCGGCTTTGATGCTGACCTGATTAAGCCTCTTGGCGAAACCGGTTCAGGCCAGGGTATGCGTTGGAACAATGCGCGTGTTACAGAGATCCTTCATGAGTTAGCAAACCTGAATCCTGAAGATCCGAAATCTTATGAACTGCATACCGAATTCCTTCAGGAATGCGTAAAGGATATGTGCGAAATCAACTTCCTTTCCGGTACAAAGTTCGTTCCTTCCAACTGTACTTATTGGGAAGGCTATCCGGATGCGAACAATCCATATGATGGTCCTTGGTGGTGGTGGAGCTGCTTCAAGTATATGCTTCCGAACATTCATCCGACACAGGGTTAATCAGCAGCAGGATGCTTAGAACGTTAGTAATATGATTCGTGCTGACATAAAATTTATAAAGTGTTTTTTCTGTTGAATAGTTTAAAGGACAGGGCCGTAAGTTGATGGCTTACGGCTCGTCCCTTGCTTAATAGTAAAGGAGTGCTGTGTATGAAATTTAAAACATTCTTTCTGCAGCGTGTACTCGCCTGGGCACTTACAATCTGGATTGGCGTTACTTTCATCTTTTTTATTCCACGTATGTTCCCATCAGATCCTGTTGAGAACATGATAGCGCAGATGCAGTCACGTTCAGGTAATATGGACCCGGCCGAAATGGACGCACTCAGACAACAGCTCCGCATTCAGTTTGGTCTTGAGGGTTCAATGCTGCAACAATATGGTTCCTTCCTTTGGAAAGGACTGCTTCATTTTGATTTTGGCCCGTCTTTGATGAGTTATCCGGAACCGGTAGGCGACATCATCGGGCGGTATCTTCCATATACGTTAATTTTATCATTGACATCAACTTTTCTTGCGTGGATAATCGGTAACTTTATCGGTTTGCTTGCCGGTTTCCGTAAGAATAAGAAATCTTCACAGATATTAGAGGGTATAGCAATCTGTATCTACCCTATTCCTTATTTCCTAGTAGCATTGGTATTGCAGATTATCTTTGCCTTCGTATTAAAATGGTTCCCGCTGCAGGCAGTTATTAAGACAGGTATGGGATTTGGCCCATGGTTTGGATCCCTCATGAAAGCGTCCGTACTTCCGGCAATTTCACTTTTATTACTTGGAACCGGATGGTGGATTATTTCCATGAAATCCCTTGCAAGTACCACTGCGGAAGAAGATTATGTACGTTATGCACGTTTCCGCGGCCTGTCTGAGGCGACAATTGGTAAGAGCTATGTGCTTCGTAACTCCATTTTGACGCAGATTACCGCTCTTGCAATGAGTCTTGGCGGCGTGTTCGGCGGCTCCATCATGACTGAGATTATTTTTGGGTATCCTGGTGTTGGTTCTTTAATCCAGAGTGCTATTTTGCAGTCGGATTACAACATGATCCTGGGCTGTATTACAATTTCTATTGTGGCAATTTCTACTGCAACGCTGATCGTTGACCTGATCTACCCGTTCATTGATCCGCGAATCAGGTACGGCTGATAGAAGGGGGGATAAACATGAAGAAATTTTGGAAAACAGCTAACTTCCGTCTGAAAGCAGGACTGATTGTTACTTGCTTTTTTATGATTATTGGATTTGTTGTATATTTTATTCCGCATACGGACCCATTTACCTTTAATACATACCCGAATAACTTAGGTTCATCGGGCGAGCACTGGTTAGGTACCACCAGTATGGGGCAGGATGTTGTGTGGCTCCTTATTGAAGCAATCCACAACTCATTGCTGATTGGTCTTATTGTTGCTACTATTGGTACGGTTGCCGGTGTTTTGGTTGGTCTGCTTGCCGGTTTTGCAGGCGGTACACTTGACAGAGTGCTTATGATTATCACAGATACATTCGTGGTAATTCCGTCCCTGCCGATCCTGATTATGATGACATCCCTGATGAAGGGCGGCGCTACGGTAATTGTCATGGCTTTGGTGCTTGCTATGTTTGCATGGGCATGGCCCAGCCGTCAGATTCGTTCTATGGCGCTTACAATTAAGGAACGTGATTTCATTCATACGGCCCGTTTCTCAGGGGAGAGCACCATGCAGATCGTTGTAACGGAAATTCTGCCTTTTGCTCTTTCATGGTCACTTTCCAACTTTATGAATGCTACGCTTTCCGCGATTGGTTCGGAGTCCAGTTTGGCAGTGCTTGGTTTGTCGCCAGGTAACCTGGTATCCCTGGGTAATATGATTCAGTGGGCCAGAAACTACAATGCCGTTCTTGCAGGACGCTGGTTATGGATTGGCGCACCGATCGTTGCAACTGTAATCTTATTCATTGGCCTGTTCTTGCTCATTACAGGTTACAATGATTATCAAGCTATGAAGAGAGGCAGGTGATAGAATATGCTGAAAGTCGAAAACTTATCGACTTCTTATAAGACCATTGATGGCGATGTTCATGTGCTCAATGATATTAATTTTGAGATTCATGACAATGAGATATTCGGCATAGCAGGAGAATCCGGTTGTGGTAAAACAACCCTGCTGAACACTCTTTATGATATTGTAGAGTTCCCACTTGTTATTGACAAAGGCCGCGTTGTCCTGGAAGGTGAAAAGAATGGACAGAAGTATTCTTTTGAATCCGGCCAGATTCGCAAGACATGGTGGAATAATATTTCCTATGTGCCACAGGCGGCACAGAGCGTTTTGAATCCTATCGTTCGTCTGAAGACACAGTTTCTTGATTCGATTCCGAAAGAAGACAGGAAAAATGAGACACCTGAGCAGACCTTAGCAAGGGTTGCCGATTATTTAAAGGAATTAAATCTTTCTCCTGACGTGCTGGAATCTTATCCGTTCCAGTTATCAGGTGGTATGCGCCAGCGTGCAATTATCGCGCTTGCAACATTTATGGCTCCCGGCCTTGTGCTTGCGGATGAGCCCACCACAGCTCTTGACGTTGTGGTTCAAAAAGGTATTTTGATGATGCTGATGCGTCTGCAGCAGCAGCTTAAAAACTCACTGGTTATCGTCAGCCATGATATGGGTGTGCACTATCAGATTACGGACCGTATGGCGATTATGTATTCCGGTAGTATTGCAGAGCTTGGAAAGACAGAGGATATTTTTAACAATCCAATTCATCCTTATACAAAGATGCTCGTAGATGCGCTGCCTCGTGTAGGCGAGGATATTCAAAGAGTAGGTATTGCAGGACGTCCTCCCGCACTGAAGAATCCGCCTCCAGGCTGTCGTTTTGCACCCCGCTGTCCTCATGCAACAGACCGCTGCCGCAGTGAAGTGCCGAAATTCCGTGAAATCACTTCCGGCCGGTTCGCTGCCTGCCACTTATTAAAAGAGGAGGTGAAGAAGAATGGCTGAGAAATTATTGGAAATAAAAGGCGTCAGTAAGATTTTCCGAGTAGGCGGTATGATACGTGGTAAGAAGCTGGTAGCCGTGGATAACGTTTCTCTATCCATTGACAATGATAAGCCCGTCATTCTGTCTATCGTTGGGGAGTCCGGATGTGGGAAATCCACGCTGTGTAAGATGGTTCTTCGTCTGCACAATCCTGATATGGGTGAGATTGTTCTGGATGGAAAATCCTTTGCTGACAAGAAAAGCTATGATCCACAGCAGTTTAAGCTTGATGTACAGCCCATTTTCCAGAATCCGTACGAATCCTTTTCCTCAAGGAAAACAGTAGATACTTACTTATATAATACGGCGCTTCGTCTTGGCATTGCAAAGAACAGAAGCGAAGCAGATAAGGTGGTTGACGAAGTATTAAAGAGCGTTGGTATGTCGCTGCAGGTTGTAAAGGGCAAATATCCCACGCAGTTCTCCGGCGGCGAGCTGCAGAGAGTTTCCATTGCCCGCGCGCTGATTACTCGTCCGAAACTGATCATTGCCGACGAGCCGGTTGCGGCTATTGACGCTTCCATGAAGATGAATATTGTCAACCTCTTCAAGGAACTGCGCGATAAATACAAAATTTCATTTATCTATATTACACATGACCTTTCAACGGCATATTATGTGTCAGATTATATTGCAACTCTCTACCGCGGCTGCCTGATTGAATACGGGCCTGCAAAAGAGATTATGGATAATCCGGCTCATCCATATACGGATCTTCTTATGAATTCCGTACCTCGTGTGGGTGATAAATGGAAAGATGCAACGGCAATGCCTGATATGGAAGGCAAAGAGTACGCAATTCAATATTGTAAGTTTGCTCCGCGCTGCCCGTATGCTACAGACAAATGCAGGCAGGAACGCCCTGAACCTACCCAGATGGGGAAAGAACGTATGGTACTTTGCTACCATCCTCTTACGGAAAAAAAGGCATAGAGGCTTAAGTTGTAAACGATATGTTATATTATGGGACTCTCGGTTTGCCAGGAGTCCCATAAAATTACAAAATTTTTATGGAAAATAGTGCCACCGTGGGAGGTTGGCGGAAATGGGGGATTATTATATATGGAAAAAGCATGGTGGAAAGAGGCCGTGGTATACCAAATATATCCGCGCAGTTTTATGGATAGCAACGGGGATGGCATTGGAGATTTAAACGGTATTACATCACGTCTGGATTATTTAAAGGAACTGGGGATCGATGTAATCTGGCTTTCTCCCGTCTATCAGTCGCCCAATGATGATAATGGCTACGACATCAGCGATTATCAGGCGATCATGGAAGAATTTGGAACTATGGAAGATTTCGATAAGATGATAGAGGGGATTCATGCCCGCGGTATGCGTCTCGTGATGGATTTGGTGGTGAATCATACTTCTGACGAGCATGCATGGTTTTTAGAGAGTCGCAAGAGCAAGGATAATCCTTACCGTGACTATTATATCTGGCGGGAAGGAAAGGACGGACAGGCGCCTAACAATTGGGGCAGTTATTTCTCCGGATCCGCATGGCAGCATGACGACGCTACGGATATGTATTATCTGCATTTATTCTCAAAGAAACAGCCGGATTTGAACTGGGAAAATCCTAAGGTGAGAGAAGAAGTCTTTTCTATGATGAACTGGTGGTGCGCTGAGAAAGGCATTGACGGCTTCCGGATGGATGTCATCAATCTTATTTCTAAGCAGCCGGGCCTGCCGGATGGGCCGAAAACGCCCAAAGAGCTTTACGGGTATGCCAATTGTGCGAACGGCCCACGCATCCACGAATTTTTAAAGGAAATGAATCAGAAGGTACTTTCAAAGTATGAGCTGATTACGGTTGGCGAGACGCCGGGCGTTACGGTTGAAGAAGCAAAACGGTATGCCGGTTTTCATGAAAATGAATTAAATATGGTTTTCCAGTTTGAGCATGTGGGCCTTGACGGGGGAGAATACGGTAAGTGGACAGATAATAGAGTTCCCCTGACAGAGTTCAAAAAGGTAATGAGCAAATGGCAGACGGAGCTTGACGGCCAGGCATGGAACAGCCTGTATTTGGGAAACCATGATCAGCCTCGTTCTATTTCCCGTTTTGGCGACGATTCGCCGGAATACAGAGAGGTTTGCGCAAAGATGTTAGCTACCTGCCTGCATATGATGCAGGGAACCCCTTACGTATATCAGGGAGAAGAATTTGGCATGACCAATATGCCTTTTGCAGATATCTCGGAGGTAAAGGATATTGAAAGCATTAACGCTTATCATGAGATGTCCGAGGCAGGACTGATATCCAAAGAGGATATGCTTCGATTTATCCGCCTGAAAGGCCGTGACAACGCCCGCACGCCCATGCAGTGGGACGACAGCGAGAACGCAGGCTTTACCACAGGAAATCCGTGGATTGTGGTTAACCCGAACTATAAGACGATTAATGCAAAGGCGGCGTTAGCAGATAAAAATTCCATTTTCTATTATTACCAAAAGCTGATTGCGTTAAGAAAAGAGGAGCCGCTCATTGTCTACGGTCATTATGCTCTGTTAGAGCCGGAAAATGAATCACTTTATGTCTATACCCGTTCTCTGGATGAGCAGAAGCTGTTGGTAATCTGCAATTTTACAAAAGATGCGGTAGAATATCAGGTTCCGGATGAGTTTGCCGGCGCACAGACTTTGATTGGCAATTACGATCGGGATAAGGCAGATGGAACAATTGAGCTTAAGCCCTATGAAGCGCTTGTATTAAAAAAATAAGTAAAACGTGAGGGGAGTCTGCATGAAAATTGCAGAATGAATATAAAGACAGGTTGAAAGTCAGCCAGGCGATTTTCAGCCTGTCATGTAATAAATAAAATGAATGAATCCGGCTCTTGACCAAAATCAGACTTTTGACAGCCGGATTGGGCGACTGTGAGGCCGAAGGTCGAATAGTTACCTGGTTGTTGAAAACATGGAGGTTAGTTTATGAAGGAATATTTAAAAATGAAAAACAGCCCTGTGGCTTGTACGGAAAATGTTATTCAGGGCGATTGCTATCGTATTACGGTACTGACTTCTCATCTGCTGCGTCTGGAATACAATGCGGAGGGCGTTTTTAATGATGCTGCTACTCAGATGGTTTTAAATCGTGATTTCCCGAAGGTGTCCTATCAGATTAAGGAGACGGAGGAAGAACTGCAGTTAATAACGGAGCACATACAGCTGAACTATGACAAAAAGGAATTTACCAGCCATGGTCTTTCCTGCAAATGCCTTGGAATGAAGAACGCTTATTTTTCCAAAACCTGGCATTTTGGGGAAGTTGATGAGCCGGGCGGATTTATGGGAAATCTTGGAGGAACGGCCCGCACGCTGGATATGTAAACGGAGCCTGCAAGTTAGAAGACGGCATTATGTCCAGAAGCGGATATGCAGTGATTGATGATTCCACTTCGCTGCTGCTTACAAAAGACGGTTTTGTAGAGCCCAGGAAGAAGGGCGCTAAGGATATATACTTCTTTGGCTATGGCCATGATTATCTGGATGCGCTGAAAGATTTTTATTATCTGTGTGGAAAGACTCCCATGCTGCCCAGATTTGCTCTCGGTAACTGGTGGAGCCGTTACTATCAATACACGGAAGACTCTTATATGGAGCTCATGGATCGGTTTGATAAGGAAAATATTCCTTTCAGCGTGGCAGTTATTGATATGGACTGGCATGTGGTGGAGATTGATCCGAAATACGGCAGCGGCTGGACAGGCTATACCTGGAATAAAGACTTTTTCCCGGATCCGAAGCGCTTTTTACAAAAGCTTCATGACCGCGGCATGAAAACAACGTTAAACGTTCATCCGGCTGACGGTATCCGCGCTTACGAGGATTGCTATCCCAGGGTAGCGGAGGCTATGGGCGTAGATACTTCCAAGGAAGAACCCGTGAACTTTGATATTGCGGATCAGAAATTCCTTTCCGTTTATTTTGATGATGTGCATCATCCCATGGAAGATGAAGGGGTAGATTTTTGGTGGTTAGACTGGCAGCAGGGAACAAACACTAAGATAGAAGGGCTTGATCCTCTGTGGATGTTAAATCATTACCATTATCTGGACAGCGGCAGAGACGGAAAAAGGCCAATGACGTTCTCACGTTACGCAGGGCCCGGCTCGCACCGTTATCCTATCGGATTTTCCGGCGATACGCATATTACATGGGATTCCCTTGATTTCCAGCCTTATTTTACCAATACGGCTTCGAACATTGGCTATGGATGGTGGAGCCATGATATTGGCGGCCACATGATGGGATACAGGGACGAAGAGCTTGAGGTCCGCTGGTATCAGTATGGCGTATTTTCTCCGATTAACCGTCTTCACAGCAGCAACAGCAGGTTCAGCGGCAAGGAGCCCTGGAAGTTCAGTATGGAAGCGGCACATGTGATGGGTGAATTTTTACGCCTGCGTCACAGTATGGTTCCGTATCTGTATACAATGAATTACCGTGCCTGGAAGGAGGATAAGCCCCTCTGTGAGCCGATGTATTACATTGCGCCTGAGGAGTTTGCAGCTTACAAGGTTCCCAATGAATATCTTTTCGGCACGGAAATGATAGTGGCGCCTGTGACCACAAAGCGGATTCCAAGCGTGCGTCTGGCTAAGGTGGATGTATGGCTGCCTGAAGGACTGTGGTTTGATATCTTTACCGGAACTGTTTATGAGGGAGGCCGTACCATGGAGCTTTACCGTCCGCTTTCCCGGATACCGGTTCTGGCTCGTGCAGGCGCAATTGTGCCTATGACGGATCAGATTAGCGCTAAGGAATTGGAGCAGAATCCGGAACGCCTGGATGTAAGAGTATATGCAGGCGCTGACGGCGCTTTCACCCTTTATGAGGACGATAATGTTTCCTGTGGCTATGAGCAGGGAGACTGTGCAAAGACGCCTATGGAATTAAGCTGGTCGGATAAAAAAGTATTTACCTTGCATCCGGTTTTGGGAAATGCAAAATTGATTCCTGAAAAACGTACTTACAGCATCTGCGTGATTGGAAGCACAGCTACGGAAGCGGTTGTTTTGAAAAATGGCAGTGAAGTGGAAGCAAAGATTACCCACTGTGAAAAATGTCGCGAGCTTTACGTAGAGATTACGGATGTGACGGCAGAGGATACGGTTGAAATCCGTCTGCCTGAGGATGCGGATATAGCGGCTAACCCGATTATAGATATGGTAGATGAGCTGCTTAATATGGCTGAAATTTTTTTTATGCAGAAAGAAACTCTTTTTGCTCTTATGAATAGATGTCAGGGTCAGCTGAACATTTTGACAGGCGAACTGCAGGCTATGGATTTGGATGATGGGCTGCGCGGCGCATTGCTTGAAATCGTGACCGCTTATTAAATGTAATAAGGATTTAAAAATATAGGACGATTGTGACGGAGTAATTTAAGTTACAATATAAAAAGAACGATTGTGACAGTAAGTTAGGTTACAGTATAGAATGAAAGTTCTTAAAAGTTGGCGGGGGTTACCGGAATGGCTGGTGAACCCCGCCTTTTATATATAGGCCCATGCAGAGGATATATGCCGGCAAGCTGACGGACGCTCGGCACGCAAAAGATAACAAATATTTTTCATAAGGAGGTCAATAATGACTTAAAACAAGTCAAAAAACTATCTGGTTCTTACCCGGATAATAAGGTATGCTTCGTATTGTAAACGGAACGGAGATAAAAAATATTTCCGAGACAAAATCAAATTTAATAGAAAGGTGTGACAAATTATGAAGAATTATATGAGAACAGTAGCAGAAAGCTATTTTATGAACAATCTGGTTGCTTTATTGCGTGTAGGAAATGAGCGTGAAGCTGCGGAAGTGCTGAAAAGAAATTCTTACGCATTACTAAACGTATCTCCCAGGGCTTTCTAAGCTAAGGCTTATTGAAAACACAAGAAAATAAAAACGAAAAGAGAAGAAAAAATGCATATTGGATATCAATAAAAGCCGGTGCTTTCCTAAAAAGAAGACACCGGATTTTTTCGTATTTAAATTGTCTTTCAGTTTTTGCGGCTTGCCTCCTGCCGGCGTATCTCGGACGGAGTGCATCCGTATAATTTCTTAAAGCTTGCATTAAAGCGTTTCTGGTTGGTAAAGCCGTTGTCTTCCATGACCTCTGAAATGGGGGTGGTCGTATATAACAAATCCTGATAAGCATGATTTAGTCTGAGGCCGGTGAGATATTCCTGGAAAGTGATGCCCATGCTTTGGCGGAACAGACGGCAGAAATACTCCCGGCTGATGGAGAGCTGGTCCGCCACATCAGAGAGGGAAACAGGCTCGCTGTAATGTTCTTCCGCCCAGGAAAGAATCTGGTGGATACGCTCGGTCAATGACTGATTTGAATCGGGAGCCTGGCCCTTGCTGCGAACCCCGAAATGGCGGAGAAGATGCGCAAGCACCTGCAGAATGATTCCTTCCGATTCCAGAGAGACCTCAGGGGTTTCCAATAAGTACAGCTTTGTAAGCTGGGTCATCATCTGGCATATTTCCAGATATTCGGGGAACTGTTCGTCACGGATTTTGTCAGGCATACATGCAATCTGATAAAGCTCAATATCCGGCAGATAGCTTTTCAGGTTTTCTTTGGAAACATGGACGCAGATATTCATGGCTCTTTCACCGGAAACCAACATACTGTGAGCCTTCCGGGACTCAATTACCGTGAGGTTCTTTTTAGGGAGATGGAACTGCTCTCCATCTAATAAAAGTTCGACATCCCCGTTAAGGGGATATAAAAATTCCAGTGTCTCATGCCAGTGCAGCGGGTTAAATCCTCCGGGAAGGGTCTGGTAAAGAATGCGGATTCCCAAGGGGCTGCTTTTTTGAGGCTGTTCGTAATAGCTGTGATTCATAAATATCCTCCATAAAAAATTGCAAAAATCTATTTTTGTTTCCACAATGATCCTTTGTACTTCCCCAAATAGAAAATTTCCATACTGTCAGTATACCATATGTTGGAGGATTAGCACAAATTTGTCTGTATAGTATTGCTTTTATTAGGAGCGAAAGGTTACTATTCATGACCCAGGAATGCGCACTTGTTGCGCATTCCGTGAGAAAACAACGGCCGGCACGCTCCGCGAGCAATGAGCCAGGCGAATGTAGAGAGGGCTTTGACTTTTTCCGATCGGACGGTTGACCAACGTGTGAAAAATAATGGAAATGTAACTCTTGCATTATGTTCAAAATTGAACTATAATGATATTGTTCAGTTTTGAACATGCAATCTCCGGACAGTCAGGAGAATAAATTGAATCATTGGCTTTACGGTTGATTTTGACAGTATGCTTTACTTGCCTGTTTCCGGTATAGGCAAATGGGGTTATCTATCTTATTGATCACAAATATGCAGGATATCAATTATAAATGCACAGGATTGAGAAGGGAGTAGGTTTATCGATATGTTTCAAAGATTTTGGCAGGCCGTAAAGGAATTTGAAAGCGCATATGGCATCTGCAGGAAAGCCGTTATGACTCACTATGAGCTTTCCGCTATTGAAGTGGATGTCCTTCTTTTTTTGGCAAATAACAAGCAGTTTGATACGGCGTCCGATATATCCGCAATGAGAAAAATTCCAAAGTCACATGTTTCACTTGCGGTAAATCGTTTATTTATGAAAGGATATTTGAAAAAGAATCCGGATATATCAAACAAAAAGAAAGTCCATCTTACAATCACGGAGCGTGCGGCGGAAATTGTCCGCTATGGGATAGAACAGCAAAAGGAGTTTACAAATGTGCTTCTCAATGAATTTTCGGAAGACGAGTTAAGTACGCTGAGAACATATTTTAACAGAATGGAGAAAAATCTCTGTAACTATGAAAAAATAAAAATGGAGCAAAGATAAGGAGAATAACAGTTATGGAATTATTTGTAACGGTAATCGTGACATTTTTTGCGGGTATGGGGGCAGGTCTGGGCACGGGGGTTGCCGGAATGAGCGCCGCGGCGGTAATCAGCCCGATGCTGATTACTTTTTTAGGCATAGAACCGTTTATGGCTGTGGGTATTGCACTTTCTTCCGACGTATTGGCAAGCGCGGTCTCGGCGTATACGTATGGGAAAAATAAGAATCTGGATATCAAAAACGGCAGTATTATGATGGTTACCGTTCTCATTTTTACAATGGTTGGCAGTTATGTATCGAGCCTGGTTCCGTCTAATACCATGGGGGGATTTTCGGTTGTTATGACGTTTCTGCTGGGAATCAAGTTCATTGTGAAGCCGGTTATGACGACCAAAGAGTCAATGGGGAGCATTTCTGTGCGCAGAAGAGTCATTCAGTCAATTGCCTGCGGTATCATCATCGGATTTATCTGCGGTTTTGTAGGCGCCGGCGGCGGAATGATGATGCTTCTTATTTTAACATCGGTCCTTGGCTATGAATTGAAAACGGCGGTTGGCACCAGTGTGTTTATTATGACATTTACCGCATTTACAGGAGCGGTTTCCCACTTTGCCATCGGAGGAAAACCGGACTGGCTGATTATGGGGCTATGCATCGCCTTTACATTTATGTGGGCGCGTATTGCCGCGCTTTTTGCAAATAAGGCGCAGCCTAAGACGCTTAATCGGATTACAGGGCTTATCCTTGTTATTCTGGGCCTTGTCATCATGCTGTTTAATCTGATATAAAAATCATTGGATTGGAATGTCAATATTGACTTAAAACAAGTCAAAAAACTATCTGGTTCTCATCCTGATAATGGAGTATGCTTCGTATTGTAAACGGAACGGAGATAAAAAACATCTCCGGAACCAAAAAGCAAATCTGAAAGAAAGGTGTGACGAATCATGAAGAATTATATGAGAACAATGGTAGAAAGCTATTTTAAGAACAATCTGGTTGCTTTACTGAATGTAGGAAATGAAGATGCACCTGAAGAAGTGCTGAAAAGAAATTCCTATACACTGCTAAACGTATCCCCCAGATTCTTCTAAGATATGGCAGGGCGCATGAATAGCTGCCTATCAGTAACAGAAATTACAATTGAATTACGTATTGACTATAGAATCATTAAAAATCGTCGCTTTTAGGAGCGACGATTTTCTGCGTTTAAAAAGCTGTCTGCGAAGTGTGGCAGCGTTTGATAAGGATGGCTGACAAAGGCTGTAAAAAATGTGATAGAATTAAAAAGGCAGATTCTGTGGGCCAGTTGATAATTTGATAATTTTGCGGTATACTATACATGAAAGTAGCGACGAAATTGTTACAAGTACGAGGTAAGAATAGTGGTTAAAAGAGATTATTATTTAAATCGTATGATTCATAACATGTGGAACGGAGAGGTAAAGGTCATCACCGGTATTCGGCGCTGTGGGAAGTCGGTACTGCTGTTTGAGCTGTTTTATGAATATCTTCTTTCACAGGGGGTTCAGGAAGACCATATCATAAAAATCGAATTGGATCAGAGACGTTATTATAAATTCAGAAATCCCATAACACTTTGTGAATATATTGAGGCTCTTGTCGCAAAGCAGAAAGACGAGAAGTTTTATCTCTTCATCGACGAGGTCCAACTTACAACAAAGGTCATCGACAGGGAAAACGGCGGGATTGAAGTTTCCATCTATGATATGCTGAACGAACTCAAGGCATATAAAAATTTGGATGTATATGTGACAGGAAGCAACTCAAAGGGGCTGTCAAAAGATATCGCTACGGAATTCCGCGGCCGTGCCACTCAAATTCATGTATTCCCGCTGTCCTTTGAAGAGTTTTACTCCCACGAAGGCGGTGACGAGCGAAAAGCTCTGGATACTTATATGCTTTACGGAGGTATGCCGCGCCTGCTGGCCCTGAAAGATGAAAAGGACAAAAAAGATTATTTGATATCTCTGTACAGCGAATTGTATGTAAAGGATATCATAGAACGCAACGGTATAGAACGTGAAGATATTCTGAACGCTATTTTAGATTTCCTTGCTTCACAGATCAGTTCTCTGACCAATCCTGCCAATATTGCCAATGCGCTGACCAGTATGAAGAACGAAAAGGTCAATTCCACAATAGTTTCAAACTATGTACGGCACATTATCGATTCATTCCTTATTTCCATGGCGAAACGCTATGATGTAAAAGGAAAGACCTATTTTAAGTATCCTAACAAATACTACTACACGGATATTGGCCTTCGTAATGCAAGATTAAATTATCGCCAATACGATCCCGGACACATGATGGAAAATATTATCTATAACGAACTTCTGCGCCGGGGATATGCTGTTGACGTTGGCGTTGTAACCGACCGCACCGGCGGCGTCAATGTGCAAAAAGAAATTGACTTCGTCGTGAACGACGCAGATAAAAAAACTTATATTCAGTCAGCTTTTCGGATAGATACGGATAAAAAGGAATCCGCAGAATCCGCATCTTTGATATTGACGAAGGATTTTTTCAGAAAAATCATTGTCCGCATGGATATTCCTCATAATTTCTATGATGATAACGGAATTTTCCATTGCAGCCTGATAGATCTGCTGCTTGGCCGTGTAGAAGTATAAAATATCAATATTAACTTAAACAAAGTCAAAAAACTATCTGGTTCCCACCCTGATAATGAGGTATGCTTCGTATTGTAA
>ERZ777011.1946-NODE-1946-length-18712-cov-8.449161_pt1 | contig 18712 bp, 15 predicted proteins | sample MGYA00374964_ERZ777011 | MGnify/ENA primary metagenome ERZ777011 (study PRJEB29310, sample SAMD00008975) | mouse gut metagenome | study: EMG produced TPA metagenomics assembly of the Metagenome analysis of fecal microbiota from mouse which was promoted...
TAATCACTTGATAATCAAGTGAGATTGCGGAGAGGACGAGATTCGAACTCGTGGACAGGATTGCTCCCGTCGTCGGTTTAGCAAACCGGTGGTTTCAGCCACTCACCCACCTCTCCATTTTGTCATCGCGGTGGGTTCCGTTTTTGACAGTGCAAAGTTACGGATAGTTTTTGGATTGTGCAAGTTTTTTGGCATTTTTTTCACGGCATAATTTCAATATTTCTTTTTTATAATTGATTTCTGCCGATATTCCAGCTGCGGCAGTTATGGTAACATCAATATTGTTAGCCTGATATCCCGACATATGGCGCATGCCCGGGTGTCGTCAGGCAAGAACAACGGAGAGTATACAAGACGAGGACTCGCCATGGCATTGCCTTCTTCGCCGTAGCCATTAACATCAAATATATTCAGAAAAAACAGAGGCTGTGTCGTAAATTAATACAACACAGCCTCCTTATAAGTCCACACCAAAGGATGCGATGAAACTCCGAAAAGACAGGATTTGAGAGCTCGCCGTCCTTTGTAATCCGCCTGGCTTAAAGCATCCTCTTGCGAGGATCGGGGCCCGCCATCGGGCGGCTAAGCTTGTCTCGGTATTTCATATAAAATTGACGAGTTTCCCAATCTACTTTGATGTGGGTGTATTTTTAAGCGACATTGCTGCCGTGGCTCTCTTGCCTTTGCTTTTATAACGCAAATTTAAGGCATAAGTTCGGATTTGCCAAATTTTTCGGCATATTTTTTATCAAGAATTTTCCACCAGGAAGCGTTCGGCCTGTATGGCGGCTCGGCAACCCATGCCTGCGGCACTGATAGCCTGCTGGAATACAGGGTCTGCAACGTCGCCGGCGGCAAATACTCCGGGGATGTTTGTTTCTGTTCCATGGCCTTTGACTACGATGTAGCCTTGTTCGTCGAGTTCGATTTTGCCTTGCAGGAATTTGGTGTTGGGTGTATGGCCGATGGCGAGGAAGAAGCCGTCGATGGCTATATTGTACCGGTTTTCGTTTTCGGTGCCTTTGTGTGTCACCACAGTTGCTCCTTCCACTACGTCCTGGCCGAAGAGGCCTACGGTGTTGGTATTGAAGAGTACTTCGATTTTTTCGTTTTCAAATACTCGCTGCTGCATTACTTTGGAGGCTCGCAGATAGTCTTTGCGTACTATCAGGTACACTTTCTTGGCGAGGCCTGCCAGATAGAGTGCTTCTTCGCATGCTGTGTCACCGCCGCCTACTACGGCTACGTTGCGGTTGCGATAGAAAAAGCCGTCGCATGTGGCACAGGCCGATACGCCCATGCCCTGGTATTTCTGCTCGTCGGGCAGTCCGAGGTAGCGTGCGGCGGCGCCGGTGCAGATTATTACGGTTTCGGCATGGAATTCTTCGGAGTCGGTACGAACTATAAAGGGGCGCTTGCTGAAGTCAACGTCGGTGACTATGCCGGACTTGATGGTGGCTCCGAAGCGCAGACATTGTGCGCGCAGGTCCTCCATCATCTTGGGACCTGTGACGCCTTCATAGTAGCCGGGGAAGTTTTCGACTTCGGTGGTGGTGATGAGCTGTCCGCCGGGCTGGGGGCCTTCGAGCATCATTGGTTGCATGTTGGCTCGTCCGGCATATATGCCGGCGGTATAGCCGGCGGGGCCGGCGCCTATGATAAGGCATTTAGTGGTGATGGGTTCCATAATTCTAAACAGTGTTTTTGGGAAGAATGATTTGGTATAGTGTGTTATCGCAGGTCGATTATATCGGCCTCGGGGTATTTTCGCGGATCGAAGCGGAATGTCGATGCAGGCAGGGCTTTGCCTATGGTGATTTTGCTCACGGCTACCTTTATAGTGGAGCCGTTCTGGAATTTCACACTTATTTTTGCCGGCCAGCCGTTGGCATCGAATGTTACTGTAGCCTTGTCGATGCCTGAGTTCTGCTTGTTTTTAGGAGTCAGCACGGCTATGTTTTTGCCGCCTGAAGCTACATTGAAGTGGCTTGCATAGTTGCTGATAAGTACAAACGGGTTGGACTCAAGCAAATCCTCGAGCTGTGGTTTGCTTATATTCACTTCCTGGGTGCCCACGGAGTATACCCACTGGGTATTGCCGTCGTACCACATTGTCATTCCGCCGGCGCTGATGGTGCATGCTTTTTTTGCCATCTGCATGGAGCCGAGTGCCTGGCCTCCCCGGCCTTCGTTGGTCACAATTGTAAAGGTGGAGCTTACCGAGGGTGCGTCGGCGAGTTTCTTCGAAGCGGTAGCCATAAGCTGCTGCGGAGTGGCGGCAAAGGCTCCAAGGGCCACTGCTATCACCATTGTTATATATGTGAGGGTTCGTTTCATTGCTGTTATAACAAAGTTCGGAACAATCAGTTGTTGAGTATCGATTCGAGGGTGATTGAGTCGACAAGCACAGCGCGTGGTTTCTGTCCCTGCGATGCGCCCACTATGCCGGCTGCTTCCATTTGGTCCATGATTTTGCCGGCTTTGTTGTATCCTATGCTGAAACGGCGCTGGAGCGACGATGTGGAAGCGCTGCTCTGTGTGACTATGAATCGGGCACAGTCGGCAAATAGTGGGTCGCGCTGGTTGGGGTCGAGCACCGGACCGTCGAAGCCATTCTCGTTTTTGGGCTCGGGCAGCAGATATGGCTCGGGGTAGCCCATCTGGTCGTCGACGAAGCGTGTCAGGCGGTCGACCTCGTCGGAGTCGATGAAAGCGCACTGTACTCGCTCCATCTTGCCGTTGTGCGAGAAGAGCATGTCGCCTCGGCCAATCAGCTGGTTGGCGCCGGGGCGGTCGAGGATGGTCTTGGAGTCGACCATTTGCTGCACGCGGTACGCGATACGTCCCAGGAAGTTTGCCTTTATTGGGCCGGTGATGACGTCGGTCGACGGGCGCTGGGTTGCAATAATCATGTGCATGCCCACGGCACGTGCTTTCTGGGCTATACGCATTATGTGGTGGCTGACCTCTTTGCCGGCGGTCATAATTAGGTCGGCAAACTCGTCGACGATTATCACTATATAAGGCAGATAGTGGTGTCCTTTCTCGGGGTTGAGCTGACGGTTGACGAACTTTCGGTTGTATTCCACTATTTTCACTGCTCCGGCATCTCGCAGCAGGCGGTAGCGGTTGTCCATTTCCTCGCACAGCGAGTTGAGCGTTGCCACGGCTTCCTGCGGGTCGGTCACCACGGGGTCGTCGGTGCCGGGGAGTTTGGCCAGATAGTGGTTCTGCAGCCGTGAGTATCGGCTGAATTCAACCATCTTGGGGTCGATGAGTACAAATTTGAGTTCCGACGGATGTTTGTAGTACAGCAACGATGCGATTATACAATTGAGGCCTACCGATTTGCCCTGACCCGAACCGCCGGCTACCAGCAGGTGGGGCATGTCGGCAAGGTCGCGTATAAACACGTCGTTGTTAATGGTGGTGCCCATTGCCATGGGTAGCTTCATGGTACATTCGTGAAACTTTTTGCTTCCAAGTACGGAACGTATAGATACTGTCCGGGGCACACGATTGGGTACTTCGATGCCTACTGTGCCTTTACCGGGTATCGGGGCTATGATGCGGATGCCGAGTGCCGCGAGGCTCAGGGCTATGTCGTCTTCGAGATTTTTAATCTGAGCTATGCGCACACCTTCGGCGGGCACTATTTCGTAAAGTGTCACCGTAGGGCCTACTGTGGCCTCGATTCGTGCTATGGCTATGTTGTAACTTTTGAGGGTGTTTACAATCATCTCCTTGTTTTCTTCCTGCTCGCCTTCGTCGATAACGGGACCACAGTCGCGCTCCTCGAGCAAGTCGACGCCGGGCATATTGTAGCGCGACAGGTCGGCATGGGGGTCGTAAGGGAGATTGATGCTGTTGTGCTGTCCCGGAGCCTCATGTGTATCCGCCTGTTCGATGCTTTCGGCTTCAGTAATGCTGAAATCCGGTTCTTCGACAGTGCTTGAACTGCTATCGGGGGCTTTGTCAGCGAGGTCGGGTTCGTCGTCGCTGTCGATGTTGAAGCCGATATTTCCGAAGCCGGCATCAGGCATATCGCTCAGGTTGCCGAAGTCATCGGCAATGTTGTTCTCTTTTACTTCGGTTTCAGGCATGTGGTCAACAAAGTCGGGGTCATCATCGGCCCCGGATTTTTCAGGCCATAGTGACATGTCGGAGAGTTGCGAGGCCGTTTCGGCGGCTGGAGGCTCTTCGCTGCCGGTTCCGGCTTTGTCGGCAAAGTCAAAGCTGATGGGCTTGGAGTCGAGCTTGGCATCGGCATTCTGCACGTCGGCAGTGCCTACATCCTGAAGCGAACGCCGACGGTCACGCTCGATGCGCTCGCGGCGAACGTCGCGCAAGGCGGTAAGTTTCTCGTTCATGGCCTTCTTGGCCTTAATCAATGGGTTGAGATACACACTCGCCAGGAGGCCGAGCATCATCACCGACACACACACAGCGCCCAGCCAGCTGCTGTATTCAATCAGCACCTGATTCACAAAGTGACCGTGAGCCCCGCCCCAGTGGGTATAGGATTCGGAGTTGTATGTCAGCAGGCCCACAACCACCGACAGCGCTATTGCTGTAAAGAGGCTGCGGAATGTAACAGTCCAGAACTTGCAGCGCCGGGCACCCACAAGGCTCAGGCCTATGATTGCAAGCCATACCACAAGCACAAAAGCTCCCACGCCGAGTCCTTCGGCCATGAGCATCTGCGACAGTTTGGCACCGAATGCGCCTCCGATGTTCTGCACCGGCTCACCCGATTCGACTATATCGACTACGCTGCGGCCTACGGTAAGGCTCTGGTCGGCGGCTCCGTGCGCCAGATGCGATATTGTGGTCACTGCTATCATTACAGCAAGTACAATCAGCACCACACCTACCCCCATGTGGGTACGGCGGTCGAAAATAAAGTCAGACACCCCGTAGGGCTTCTGCTCTGAAGAGGCTTTTCCGCGTTGGCCGGGACGGGTCTTCCGGCGCTGTGCTGCTGCCTCGCGGCGCGGTACTTCGGCGCGACTGTCGGCAGCGGTGTTGCCGGCTGTTGACTGTTTGCGCGGCGAGTCGCCGTTCATACCAAATTCATCCATTGTGTGTTCCGAAGAAAAGGTTTATCATCAAAGTTTAGCGAGTTCGCTTATATATAATTCGGGATTTTCGGCTTTGAATACAGCGCTGCCTGCCACCACCGAGTCGGCGCCGGCTTGGGCTACCAGCCGTCCGGTTTCATGGTTTATGCCACCATCAATTTGTATCAGCGCTTTGCTGCCGCTCCGGTCTATAAGGCTGCGCAGGCGGCGTGTCTTGGCGACAGTGTTGGCAATGAATTTCTGCCCTCCGAAGCCCGGGTTCACGCTCATCAGCAGCACCATGTCGAGTTCGGTGATGATATCGGTAAGGGTTTCCACCGGAGTAGCAGGATTAAGGGTTACGGCTGCTTTCATACCTGCGTCCTTTATAGCCTGTACAGTACGGTGCAGATGCACGCATGCTTCCTGGTGCACGTTCATAATGGCAGCGCCGCAGTCGCGCACCTGACTGATATAGTTCTGCGGATTTACAATCATCAGGTGAACATCCAGTTCTTTGGTGGCTTTGCGTGCCACGGCTTCGATTACAGGGAAGCCAAAGGAGATGTTCGGCACAAACACTCCGTCCATAACGTCGCAATGAATTAGCTGAGCATCACTGCGGTTGAGCATTTCTATATCTTGGTCGAGGCGGCCGAAATCGGCCGACAGAATCGAAGGACTTACTATCATAATCAGGCTTGTTTCTTTGTCTTGAATGCGTTATACAGTATTACAGCCACGCAGATCAGCAGAATCAGCAGACCGGCCAGCGAGAGGTAGCTGTTGTATTTTTCTATTTGCGGCAGGAGGTCGTCGACTGAAACATAGCTTGCCAGAAGTACTCCCAGGCCGGCAAGTATGGCGTTCCACAGCAGTGCGCCAAGACCGGTGAATACCACAAATTTGAGCAAGTTCATACGTGCTATGCCTGCGGGTATGCTTATCAGCTGGCGCACAGCCGGAATCAGACGTCCGACAAATGTGCTGGATGCTCCGTGGTCATCGAAATATTTCTCGGCTTTCTCTACCTTGGCGCGGTCAATCATGCAGGCGTGCCCCAGTCGCGAGTCGGCGAACTTGTACACTATAGGGCGGCCAATCCACACCGAGAGCCCATAGTTAATCATAGCTCCTGCTATGGCACCGAGAGTGGCTACCAGTACCACCACATACACGTTCATATCCTGACCGGCATGTGCTCCGTGCTGTACTGCCAGATAGGCAGCCGGAGGCACAACCACCTCGGAGGGGAAAGGAATGAACGAACTCTCCACCACCATAAACACGAATACGAAAAGGTAGCTTGCGTTCTGAATAAACCAAGCGAAAAATTCCTTGGCGTTGAAGATGTCTGTTACTGATATAAGTGGTAATATACAATCAATCATAATATATGCATTATTTCATCATTATTGCGTGGCTATATGTACTCCAACAATATGCGAATTTACGAATTTTCGGGCGATTTACCTCGTCGGATGTCTATTTTTAACTAAAAATATAGAACAATCTCTGTCACGAGTTTGTTGCCCGCACCCTCGGGCACCGAGTAGCCCGACGGATAGAAATACTGTTCATAGTTGGCGCGCACGTCGACATGTGTTGAACCTCGCACGTATGACAGTGTAGTTCCGGCGGTTATGCGCTGGCGGCGTATATTGGTGCATTCGAGGAGGTTATCGGAGTTGAGCACGGCATTTGAGTGATCGCTCATGCCGTCGTAGCGCAGTTCGGCGCTCCAGCGGTTGAACATGCCCAGCTTTACCGGAGTCATGTACTGTCCCTGCAGGTTATAGCCGTGACAGCGCTTGAACCGTCCGTGGCTGTAAGTCTGCAGCACATATTCACCTTCGGCCAGCCAATGGCCGCTGCGCAGTGTCACGGCCGCCGACAGCAGATTTGAACGGACACCGCCTGAGGGCACATCGCTCTTGAACGAAACTACCGGGCTAAGCATTCCGGCTATAGTGCCGCGGGCCTCTATACTATAGGTAAAGTGCTTCAGCCATACAGCATGCTCGCCCATAGCCGCTGAATTGAACACACCGCCTTCGATAGCTATTGGCAATGATGCCGGGGTGTAGCAGCCTCTAAGCCCTACCGAACGCTGGTTGCCTATATAACGACCTATAAACGAACGGTTGGCAAACAGATAGTTGCCGGGCGAACGGGCGGCATCGACCGAGAACGGAACGCGGGTCTGCCCCACCTGCAGATACCATCGGCTGTCGGGCCGGAAGCCCACATAGGCATCGAGCATCCTTATCTTGCCCTCGTCGCAAAAATCGGTCTGCATGAAGTAGTCGACTACCGAGTTAATAGTGCCGCTAAGCCGCACACGGGCGTTACGAATCTGAAACCGGCTGCTGCCATGTTCGGTATCCAGTTCATAGCGCGGGCGCAACGCCGCTCCGATTTTGGGCAGATAGCGGCGTATGTCGTCGACTCCCTTTACGGTGGAGTTGGCGTTACCGGTGGCGCAGATGTTGGCACATGAGTCGGAAACCTCGGCGGCGAAAACGTTATGGCCGCCTGTCACAAGCGCCGCGGCCATAAGAGCTGCGGCGCTTAAACAGTTGATTCTATTGGTCATATATCTGTTTAATAATCGTATTCAAACAAAAAGTCGTCGACGTACAGCACGGCTCCGTCGCCGCCGGTGAAATAGTCACCGTATTTGCTTGCCGACGCTGTGATAATCACATAACGTGGCACGCGCGATGTGGATTTATAGTCGAGTTCGAACTCAAAGGGTATCCATTGGTCTATATTTTCGCCATATTGCACTTTGCCGTATGCCACCACATAGTCAGCATCGGGTTCGAACACCTGGCGGTTGGACGGGTTGGTACGTATTTCGAGCGGCTCGGCCTGGTCAATAAGCGCACACCATATAATACATGTGTCGGGCTGTCCCTTCATCGACTCAAAGCCTGCTGTGGTGCTGCTTATAGGCGCTGTCTTGTATTTCAGGTATCCGCGCATTTTGGTGGGGCGTTCGGCAAACTCGCGGCCGAAGCTGAGAATGCCGTTGGTACCGTCGGTGCGCACGTAGCGTCCTACAAACAGGTTTCCGGCGGCCAGTTTGCCAATCATGCCTATGCCCACGAATTTGGTCTGAAGCTCAGCCGCCCAGCCTGTGCCGCTGCTGGTGTCGTCGGTAGGTATGGAGTTCGACGGGCCCAGTGTAGTGGCGCCTTTGTTGCCTGTATCCCAGTATTGTTCGCCACCTTCCGGCCAGGGATTCCACACTTTGCCGTCGAGCCACCAGGAGTCGAGGGTGTTGTTGGGTACCTGCAGCACGCTGCCGGTAGTGAATTCGAGTACCTCGCCGTACTCCTCGTTGGAGTAAGCGCGTACTTCATAGTCGGTCTGCGGCGAAAGGTGTTTCAGACATACATGGAAACTGCCGCCTTGCTCCACTACATCGGACTGCGGCACACGAATCCACTGAGTATCGCCCTTCAGACGGTATTCGAAACCGTTGGTACGACCCGACTCGGCCTCGCCGTACACCCAGGCTACCATTGTCCACGGGTCGACCGATGCTGTGGTAACCGACGCATCGGTAGTCGACACATAAATTGTCCAGATGGAACTGTGCCCCCAGTCGTCGACTTCCACTTCCAGCGGTCGGGTAAAGTCGACAGTTCGGCCCTGCAGTTCCGGAGTCATGGTAGAACCTTCAGGGCCGAGTTTGCAGCTCAGCACCTCTATGGCGGCAAGATTTGCTTTCGACGAAACCGACAGCAATACCCGTCGGCCCGGCACATCTATTTCCGTAGCGCCAATCTGCGAGGCAACGCTAAAGTATCGCTCCACAGAACGGCTGGCGCTTATGGTCCAGTCGTAGTCCTGATACAGGCGCAAGGTCACCTTCCGCGGCTGCGACAGGTCGATGCCTCCCGTGATGCTGTCGCCCACTATATATGCCCCGGGAGTAAGGGTATAGGCAGTGACGTCGACATTATATATATTTGCCGTTTCGGGGAAAGTCAAAGTCACCATACGGTTTATGGAGTCGATTACCGGACCTGCAGTAACACCTTCCGCTTCTATGTTGCGGAAGTTGGCCTGTATATGCGGATAAGGTATATCGTCTTTCAGACACGAACCCAGCGCCATCGCGGCAACCAGATATATAATAGTGTGTATAGCTACTGATTTCATCATATCACTACCATCAAGCCAAAGGCTATATTAAAGATATTGAAGCGGAAATTCGCGCCCGAGGTAAAGCGGCTGCCCTCCTCTACCCCGTCGGTGGTCTGGTGTTCCTTGCGCAGCTTCAGGCCGAACACACCGAACGAAATATTAAACGACACATGGTCCTGAATAAACACGCACAAACCCGGCGAGAAGTTGAGCGAGGCCTCGGTGATTATTGTGCGGGTGTCGCGCGGAGCGCCGTCGTAGATACGCTTGAAGCGCGATGAACCGCCCGAAAATGCAAGGTCGACCTCGTTGAACACCGCAAAGCGCTTGTCGAGTCCCAAACCGACATAGTTGCGGTAAAATGCCGAAATAGCATACGACTGAGTGTAGTAGCTGACATCGGAAATCGAGAAATTGAGATCTTCGGAAAAGTCAACACCGAGATTGTCAAGGTCGCCTATACCACGCGAATAGTTGAATTTCAGACCTACCGACTGGTTTGAAGCCACAAAGTACGACACCGACGGTTTTATGGAGTAAATCTTACCTTTGAAATCAAGGTCTTTAAGTATGCCCAGCACCTGTATATCTTCGGTGTTGAGTTCGCCGTACGAGGCAGTAAGACCAAAGGCCCATTCCCCCTTGGGGATGAACAGGTAGTTGAACAGACCGCGGTCGTAGCGGCCAAAATTGCGTTGCGGAATCACCATGCTCACCGTATCGCCGTTTACAATCACCTTCTCCGAAGGGATGCGGGCTGACAGCGCTACAGTATCGGAAGCGAGTTCTTTCTTGCGCACGATGGTCTGGGCCACCGCTGCCGGCACCGAGCCCGAAAGCAGCGTGACCCAAAATACTATTAATACAATATAGTGTTTGGCTTTCATCAGATATAGAATGAAACTCCGAAGGTTATTGAAAAGAGATTGATTTTGAAATTGGCGGACTTATGGTTGCGTTCGGCCACATATATGCGGTCGGTAGTGGAGCGTGTGCGCTGATAGCTGAAACCAAGCACACCCACATTCACTTCCAGGGCCGAATAATTGCTCAGAAACACTGCCATGCCCGGAGCCAGACCGACATCGAGCGAAAACGAACGCTCGAACGTACCCGTAAAGTCAAGGCCGCTGCCGTTGCACAGCTTGGATTCGCCACCGCCAAACTGCATCTGCACCTCATTAAAAAGTCCGAAACGAGTGCTGTGGCCAAGGCTGATATAGTTTCGGAAAGCCGCAGTACCATAGAAGTTATGGCTTATGGAGTAGAGATTGTCGACATTATAGTCCGTTTCGGAATCAATCACTACACGTGCGGCATCAAGCTTTGTACGCTGGCGCGAATAAGCAAAGCGACCGCCCGCCGCGAGGTTTTCCTTAAAGGCGAACATCACCATGGGGCTTACCTTAAAAGTATAAGTGTTGCCCGAAAGATTCTCTACTACAAAAAACTGATAATTATCCTGCGATGACTGAGAGTAGCTGACACTCACGCCGGTAATCCACTGCCCTTTGGGCACAAATGCTATTTGCTCGAGGTTGCGCCGGAATTCTTCCTGTGCCTGCAATGCCTGTGGAACAGCCACCGATGCCAGTAGCATAGCTGCAAGCACTACAGCCCGTAATATTCTTTGCATACTGTGATAATGCGGTTTTACAATTTTTTGTAAAGTTAGTAATTTTTCTCCGAACGCACATCCTTTTAGACTCAAAAACAGCCAAAGCAGCGAAAAAAAGTGTTCTACAGCATTTTTTACCGTTGCTTGGTTGCATAATCGGTTAAAATCATGTAACTTTGCAAAGCATAATTGCAACATAAGTCATTAGATTTCTATATCGGAATTGCATTTACATAAAATTAAAATTTAACCTCGCAGAAAGTTGAGATTTATCCTGGACAATAATATATGAAACACAAACTTCTTAAATTCATCTCAAACTCCAGGCTCGCGCATACTTTTATCGACGCGCCAAGCCCAAGATGGATGGTCTTTATGGCCGACGTATTGGTAGTTCTGCTCAGCAGCATCATTACTTTCAGTTTCAATTCCCACCCCACCGGTATGGAATCCGGATGGATATACTCAGCATCTGCCAAGACTCTGATCGTAACCGCCGTGTATGCAATATTGTGCGTGGCGTTCAAAACCAACCAGTACATAGTCCGCCTGTCGGTGATTGAAGATGTGTACCGCATAGTATTGCTCATCGGCAGTTCATCGCTGCTGCTGATACTGAGCTCGCTGGTAATGTCGGATATCATAGGATACACATACTTCAGCGTATGGAACATGTTTATCATAGCAGTATTCAGCTTCTCGCTGATGGTTATGACAAGACTGCTCATCAAATACCTTTACACATCAATAACTGCAATCGACAAAAAACGCACTCGCGTAATCATGCTCGGCTCAAGCATAAACTCCTTTGTGCTTGCCTCAGCTCTGAAAATCGAGGTCGAAGGCCGATTCAAGCCCGTGGCCCTGCTGAGCCTTGACAGCAAAAGACATGAAAATTCGCTCAACGGCATACCCGTGGAGAACTACTCCGAAGCCGATATCACAGAGATATTCGCAAAATACCGCTGCGACACTCTTATATTCCTGGCATCGCAGATTGAACTTATGCGCAGCGGTCTGGCCGATACCTTCCTCAACAACAACATCCATCTGCTGATGATGAACCAGATTGAGGAATTCGACACCAACGACGACAACCAGCCCCGCCTGTCGACACATGTCCAGAATATCCGCATCGAGGACCTGCTGGGACGCGAACCCATCAAAACAGAAAAAAGCTCAATCAAAGACATAATCACCAACCAGGTGGTAATGATTACCGGCGCCGCCGGCTCAATAGGCAGCGAAATCGTGAATCAGGTAGCCGCTCTCGGCGCCAGCGAGATTGTACTCGTCGACCAGGCCGAAACACCCATGCATGATCTGCAACTGCAGATGGAAGCCGCATTCCCCAAGGCCACTATACATCTGTTTATAGGCGACGTGGCGAACTCGGTGCGCATGGAACTGGCATTCCGCGCATTCCGTCCACGCTATGTATTCCACGCGGCTGCCTACAAGCATGTGCCCATGATGGAGCGCAACCCGTGCGAGGCTGTCCTGACCAATGTGTTCGGCACCAAAAACATAGCCGACCTCTCGGTGAAATACAATGTCGAGAAATTTGTGATGGTGAGCACCGACAAGGCTGTGAATCCCACCAATGTGATGGGCGCGTCGAAGCGCATCGCCGAAATATACGTGCAGTCGCTCTTCTACCACCTGCGCAAAAACGTCGACGGTCGCTCAACTCAGTTCATCACCACCCGATTCGGCAACGTACTCGGCTCAAACGGCTCGGTAATTCCGCTGTTCCGCCGCCAGATTGAAGAAGGCGGACCTCTGACTGTGACACATAAAGACATTATCCGCTACTTTATGACCATACCCGAGGCCTGCTCGCTGGTACTTGAAGCCGGCTGCATGGGCAACGGCGGAGAGATATACATCTTCGACATGGGTCAGCCCGTAAAAATCTACGACCTCGCCCGGCGCATGATTAAACTCGCCGGCCTGCGACCAGATGTGGATATACAGATTATAGAAACCGGTCTGCGTCCCGGCGAGAAACTGTACGAAGAGCTGCTCAACGACCGCGAAACCACCATTGCCACCCGACACAAAAAGATTATGATTGCCAAAGTGCGCATATACGAGTACAACGATGTGCTTGAACACCTGAAAGGACTCCGCCAGTGTGTCGACGACGGTAGCCGCCTGAAACTTGTAGAGGAAATGAAGCACATCGTGCCTGAATTCAAGTCGAACAACTCTATATTCGAGCAAATAGACAAACGCCTCAAAGACCAGGACGAAAACGCGGCATACAACCTTCACGAAGCCTGCATTCCATAGACATAGAAAAAATATGAAATTATCCTTATCACGACATTTTATCATTCTGGCCGTAGCACTTGCGCTGACAAATCTCAGCGCCGCTGCATTCGACCTCAAAGGGCTCTTTGGCGGTGGCTCATCGTCAGAATCCGACGGCAATGACAACAAGCTCGGCAATATCATAGGCGGCATCGTAGGCAACCTTATTTCCGACAAGGACGTAGACCCCTCGCAACTTGAAGGCGAATGGAAATATGTAAGTCCGGCAGTGGACTTCGCCAGCGATAACGCCCTGCAGAAAATTGGCGGAGCTGCCGCTTCGGCAACCATAGAGCAGAAACTCGAACCCTACTATCAGAAAGCCGGACTCACCAACCTGCAGTTCACAGCCGACAAAGAAGGCAATTTCAGCATTCAGCTCAAACGCGGCACTCTCACAGGCACAATCGAAAAAGGCGAGAATGGCTACCTGATTTTTAACTTCAAGGCGTTCAACAAAATCAACATAGGCAAAATCAGCACCCGAGCCACTCTGGCTGTGAACACACTGAGCCTTACCTTCGATGTTTCGGGCCTGATAAAGATTATCAAGACCGTGTCGCAGCTTTCGGGCAACAGTACCGTGCAGTCAATGGTGCAGCTGCTGGAATCGTACGACGGACTATATGCCGGCTTCAAATTGTCGCGCGCCACTACCTGAGCCCCACCCCGACTAATCGCCTGCAGCACCTGCCATGTTCGAGCGTTTACGTTACCGCTTAAGGCTCTATAGCTACCGCTATATGCGCTTTATACAGCATTTCATAGCCAATATCAGGCTGATATCGGGAGCGCTCGGCATAATTACAATGGTAATGGCGGTATTCTGCATTACCACATTGATAATATTCGCTGGCTTTGACCTCCAGCCTACACAAGCCCTGCACCTGCGCGCCTTCCTGCGCGTGGTGCAGGGTATATTCATATTCAACATCGCCTACAACCTGCTGCTCAACTACCGGCAGACCGTAAGCCAGACCAAGATACTCAAATGGGTGGTCGACATAGCAGTGCTCATCACCCTGCTTCCATGGATATACCCACGGCCCGTACATCCGTGGATACCAATGCTCGACACTCTGCTTTACAGCAGCAAATTTCTATACGGCGTATTAGGGGCATACTCGTTGTTAGAACTCAGCCTCGGATTCACACGCCTCACCGGCCGACGCACAAATCCATCAATGATTCTGGCCGGAAGCTTTCTGTTCTTCATAATCATAGGTTCAATGCTACTTATGATGCCCCGCTGCACCTACAGCGGCATCGACTACGCCGACTCGCTGTTTGTATCGACGTCGGCAGTATGTATCACCGGCCTTACTACCGTCGACATTGCAGACACCTTTACACCCTTCGGCCTGCTGGTGCTTGGCTTGCTGGCGCAAATAGGCGGCTTGGGTGTGCTTACGTTCACCAGCTTCTTCGCCCTCTTCTTCAGCGGAACCACCTCGATATACAGTCAGCTTATGGTCAAGGACATGATTTACTCCAAAAACATGAACGCACTGCTGCCCACGCTGCTATACATCCTTGGCTTTACACTGGTGGTAGAAGCCATAGGAGCTGTAATGATTTACTTTACCATACCGGACGGAATGGGCATGGACCTGGACGACAAGCTTATATTCTGCTCGTTCCACTCCATAATGTCGTTCTGCAACGCCGGTTTCAGCTGTGTCGAAGGCGGCCTCAGCAACCCTGTACTGATGAACGGCAACCAGAGCATATACATAGTCACTTCGCTACTGGTGCTGGCCGGAGCCATAGGCTTTCCGATTCTGGTAAACATAAAGGACAGCTTTGCCGACTACCTGGGACGTTTTGCCTCGTGGCTGTTTCGACGCCGCCGCCCGGCACGCATAGTCCATCTGTACAGCCTCAATACCAAACTTACACTCCTAACCACACTGCTGATTCTGGGCGTATGCTCGGTTGCCTTCTTTCTGCTTGAAAGCCACAACAGCATGCGCGGCATGGACTGCTACGAACGGATAGTGCAGTCGGTGTTCAACTCGCTCACCCCCCGAAGCGCCGGCTTTGCCTCGGTCGACCCGGCATCGTTCCTGCCGGTAACACTGCTGATAGTAATGCTGCAGATGTGGATAGGCGGCGGCTCGCAGTCGATGGGCGGCGGCATAAAAGTGAACACCATAGCCACAATGATTCTGAATCTGCGCGCAATAATCACCGGCCAGAGCGGTGCCGTGGCTTTTAAGCGCCGTATAGCCACCGACTCCATCAGGCGCGCCAACGCCGTGATATTTCTCAGCTTCATATCAGTAGCTGTATATACCTTGCTGCTGATGTTGCTTGAACCAGGGCTTGACACCCGAAGCGCCGTATTTGAGGTGGTATCGGCCATATTCACCGTAGGCACATCGTTAGGCGCCACAGCCAAGTTAGGCATAGGCGGTAAGATACTTGTATGCATGGCCATGTTCCTGGGTCGTGTGGGCATAATATCCATACTCCTGGGCTTCGCAGGCAACAAGCGCGACACGGCCATGCACTACCCCAAAGAAAGCGTAATAATCAACTGACAATCATCCTACATCTATATGCGTTACCTTATAATCGGTCTGGGCATCTATGGCTCCAACCTCGCCCGCGACCTCACCGACATGGGCCATGAAGTAATAGGCGCCGACATTCGCCAGAGCAACATCGAAGCCATCAAGGACTATATCTCCACTGTCTATCTTATCGACACCACCGAGGAAACCGCCATAGGCGTGCTGCCACTGAAAAACGTCGACCTGGTAATTGTGGCCATAGGCGAAAACTTTGGAGCCAGCGTCAAAACAGTGGCCCTGCTGAAGCAGAACGGCGTAAAACACATTTATGCCCGCGCTATCGACAAACTCCATGAGTCGATTCTGCAGGGCTTCGAGGTTGAGCGCATTATCACGCCCGAACAGCGCGCCGCCTCCGACCTCAGCCACGAAATGGAACTGGGCACGGCTATCGAATCGCTCGCTGTCGACGCCGACAATTTCGTACTCAAATTTCACGCCCCGCAGTTTTTCAGAGGACTTGCCTACACCGACCTCGACCTTGAGCGCAATTACAACCTGCGCCTTATAGCCGCCGCACGACCGGTTGAACGAAAAAACCTGATGGGAATATCACGACCGGTACCCGAGATTCTCGACTTGTCGAAACCAGGACTGAAGGTTCTTGATGGCGACATTCTGACAGTATTCGGCTCTCGCCACGACTTCAAGAACCTGTATAAACATATAAAGTAAGACAGCAATAAAAAAAACGTCGGGAATCAGATAGACTCCCAACGCTGTCATACTTTGCTGCTGTTCATCAGAAATAAAAGTTCATGCTCTTGGGGTAAAACAGCATGGCCGAGCCTACCTGCTGAGCCTGCGACTCGCCCATCGAATTGGCCACGATGGCCAGGGCAAAACGCAGCGCAGCGCTTGGGCCGTTGCCGGTTATAAGCTTGTCGAGGGCTATTACAGGAGCGTCGCGCATAATGGCACCTGCCGCACGACAGTCTTTATCGAAGCCGGGGTAGCACGTGGCTTCCTTATCCTTGAGCAGCCCGAGCGGAGCCAGCACAACAGCCGGAGCAGCACAGATAGCGGCTATTTTGCCTCCGCGGCTTGCATGCGAGGTAAGCAGTTGCTGAAGTTTCTCACACTCGTAGAGGTTGGTCGAACCCGGCATGCCGCCGGGAAGTATCAGAAACTCGGCATCGGTATAGTCGCTGTCGTCGAACAGCAAATCGGCTGTCACTTCGATGCCGTGTGCGCCCGATACATGCTCTGAGCTTGAAACCGATACAGTCTTGATGTCCATTCCGGCACGACGAAGTACATCTACAACTGTAAGCGCTTCAATTTCTTCGAAGCCCTGAGCTAAGAAAAGATAATTACGATTCATGATTCTAAATGGTTTTGATAGATTGTTCGACTTATAGATGCTATTAAAATAGGTGCCTCCAAAAAGCAACTTATGCGATTAACACGGATTTGAGAGCATTGGTTCGCCCTGCTTGCGTTTTAAAAGCTTTTTTCGTATCTTTGAGGTTTAGAACTTTTAAAAATAAATATGACATACGCAAAAGTAAAGAATAAAGAAGCTCTTATTATTCAGGTTTTATGAAAAAAATATATTTTACGCCGCTAATATACGCAATATTTCTATTTCTTGCAAGTTGTAGCGATTATTTTTATAACTTTTCGGGTTATACCTGGGGTACTACATATAATATTCGCTACCGCGCCGACAATAGGCTCGACGATTCAATCACCGGAGCAATGCAGCTTATTGATTCGTCGCTGAGCATGTTCAATCCATTCTCCACAGTGGCTCGCATTAATGCCGGCAGCGACATGACCGCCGATTCGATGTTGGCCGAGGTTCTGGATCTGTCACGGCTGGTACACCGCGCCAGCAATGGTGCTTTCGACCCCACGGTAGGGCCGCTTGTGGAGCTATGGGGCTTCGGCACCCATGGCGAGCAGTCCGCCCCCGACTCGGTTGCCGTAGCAGCGGCACTTGCCCGTGTGGGCCTCGACAAATGCCATATTGCCGGCGGACGCATCGAAATGGACTCCGACAGCATGCGCCTTGACTTTTCGGCTATTGCCAAAGGCTACGGAGTAGATTTGGTAGCGCGCGTGCTGCAGCGCAACGGATGCTCCGATTATATGGTGGAGATAGGCGGCGAAATAAACGCACGCGGCCTCAATCCGCAAGGTCAGCCCTGGCGTATACAAATAGATGCTCCGCTAACCGATGTCGACGGCCATACCACCCACGACCGCCTAATGGTGGTGGAACTGCGTGATGCCGCCATGGCTACTTCGGGCAATTACCGCAATTACCGCAACATGCCCGATGGCAAGCGCATAGGCCACACCATCAGTGCCGTCACAGGCTATCCGGTGGTCACGTCGACACTCAGTGTTACTGTGGTGGCTTCAGAGTGCGCTCTTGCCGATGCTATTGCCACAGCGGCAATGGCTATGCCCTACCCTGAGGCCCGCGCCATGGTTGACAGTATGCCCGATGTAGAGGCTCTGTTTGTAATCGATTCTCCTGAAGGCATGCAGACTATCACTACCGACGGTTTTCCGGCTCCTGCTATTTAGAAATTGACCGGAAAGGGCTTTAACGATTTCATAAAGTTAAATTCAATCATTCTATTAACGCGAGTTCGGGATAAGAATATTTAATTTACTATAGAGTATCGGGCGGCCTGTCAGGGTCGCCTGATTCATTTGTATAGGTTGAAACTAATCCCAGAGGACAAGCTGCCCGTTTGACTCGGGTACCTCAAAGTCGAAGTTCACTCCAGGCTTTGTGGCAAAGAAACAATATGCACCCATTGCAGCAAGCAGGTTCATGAGGAAGTTGTGTATACTACGATGGCGGGAGTGGACGAGCTGTGCCACATTCTTCAGCATGTCGTTTATGGACTCTATGATGCTCCTTTTACGCAGCATCATCTTGTCATAGAACGGCATGAGACGCTGTTTCATATTCGAGCGAAGACCTGTCACAATATGTATTCCGTCATCCCAGAGATGTCCGAAAA
>ERZ777011.1948-NODE-1948-length-18701-cov-4.570739_pt1 | contig 18701 bp, 15 predicted proteins | sample MGYA00374964_ERZ777011 | MGnify/ENA primary metagenome ERZ777011 (study PRJEB29310, sample SAMD00008975) | mouse gut metagenome | study: EMG produced TPA metagenomics assembly of the Metagenome analysis of fecal microbiota from mouse which was promoted...
ACATTTGCATCAGCCATTATCTGGGGGCGGACTATTTTGAACCCCTGTATTTCACGGACTGGATTGATGCCTTTTTCCAGCGGGGCCTTTTGGGAGGGCTCAGGTTCTGTGCCGGCAGATTGTACGGCATGGGAAGGGGCGTCTGGGTTTATATGGTGGAGGGATTTCGGTCAGGACTCCCTGCGGGAGCCTATTACGGAGGGTATCTGGTTATGCTCTGTGTCCTGGCGGGACAGAGTTTTCTGGACGGGCGAAGGCTCAGGGCGCTTAACAGGGCTGCCGCGGACAGCGTTGTGAAGGATGAGGAGGATGTTACGCTCAGGCGGAATATACATAACAGGCTGATAATCCAGGTACATTTATTGCTCAGCTTTCTGGCCATGTATCCGGCGCTGTTTCTGATGTATAAGCTGGAAGCGGGCAGCAGGCATCTGCTGACCTTTATGGCGGCGGGAATCTTTGTCATTGCACTCATGGAGACGAAATTTTTCAAAAAGGCCGTGCTGGTGGGGCTGACCTTTGTCTATCTGTATTCCTTCATGGCGAGGGATCCTTTATACTATGCGCTGCCGTATTGGCAGGAGGCAAGGGCGGAGCAGCTTGGAAGCTGGGAAGACACTTTTGCCCAAAGGCTGAAGCTGGAGACGGAACCGGGGGTTCCCAATTTTGACAATACCGTAATTTGGGTATTGCAGGACGAGATGCCCGGCGGAAGCTGGAAATATACGGATTGGCAGTTCCTGTACGCTTTACCGGAGGGCTTCGGAATCAGCTGCTGTAAACAGGAGTATATTCTTGAGAATTTCGATAAGCTGAAGAGCAGGTATATTGCCACGGCTGCCGGCGGCAGGATTGACGGCATGTGCGGGGAGGCGGGGTATAAGGAAATCGGCAGGGACCGGGATCTGGTCATTTACAGAGTGCGTTGATAATCTGCTGCGCGAACAAAAAGCGCCCTTCCTCATTGGGGTGCAGCTGATCCGGCAGATAAACGGAGTAATTCGTCTGATCAATTCCAAGATAACGATAGTTATCTATCACGTCCACATTCAACTCTGAAGCCAGACCGATCAAGGCATCTGCATAATCCTGCAGGCAGAGGTCGTTTCTTCCGCAGGGACTGGGAGTATAGGCAGGCGTGCAGAGAAAAATCCGGGCGTCTGCATAATTTTCCTGCAGGCAGCTGACGGCAGTGCGAACTGCGCCGGTATAGGTAGTAATATCGTAGGGATCTCCGGAAGCGACCGGCTGTCCGTTCAGATAATCATTCACTCCATAGCTGATGACAAAACAAAGCTTTTCGGCCTGGGGCGGATGGGCGATATATTCCGCGACGCCTGCATAGACCTGGGCTTCTCTGGGGAGCACGGTCAGATCCTGCTCCGCGAAGGCGGCGGCAATGCCCGGCAGGGTAATCAAGGTTTTCTCATTCATGGCGGCAGGATTGCCGCCGTAACCGCAGTTATAGACGGCAGCGCCGGTCAGGCCGCTGACGGCTCCCGGAATGGACATGCCGTCCAGGTAATTGCCAAAAAGGCTGTCTCCGAAGAAAACGACGGCGGTATCGCTTAAGTCCGGGCGGGATGCAGAAGCGGAGCGTTGTGCTGCAGTCAGCTGCCGCAAGGCTGCCGAATACTCCGGGGCATTTTCGGAGGTGAGCTGATAGCCGCCGAAACAATCGCTGTGAGTCATGACAAACTGTGCGGCGTCTGCCGTCAGATTGAAGTCCTCCGTATAGAGCGCGGGATTGGAGATCAGCCATTCCGCCGCGGAGAAAAAGTAGGTGTGAATGCCGGCAGCGGTGCTGATTGCCGGGAGAAAGTCGCAATATGCGGTCAGGATCCGCTCATATTCGGCTTCGGACAGTTGCCGCCAGTATTCGGCGGAGGGATAGGCCGGAACCACTTCAAAGGCAATGGAAGGGCAGGAAGCGGCGAGAGCGGATACTTCCGCGGCGGAAACCTTATCCGGGCGAATCCCCAGATATACGGTGGAAACGGCATTTCCGGATTCTGTGATGTGCTTCATATATCGCTGCAGGGTGGAAAAATCAGGGATGAGGTATTCTGCCATCAGGACAGTCATGCCCCGGAAGTGCAGATAATCCCCTTCCTCATAGGTGTCGATGGGATACATGGAGAGGAAGACGGTATCATAGGTTTCGGAACCGATGCGCTTCAGGTCGCTTCGTCGTGCCGCAGTGGAATGAAGCCACAGGAAAAAAGCCGTCAGCACGGCGCAGGGAATCAGGATCAGGATAAAATACGGGAGGACGGGACGTTTTCTCTGGCTGTTCATAGGGGCAGCTGCCTTTCCGAAGGATATATACTTTTGTAACGGTTCAGGCAGGGCACTGAGCTGTTACGTTATTTTGTCCATTATAGCAGAGCGCCGGGAAAAAAGGAATGTCAAATATGTAAAAATGTGCTATAATCAGCGCAGTGGAAAAGAGAAGTACCGGATACGCAGAAGGGAGCAGGGAAATGGATACGGAATTGCGGCGGGAAGAGGAATGCGCAGAATGCGGCAGGGAAATGTACCGCTTTGCGGAAAAGCTTTTTCCCATTGGGAGAAGCCTTACAGGGGAGGGCGTCAGGGAGACCCTGCGCCTGATTAAGGAGCAGGTGCCCGAGCTGGAAATCAAATCGGTGCCCAGCGGCACGAAGGTATTTGACTGGACGGTGCCCCGGGAATGGGAAATCCGGGAGGGTTATATTGAGGACGAAGCCGGGAACCGCATTGTGGATTATCATCGGAACAATCTCTGCGTCATGGGCTATTCCGTGCCCACAGACAGGTATGTGAGCAGAGAGGAGCTGATGGAATATATCAAGGTGGAGGAAGGGCAGCCCACGGTGATTCCTTATGTGACCAGCTATTATGCCCCCCGGTTTGCCTTCTGCATGTCAAAGGAGCAGCGGGATGCGCTGCCTCCCGGAAGGTATCATATGGTGATTGACAGCAGGCATTTTGACGGGGAGCTGAACTATGGGGAGATCCTGCTGCCGGGGCGGTCGGAGCAGGAAATACTGCTTTCCACTTATGTCTGCCACCCGTCCATGGCCAATAACGAGGTATCCGGGCCGGTGCTTGCCGCATGGCTGGCAAAGTGGCTTAAGAACAGAGAGCGGAGGCTGTCTTATCGAATTGTATTCGGGCCTGAAACCATAGGGTCCATCGCCTATATCAGCAGGAACCTGGAAGAGCTCAAGAGGAAGGTAATTGCCGGGTTTGTGCTGACCTGCGTAGGGGATGACAGGGCGTACTCCTGCCTGGAATCCCGATACGGGAATACGCTGGCGGACAGGGTTCTCAAGAATGTGCTGGGAAATGCCCATCCGGATTATATCACGTACAGTTATCTGGAGAGGGGGTCCGACGAGCGGCAGTACAATGCACCGGGTGTGGATCTGCCGGTTTGCGATTTCTGCCGTTCCAAGTACGGGGAATATCCGGAGTATCATACTTCCGCGGATGACATGTCCCTGATTTCACCCCAGGGACTGGGGGGATCCTACGACATTATGACCCAGGTGCTGTCTGCTCTGGAATGGAATCGGTATTACCGGGTAAACTGCCTGTGTGAACCCCAGCTGGGAAAGCGGGGACTGTATCCCACGGAGAGCCGCAAGGGAATTTACCATGAAGTGAAAAAGATGACCAATTTCATCGCCTATGCGGACGGGCGGGGGGATCTGATCGAAATCAGTACCAGGATCGGCGTACCGCTGCCGGAGCTGATTCCCATTGTGGAAAGGTTATATGGGAGCGGCCTGCTGGATGTGGTCGGGGAGTGAAGGTCCGGAAGTACGTAGCGCAGGCACAGCCGGTGACAGGCGGGGGGATCGGGATGCGTTTGAGTATTATCGTGCCGGTGTACAATATGGCCGGTGGAGGAAAGCTGAATCAATGTCTGGAATCTCTGATGTCCCAGGAGATTGAGGAGTATGAGGTGATTGCCGTGGACGACTGTTCCCGGGACGGCTCCCCCGAAATTCTGAAAGAATTTGCGGCACGCTTTGGCGACAGGCTGAAGGTAATCCTTTCCCCCGAGAACAGGCGTCAGGGCGGGGCCAGAAATCTGGGACTGGAGGCGGCCTGCGGGGAGTGGGTAGGCTTTGTGGACAGCGACGACTGGGTGGCCCGGGATATGTATGCCAGGCTGCTTGCCAGGGCGGAGGAGACCGGCGCGGATATAGTGGGCTGTGATCTGTTGGTTACGGAAGAGACAGGCAGGGAGACGGGAAGCCCTGTCCGGGAGAACGTGCAGGAGCAGACGGGAGTGCTGGGAACGGCGGAAAGAAGGAAAATAGTCCTGGCCCCGGGCAGTATGGTGGTGAAAATATATAAACGGACTCTTTTTACGGAAAATCATATCCGCTTTCCCGAGAAGATGTTTTATGAAGACAATGCCATTGCGGCCCTGCCGTTTTTGTATGCAAAGCGCTTTGAGCGCGTGGAGGAAAGTCTGTATTTTTACTATCAACACAGCGCTTCCACGGTACATGGCATCAGCGTGGACAAATGCCGGGACCGGATGCGGGCCATGGAGCTGTTTGCGGAGGAATGCCGGAACCGGGGATTTCTGGAGGAGGTGCAGGAGGAAGCGGATTATGTGCTGTATGAGCTGGGGTACTGCAACACGCTTTTTTCTTATCTGCAGGCGGAAAAGCACCCGGACCGGAAATTTCTGCGGGAGCTGCGGGACTATCTGCTGAGTCATGTCCCTGACATTGGGGCAAACATTTATTACGGAGAGCGTACGGATGAGGAAACCAGAAAGCTTACGGAGCTGCATTTAAAGAGTCCCGCCTGGTTCCTGATTTATTACAGAGTGCTGCACCTTTACCGTGGAATTGTCGGCGGCCTGCGGGGGCGGCATATGGAGAAGGCAGAATAAAGGGATGGGGAAACGATGAAGAACAGGGCAAAGCAATTGAAAAACCAGGGCCGGGCGTATGTATGTCATACGTATTACCAGGCCTATGTGAGTATTTTAAAGGAGCTGGGACTGCCGGAGGACAGGCGTGGGGAGGCTACGCTGATCTTAAGCACCATGTCCACGGATTTTGAATCCTTTCAGGAGCGGGTGGAGAGCACCGGTATTTTCCGGGAGGTAGTCATGTATCCGGAGAGCAGGGATTTCCCGGAGCTGGAGAAGTACCGTGTGGACAGGGGAAACATTGTTTTGAATATGTTCGTGCGCATCCGGTACACCAGGAGGCTGGCAAAGCTGAACGAGCCCCTTGTACCGGTGGATATGACTAAGTTCCGGGACATTTATGTATTTTGCGACGCGGACCCCATCGGTTATTATCTGAATATGAAAAAGATACCGTATCATGCCTGTGAGGACGCCACAAATACCATTGTGTACTACGATGAGGCCCGCCATGACAATAAAGGGCATTTTGGCATGAAGGCCTTTTTGTCTTCAAAGTTCAATTTGATTCTGGTACAGAACGGGTACGCAAAATATTGTATTGACATGGAGGTCAACGATATAGGGGCGATAAAGTACCCCTGCCCCAAATATGTGGAGGTGCCTCTGGAGGAAATGGAAAAGGGCGTGCAGGAGAAGGACCGGGATCTGATTCTGCAGGCTTTTGTACGGAACAAGGAGGAGCTGCTGCGACAGATCGAGGAGAGCGGCAGCGACCGGGATAAGATTTTGATCCTTACGGAGCCGCTGTGCACTCTGGATGTGCGGGAAAGGCTGTTCCGGGATCTGGCGGAGACCTATTCCAAAGAGGGAGCCGTCTATTTTAAGCAGCATCCCAGAGACCTGCTGGACTATAAGAAGCTTTTCGCGGAGTATCCGCAGTTTGACGCCAATATTCCCATGGAGGTGCTGAATTATTTCCCGAACCTGCATTTTAAGAAGGTGGTGGGTATCTGGACCGAAATGGGGGCACTGCGTTTTGCCGACGAGATCGTGCGGCTGGGTGCGCCGTTCATGGATAAATACGAGGATCCGGAAATACATGGGGACGTAGTGTGAAGAGAAGTTCTAAGTCTCACACAATCATGGGAGCTGATGTATGATTAAAATTTTTAAAAAGCTGGGCGTGTTGCTGGATAAGAGACAAAAGGGGGCCATGTGGGGCCTGATGGTGCTGATGGTGATCGGCGCATTCCTGCAGACGGCCGGGGTGGGCCTTCTGGTCCAGGTGGTCAATGTGGTGGTGGATCCCCGGGCGCCGGAAAAGAACGCTATGGTGGCCTGGCTGTATGATCTGCTGGGCAGCAGGGATTATGAGAGCTTTTCCATCACGGTGATGATACTGCTGATTCTGGTCTATATAGCGAAGAATATTTTCCTGTACGTGCAGCAGAAGCTTACCTATTCCTTTGTCTATACCAACCAGTTCAGGACCTCGGAGCGCATGATGCGCAATTATCTGCGCAGGAGCTATGAATTTTATCTGAATGCGGATACGGCGGTGGTGCAGCGGAATATCACCTCTGACGTAAATAATATGTACGCCCTGATTCTTTCGTTGCTGCAGCTGGCGTCGGATACGGTGGTGTCGCTGTTTGTGGTGATTTACTGCTTTGCCACCAACGGCGCCATGACGGTGCTGCTGGCGGTGGTACTGATTGCGCTGATGCTGGTGGTGAAGAAGGTGCTCAAGCCTGTGATGTACAAGGCGGGCCAGGATAATCAGGATTATTACAGCAGCCTGTTTAAATGGATTTCCCAGACGGTGCAGGGAATCAAGGAGATCAAGGTAGGCGGCAGGGAGCAGTACTTTGTGGATGAATATAAGAAATGCGGTAAGGGGTATGTGGATGCGGTGCAGAAATACAGCCTGTACAATAATATCCCCAAGCTGTTGATTGAGGCGGTCTGTGTAACGGCCATGGTGGGATATATGATTTTCCTGGTGCTGTCAGGGATGTCCACGGGGGATATGCTGACGGTGCTTTCCACCCTGGCGGCTGCGGCCTTTGTGCTTTTGCCGTGTGTGAACCGTATTAATTATCAGATGAATTCCATGGCATACTTCGAACCCTTTTTCATGGGAGTTAGCGATAATCTGCAGGATGAGATCAAAGGAGAGAAAATCGACCTTTCCTTTGCGGCCGGGGAAGTGGATAAGCTGCCGATCAGGGAAAGTATTGAGCTGAAAGGTATTACCTATGCCTATCCCGGCACGGACAAGCTGATCTTTGACCGGGCGGAGCTGACCATTCCCGTTGGAAAATCCGTAGGGATTGTGGGGACGTCAGGTGCGGGAAAGAGCACGGTGGTGGATATTCTGCTGGGGCTGCTGGAGGTGAAGGAGGGCGTGGTCTGCGCGGACGGGCAGGATGTGAGGCCGAATTACAGGCGGTGGCTGAAGAATATCGGCTACATCCCTCAGATGATCTTTATGCTGGACGACACGATTCGCAATAATGTGGCTTTCGGGGTGCCGGAGGATCAATCAGACGAAAACAGGATCTGGGAGGTACTGCGGGAGGCCCGGCTGGATGAGTTTATCCGCACGCTGCCGGAGGGACTGGATACGGGGATCGGGGAGAGGGGCATTCGGCTTTCCGGCGGGCAGAGACAGCGGATCGGTATTGCCAGGGCGTTGTATCATGATCCGGAGGTACTGGTGCTGGACGAAGCCACTTCCGCGCTGGACAATGACACGGAGAAGGCTATCATGGATTCCATTAACAGCCTGCACGGGAAGAAAACACTGATTATCATTGCCCACAGGCTGCAGACCATCGAGAAATGCGATATTGTATACCGGGTAGAGAACGGAAAAGCCATTGTGGAGAGGGGGCAGGTCTGAGGTGAAAAAGCTTGCGATCATTACGGCCCGGGGAGGCAGTAAACGCATTCCCCGTAAGAACATAAAGGAATTCTGCGGCAGGCCCATTATCGCTTACTCCATTGAGGCGGCGCTGGGATCCGGAGTTTTCGACAGGGTGATGGTTTCCACCGACGATGGGGAGATTGCGGAGACGGCCGTAAAATACGGGGCGGAGGTTCCGTTTCTGCGCAGTGAGAAGACATCCAATGACTATGCCACCACCACGGATGTGATTTTTGAGGTTCTGGACGAATATGAGAAGCGGGGAGAGCATTTTGAGACAGGTGCCTGTATTTACCCCACAGCCCCTTTTGTGACGGCCCAAAAGCTGAAGGATGCTATGGAGAAGCTGTTGGAAAGTGACGCGGATACCCTGATTCCGGTGGCGGCTTTCTCTTATCCGCCCCAGAGGGCCCTGGTAATCCGGGAGGGCAGCCTGGTATTCCGGCAGCCGGAATATCTGGTGAGCCGGTCTCAGGATCTGGAGCCCCTCTACCACGATGCGGGGCAGTTTTACCTGTTCCGCACGGAAAGCTACCGGCGAAACGGCAATCTGATGCTGGGAAGGATCCTGCCCTTTCCGGTGTCTGAGCTGGAGGTGCAGGATATAGATAATGAAACGGATTGGGCACTGGCGGAGATGAAATATCGTCTGCGATACGGCAGGGAATCCCGGGCGGAAGGTTTAGCCGGCCCGGAGAAAAGCATTTGAACTGCCTAAGCGGCGGAACGGAGGGAACATGGAAATTAACGGAAGGAAGGTGGGGGACGGTTGTCCCGCTTATATTATTGCGGAGTTGTCGGCCAACCATGCCGGAAGCAGAGAGCGGGCGCTGGAAATGATTTCTCTGGCCAGGGAAGCAGGAGCGGACTGCGTGAAAATCCAGACTTACACGGCGGATACCCTGACCATCGACTGCCACAACAAATATTTTGACATTTCGGAGGGTACCTGGAAGGGAGAGAATCTGTATTCTCTTTATCAGAAAGGGTATACTCCCTGGGAATGGCACGAGGAGCTGAAGCGGGAAGCGGAACGGGTGGGGATTGACTTTTTGTCTACGCCCTTTGACAGGACGGCCGTGGATTTCCTGGAAGATCTGGGGATGTCCTTTTATAAAATTGCTTCCTTTGAGATGGTGGATATACCCTTGATTGAGTATATTGCCTCTAAGGGAAAGCCTATTATCATGTCTACGGGCATGGGGACCCTGGAGGAGATGGAAGAGGCGGTGGAGGCGGTGTATGGTCAGGGAAACAGGCAGCTGGCGATCATGAGATGCTCCAGCGCCTATCCTGCCAGGGTGGAGGAGATGAACCTGAGCACCCTGGCGGACATGAAGGAGCGGTTTCGGATTCCGGTAGGGCTGTCGGATCATTCCATGGGTTCCTTCAGCGCCTCGGTGGCAGTGGCTATGGGGGCGAATCTGATCGAAAAGCATTTCTGTGCCAGCCGGGCCATAGAGAATCCGGATGCTTCCTTTTCCATGGAGCCGGAGGAGTTCCGGCAGATGGTGGAAGCCGTCAGGGAAGTGGAAAGGGCAAAGGGAATCGTCTCCTATGGCGTTTCGGAGCAGGAGCAGTCCAATCTCCGTTTCCGGAGATCCCTGTTTGTAGTGGAAGACATTGCGGCAGGGGAAGCGCTGACACCTGAAAATATACGCAGCATCCGGCCCTCTTACGGACTGAAGCCCAAATATTATAAAGAGGTTCTGGGCAGGCGGGCCAGGAGGCCTTTAAGCAAAGGAACCCCTCTTTCCTTTGAGGATCTGGAGGAGTAGCGGCATGGAATTATCATTGAGGCCGGCAGGGCCGGAGGATATAGACCTGCTGTACCGGTGGGCAAACGATCCCGTCACGAGACAGAACGGGTTCCATACGGAACAGATTTCTTACGAGGAGCACAGGGCATGGTATGCAGGGGTGATGCAGGACGATTCCACCCTGCTCTATATTTGCCTGGAAGATCATAAGCCGGTGGGGCAGATCCGTCTTCGGGTAGAGGGGGGGCAGGCATTAATCAGCTACAGCGTGGATCCGGAGAACCGGGGACGGGGCGTGGGAACAAGGCTCCTGGGCCTGGCGGAGGAGCGGCTGAAGAGGGAGTATCCTCGGGCGGAGCTTCTTTGGGGGGAGGTAAAGTATGAAAATGTTCCCTCTCTGCGGGCCTTTGAGAAAAACGGATATGCCCGGGAGGACAGGGAGAACTGCGTGGTCTACAGGAAGGAGATTTGATTTGGTATTTATTCGTGCGGACGGCAATCCTGTCATTGGCATGGGGCATGTGATGCGGTGTCTGGCCATAGCGGCAGCCATGGAGGAAAAACCGGTCTTTGTGACGGCCTGCGAGGAGTGCGGGCCGATTATAGAAAGGCAGGGCTACAGGGTTGTGGTACTGCCTGTGGATTATCGGAGGATGGAAGAGGAGATCTCCCTGCTGGAGAAGCTGGCGGAAGAAGCGGGAACGGGGCTGGCAGAAGCGGCAGTGCCGGGCGCAGCAGGCGCGGAGGCGGGCAAAGCCGGGGCGGGAGCAGAAGCGGAGCCGGGGAAAAGGCCGGTCTTCCTGGTGGACAGTTACCAGGTGACGGAGGAGTATTTCCGCAGGCTGAAAAATCTGGGAGCCGTGGCATGTCTGGAGGATCTGGGGATTTCTTATCCGGTGGATCTGCTGATAAATTATAATCTTTATGCGTCCAGGCTGACATACAGGGAAGGGCTGCACACTTTGCTGGGAACGGCTTATGCGCCGTTGAGGCAGGAATTTGCGGAAGTTCGGGAGGGCAAAGGAAAAGCAGGAGCAAGGCAAGCACGGGAGGGGCGGGAGAGAGAAGGACGGATCAAGGCGCTGCAGGCCGGGGAAGTACCGATCAGAGAACGGCAGGTTCGGGAAAGGGTGGAACAGGTTCTGATTACCACCGGGGGCGGTGATCCGTATTTTGCGGCAGCAGGCTTTCTGGAGGCCTTTCTGGAGGAAGGGCAGGAAGACGGCGGGCCGGTGTTTCATGTGGTGAGCGGCCCCATGAATTCGTTTGCCGGAGAGCTGAAGGCACGGTATGGCGGGATTTCCCGGGTCAGGATTCATGAAGGGGTCACGGATATGAAGAGTCTCATGGAGCAGTGCGACGTGGCGCTGACTGCCGCGGGAAGTACGGTCTATGAGCTGTGCTCTTTGGGAATTCCCATGATATGTTTCTATTTTGCGGAGAATCAGCGGCAGGGGGCGGAGTGTCTGGCAGAGCAGACGGATATTGTCAATGCCGGCAACTATGCCGGGGATGCGGCAGAAACGGTACAGAGGGCACTTGCTGCCTTCCGGCGGTGTATGCGGGAGCCCGGTTACAGAAGCCTGCTGGGAAGACAGGAGCGGCGGCTGGTGGACGGACAGGGGGCCGGGCGGATTGCAGAGGAGCTGTCAAGACTTTAAAAAGTGGACGGGAGATGGAAAATGGTATCTTTTGAAGACTGGTTTCAGCGGACAAAGAAAAAAATAAAGAGGGAATGGAAGCTTGCCTTTCTGACGGCTTTTGTGGCGGGACTGCTGATACATATGCCTGTGATGCTTTCGGACATTCCCAATCATGACGGCCTGGACAGCATGTATTTTGACCAGAATATGATTACCTCCGGAAGGTGGTTCCTGTCGGTAGCGTGCGGATTTTCTTCTTATTACACGCTTCCCTGGGTGATCGGCCTGCTGGGCCTGGTCTTCCTGGGGTTTGCGGCGGCAGCGCTGACGGAGCTTCTGGAGATCAGAAAGAGCTGGGCGGTTGTGGCAGCCGGCGGGCTGCTGGCTGCCTTTCCGGCGCTGGCCTCCACTTTCGCCTATGTGTTTACCCTGGACGGATATATGCTGGCGCTGTTGCTGGCGGTGCTGGCAGTGCTGGTCACAAAGAAGTACCGCTATGGTTTCCTGCCTGGAGGCCTTTGCCTGGCATTCAGCCTGGGGATTTACCAGGGGTATCTTTCCTTTGCCATGATCCTTTGCATCTATGCCATTCTGATGCTGGCCCAGGAAAAGGCGGTGCCGGCGGAGAAGGTGAAAAGAGGGCTCCGCTATCTGTATATGGGGGTGCTGGGAGCGGTGCTTTACTATGTGATATTGCAGGTGCTGCTGCAGATCCAGGGCAAGTCCCTGGACACCTATCAGGGCATTTCCGGACTGGCGGCCGACACTGCCCCTTCCGCCGGAATCCTGCAGAGGGTTCTGGGCATGTATCAGGATTTTGCAGCATTTTCCGTAAAGGGGAATGTACTTATGAATAACTGGATTTCCGCGGCGGCGTGGATACTGCTGGCCTGCCTGGCGCTGGCTGTGGGGATTATTCTGACGGGAAAAAGAAAGTGGTGGAAGAGTCCGTGGTTTTTCGTTATAATGGTCGTAACGGTCCTGGCAATTCCTTTTGCAGCCAACAGTATCCTGTTGATTTCGCCTGCGGTGACTTACCATCTGTTGATGCGTTACCAGTGGGTGCTTTTTCCCATCGGGCTGATTGTATTTATCGGCAGGCACGGCAGCGAAACCCGTATGGGGGCGGCGGCAGAGTGGGGTGCCCTGGCGGCGGCCTTTGCGCTGGTGTTCTTTTACGGAGTGACGGATAACATCGGTTACTCCAATCTGCACAAGAGATATGAGAAGACTTACGCTTACTGTGTGCGGCTGTTGGACAGAATAGAACAGACGCCGGGGTATTATCAGGGAATTCCTATTGCCATGATCGGCGTAGTGGGGGACGATGAATTTCCGGCCACGGATATTACCCTGCCTGTGACCTCGGGAATGATCGGTATCAACGGGGACAGCCTGTTGTACACCGGAGAGAATTACAGGCTGTTTATAAGGCATTACCTGGGGGCAACCCTGAACATTCTGCCTGCGGAGGCCATGACGGATATGTATGACGATCCGGAGTACATTGCCATGGACAGCTTTCCGGGTCCGGATTCCGTCAGGATTATTGACGGAGTACTGTACATTAAGACGGAAAATTTACATTAAAAGGAGAAACGGGATGGCGCTGTTATCGATCGTTTTGCCGGCCTATAATGAGGAGCAGAATATACCGAATACCGTGGAGGTTCTGGCGGGACTTCTGGAAAATAACGGGATTGAGTATGAGTTGGTGTTTATCAGTGACGGCTCCGGAGACGGTACTTATGCCGAGATCTGTAAGGCGGCAGAGCGGAATCCCCGGATCAAAGGGGCAGAGTTCTCACGTAATTTCGGCAAGGAGGCGGGAATCTTCGCGGGACTTGAGCTGGCTGCCGGGGATGCGGTGGTGGTCATGGACTGTGACCTGCAGCATCCGCCGGAGACGGTGCTGAAAATGTGGGAGCTCTGGCAGAACGGGGCCGAGATTGTGGAGGGCATCAAGGCGGACCGGGGCAGGGAAAGCCTGGGACATAAGCTTTCCGCCGGGCTGTTTTACAAGATTATGAGCAGGCTGATCAAGATAGATATGAGCGCGTCCTCGGATTTCAAGCTGCTGGACCGTAAGGTGGTGGATGTGCTGCTGTCCCTGCCGGAGAGGAATACCTTCTTTCGGGCACTGAGCTTCTGGGCAGGTTTCCGCACGGCAACGGTGGAGTATGAGGTACGGGAGAGGCAGTACGGGGAGAGCAAATGGTCATTCTGGAGCCTGATGAAATATGCCATTTCCAATGCCACCTCCTTCAGCACCTTTCCCCTGCAGATGGTGACGGTGGTGGGACTGCTGGCTATTTTGTTCAGTGCGGTGATAGCGGTACAGACGCTGGTGCGGTTCCTGATGGGAGATTCCGTGGAGGGCTTTACCACGGTAATCCTGCTGATCCTGATTATCGGCGGATTCCTGATGCTTAGCCTGGGTGTGATCGGACATTATATTGCCAGAATCTATGAGGAGGTTAAGGGCAGGCCGAAATATATTATCAGTAATGTAACGGAAAATGTACGGGGAGAAGTGAAAGGCTCCTGGTTAAAAAGAAGAAACGGAGGGAAAAAGGATGATAAACTTTAATGTGCCGCCCTGTGGGGAGAAGGCGGGAGAGTATATGCAGGAATGTGTCAGAAACCAGAAGATCTGCGGAGACGGGGCCTATACCAAAAAGTGCAGCGAATGGATTGAGCAGAGGACGGGGACGGCAAAATGTCTCCTGACCACCTCCTGCACCCATGCCACGGAGCTGGCTGCCCTGCTGGCCGATATACAGCCGGGGGATGAGGTGATTATGCCTTCCTATACCTTTGTGTCCACGGCCAACGCCTTTGTGCTGAGAGGCGCGGTGCCTGTCTTTGTGGACATCCGGCCGGATACCATGAACATAGACGAGAAGCTGATCGAGGACGCGGTGACGGAAAAGACGAGGGCGATTGCCGTGGTGCATTACGCGGGGGTGTCCTGCGAGATGGATACCATTATGGAGATTGCAGGCAGGCATGGGCTGACAGTGATCGAGGATGCCGCCCAGGGAGTTATGGCTTCCTATAAGGGAAAGGCTCTGGGGACTATCGGAGACTTCGGCTGCTTCAGCTTTCATGAGACGAAGAACTACAGTATGGGAGAAGGCGGCGCACTGCTGATCCGGGATGAGAGCCGGGTGGAGGATGCGGAGATTCTCCGGGAGAAGGGAACCAACCGCAGCAAATATTACAGAGGCCAGATTGATAAGTATACCTGGGTCAATTTAGGCTCTTCCTATCTTCCCAGCGATATGAACGCCGCATATCTGTATGCCCAGCTGGAGATTGCGGACGAAATCAATAACGCCAGGCTTGCTCTGTGGAATCGTTATTATGAGAATCTGCTTCCTCTGGCGGAGGCGGGAAGGATCGAATTGCCGGTGGTGCCGGAAGGCTGTGTGCACAATGCGCACATGTTCTATATCAAGGCGAAGGACATTGAGGAGAGGACGGCCAGAATCAAGGCTCTGAAGGAAAACGGGATCCTTTCGGTCTTTCATTATATTCCTCTGCATACGGCGGCGGCAGGGCAGAAATTCGGACGCTTCCACGGTGAGGACAAATATACTACCAGGGAGAGTGAAAGGCTGATGCGCCTGCCTATGTATTACGGGCTGACGTTGGAGCAGGTTGATTCTATCTGCGATGTGATTAAGAGGTTTCAGGAATGATGCAGACGGTGTTGCAGATTCTGCTGCTGGTATTGATGCTGGGGATAGTGCCTCTTCTTGTGGGCGGCATCTTTGTCCGGCCGGCCGGAGAAGCTTTTAAGCTGCCTGGAGAAGGCCCGGAGCTTTCCGGAGCGTGCTTCGGCCTTTCCGGGGAAGGGCTTAGCCTGCCCCTGCGGTGGGTGGGCGGTCAGATGGTGCTCTGGGGGGGATTCCAGGTCATCTGTGTTCCGGTGATATTAAAGGAGGCACCGTTCCATCTTGTAGTAAAGCTGTTTCTGGTTTATACGGGAATACTGCTTTTATTATCCCTGGGATTGGGCATCAGGCAATGGAAGAAGGGAAAGCTGCAGGCTTTCCGCGGTTTCCGTGGGGAGAGATCCGTAAGGGAGATGGTGTTCCCGGTGATTTTCTGGGGGCTTCTGCTGTTCCAGCTTGTGCAGGCGGTTCGCCTTACTTATGGAGACGGGGATGACGCTTATTACGTGGCGATTTCCACTGCAACGGAAAGCTCCGACAGAATGTACAATACTCTGGCATACACAGGATTGACCACGACGACGGACCTGAGGCACGGATTGGCGCCGTTTCCGGTGTGGATTGCTTTTCTGGCTGAAATATCGGGTATGCCTGTGGTTATGACGGCGCATGTGGCGGTGGCGGTAACCATGATTGCCATGGGCTATGCGGCCCTTTCCCTGATTGGCGGACAACTGTTCGGGAAGCGGGAGCAGCGGTGGCTGTTTTTGATCTTTGCGGAGCTTTTGGTAGTGTTCGGGGGATATTCCCTGTATACCGCGGAAAATTTCATGATGGCAAGGAGCAGACAGGGGAAAGCGGCACTGAGCAGTCTTGTCATTCCCTTTCTGCTCTTTCTGCTGCTGTATCTGTTCCGGAGACTGGATGCCGGCGAGGGGGTTCCACGGGGATTTTATGTACTGACGACGGCTGCCGTGGCGGCAGGCAGCCTCTGCAGTACGCTGGGTGCCCTGCTGTGTTGTATGCTGGCAGGGGGCGCATGGGTGCTGGGGCTGTGCCTGTACAGGAACCGCAGGAGACTGTTCCCGTTGATTTTCTGCTGCCTGCCGGGTATAGTCTATGCCCTGCTTTACATGATTTTCAAGAAGGTGGGATAGAAGATGTGGAATGAGCTTGCGGCGGTTTTCAGAGAATATATGGGGACGGGCCTGATTGTGGTGCTGTATCTGTTCTGTCTGGTTTATCTGTACCTGAAGGAAGATAGGAAGTATGTGCGGGTTCTTTTCATTTATGTCCCCGTCTGTATTCTGCTGTTGTTTTTCAACCCGCTTTTTGCCGTGCTTGTGTACCGGGCGGCGGATGAAGAGATCTACTACAGAATTCTGTGGCTGCTTCCGGTGACTGCCGGTATCGCATATACAGCCTGCCATATCTTTGGAAGGCTGCAGGGGAAAATAAAGTACGGGATGGCGGCGGCAGCGGCCGTAATCATAATGATTTCCGGCCGGTGCGTATACGACAGTCCTTATTATACGGTGGCAGAGAATCTGTATCATGTGCCGGACAGCGTGGTTCATATCTGTGATGCCATCATTGTGCCGGGCAGGGAGGTAATGGCGGCTTTTCCCAGAGAGCTGCTGCAGTATGTGCGACAGTATTCCAGCCTTGTGTGTATGCCGTATGGCAGGGAAACGCTGGTAGACAGATGGAATGCGGGCACGGAGCTGTCTCAGGTCATGGAGCAGGAGCCTCTGAATCTGGATACGGCAGTTCCCCTGCTGCGGGAGAAGGGCTGCCATTATGTGATTCTCAGGGAAGGCAGGCAGATACTGGGAGATTTGAAGGAGTTTGGCTGGGAGATCTTCGGGGAGACGGACGGCTATGTCATCTACCGGGATACCGGGATACCGCTGGTCATACCGGAGCTGTAAAAAAATCCGCTTATCCTGTGGGCTGACAGGACAGGCGGTTTTTTCTTTCTCCGGCTTACTATCGATACCTTTCGCACATTATTCAAAATCATTGTAATAATTCAAGGCGTACAGGAGACGTTCAAGCACCCTTTTCCGTCCCTCGGCATTCAAATGAATGTTGTCGCTCAGGTAGTTTACCGCGTTATCTTCGTTGAAGGTGACATAAAAATTGTCCACATAGGAGACCCGGGCGGCACTACAGCTTTGGGCGCCGCTGCGGATATAGGCGGAAAGTGTATCCTGTCCGTAGCGCACAATATCACTGCTGATATATTCGCCGTTTTCATCCAGCCTGTCAGAGAACGCATAAGTGGGAGACATGACAATAATGCGTGTATTCGGATGCTCCTGCCGCAGAATCTGCAGACCCGCCTCCAGATTTCCCGCAAAGGACTGGGTGGGGGATATTCCCTCGGCGGTATTGGCCGGGCGTCCGGCCAGATAATCGGAGGCGTCGTACATAACCACGATCACATCCACGGTGTCAAAATCCAGTGTGGACAGGATCTCCCGTACTTCCGATGTTTCGGGGGGAGCCTCCGGGCCCAGGGCTTCCGCAGCCTGGCCGGGGAAGTCATATACCTCCAGGTCCGTTGAGAGGAGTGACATCCAGTAGAAATTAAAACCGTCCCAGGGATTGATGCTCATATCCGGCATGACCTCAGTGGAAGCAAGGTAGCTGCCGTTGATGGAGCAATTATAGACAGTGCCTCCGGTGGCTTTTGCCAGCATGGCGGCCAGGCCTTCCTCCGAATCACGGTCCTCCGCAAAAGGACCGTTCCCGAATATGGCAATGGAAAGCCCGTCCTCCAGGTTGGGGGCGATGATATTTCCCTCACTGTCTGTCAGGGAGAGAATACTGTCGTAGCTTTCCGCAACATAATCGTCCGTTCCCCTGTTGGCCTCCTCCGGATCAACCGGCTGCCCCCAGGTCATGTATTTATACAGGATAAAGGAAACGGTTACCACTACAACCACAAGTAAGACAACGTGTATGTTAATGGGAAACTTCTTTCCGGAAGCGGGCCGGGCATCCTCTTCTTCCCGGCCATAGTCCTCTGTGTCGTCTTCGTATTCCGGATCATAGTCCTCCGTGCTTTCGTCCTCTTCCATATCGCATAGTGCCGCTTCTTCCCTGTCTTCCGCTTCTTCGCAGAAGTCATTCTCCATGCCGGAGCCATCTGCTGTGTCGGCTATGTCTTCCAGGGAGGCTTTGCCTTTCTGGGCAGTGTCGTTTTTCCTGCGGGCAGGGCCGCCGGCAGCAGAGGCCCTGGCAGTGCCCGGATTCCGGTTATTGGTTTTTCCGCTGCTGATATTTTCATGATCCAGGTCGATGATTTCGAGCTCCGGTAAATCTTCTTTGCGCATATTCCCTCCAGTCTGACCGTCAGTTACCTTATTTTACTATTATGTGCCGGGAAAGTCCACCTTATTAGCTTTACTTTCAAAAGATTTAAGAAATTATAAAGAAATAGCGCGAAAGCTTGATGCGTACAGGAGGATGATGCTATAATGTTACAGAATTGTTAAATTGGGGATTTGCGTCTGCGTTGATTTGGAAAGGAATACGTATATGAAAAAAAGGTTTAACCATACAAAGCGCCCGGAAGATGAAATGATGCTCCGTGAAGAATGGGAGAATTATGACGAGGCCGTTGAGGAAGAGGAAGTGTGCGCTGAGGGCGAAGAGGGCGAGTACTATGCCGGGGAGGAAGAGGAAGCCTACGCTGAGGGCGAAGAGGGCGAGTACTATGCCGAGGAGGAAGAGGAAGCCTACGCTGAGGGCGAAGAGGGCGAGTACTATGCCGGGGAGGAAGAGGAAGCCTACGCT
>ERZ777011.1950-NODE-1950-length-18687-cov-2.562312_pt1 | contig 18687 bp, 22 predicted proteins | sample MGYA00374964_ERZ777011 | MGnify/ENA primary metagenome ERZ777011 (study PRJEB29310, sample SAMD00008975) | mouse gut metagenome | study: EMG produced TPA metagenomics assembly of the Metagenome analysis of fecal microbiota from mouse which was promoted...
TTTCCGGAATTTTATTCCAATCATTGGTCATTTTAGTAGGATTATCTTTATAATAGGTAATTTTTTCAAAATCAACATTAAATTTGGGGCCAAAAGAAGGATCATCCATTTCATTAAAAACAGCTAGAGATTTTAGGCGAAAATCTAACATCCATTTAGGTTCTCCCTTTTTATTACTTAAAGCTATTACATATTTTTTATCTATCTTTTGCATAAAAAATCACCACTACCATTATACTACATATTTTTTTATTTGTTTAGTGTTGTTTTTTTATTAATTATTTGGTACAATTAGGATAATTGGAGGATGACGGTATGAGTGATGCAACAAAAATAATTAATATCAATGATTTTATCTTCAAACAAAATTTAGAATTTTACCCTAATTTACAAGGATTAACTTGTGAAGATAATCAAATTGTTTATAAAAATAGTGATGGTAATGTGATGCATGAAGTTTTAACTTTTGATTTAAGAACATTGCCAGGTGAAGCGTGGAGTGTAAGTCCTAAAGAATTTTTAGATATTATAAAACTTAATAAAGAATGTAAGATACTTTATAAGTTTAGAGATTTGATTGATAATTATAATAGTCCTTTGGGAAATAGTAATGGCGAACAACAAGAAAATTTAAAGAATATGGTCGCATATCAAATGGATACTTATTTTAAAGCAAAAGATCATGCTAATTTGCTTACCGAAGAAAATAGAATTTTAATTGGACAAGTTGAGAGTATGATTGTTAATTTAGCACCAAATACAGTAATGAAAAATTTTATTGATGAGAAAATAGATAATTATTTTCAAGCAACTAAAGAGCTTGGAAAAACTAATGAGTTAAATAATGCTGATAGTTTAAAACAAGCTGTTCCTAGACTTGCATTAGTGAAAGCTGAAGATATTAAAGTAAGTTCAAAAGCGGCATTTATAAATGTAGCTATCCTATTGTACGGTGTAATAAATATTGGGTTTATTCTTGCAGTTGCGTTAATGAAGTAAGTAGTACTTCATTTTTTATTACAAAAAAAGGAACTTAATTCCCCTTTAAGTCCCCTTTTGGATAATAAGCTACTCTTTAAACATTAGCAGCATGGAAGCTAACGCCTGTCATACCGTCATATTTACTTTTAATAGTTGAATTAGTAAAGTTTATAACTCCACCTAGTCCACTTGCTGATAGATTATATTTTTTAGAATCAGCAACAGAAACATATGAAGTAGCATGCTGATATGAAGCATAAATTGTTACATCATTTATATTATCAAAGTATCCGCCCCACGCCATAAAGCTTCTATGTTCTTTTGCATCATCAACTAAATTCATGGAAATACCTACACCATTAGAAAATTTTTGAACATTTCCATTATCGCTTGGATAATCAATTACTCCTCCTTGACCTGTTGATGTCCGAACATAATGTTGAGTTCCAGAAACAATATTAGTTCTAACTACCCCTGTAAATCTTAATGCGATAACATCGGCCTCTTTAACATTAGGTACAGTTAACCACTCGTTATTTACATAAGCTGAAATATAGTTATTGACGTAATTAACTCCTATCCATAAAGTTAATCTTTTAGCATTAGTTTGCCAACAAGCTTGAGCCGAATAGTCTGTACAAGTAGTCATCGGTGAAATCATAGATTCAGTCGCGTATTCTTCCTCGGTTAAATTATAATTTTGTGTTTCTAAGACCTTACCATTTTCGACTAACTGTTTTTCAACATTAACAATTGTTTCTTCTTTATAACCAGTCTCTGATAAATTATTCAAAATAGTATATTCATCGGCTGATACAGTGTTAAAATAATCTATTCCCAATTGGTCTTTAAATTTTGCTACAACTTTATTATCAATTTTTACTCCATTTTTATTAATAAAAAAAGAAGCTTCTTCAGCTTTAGCACTTAGCATTAATGTTCCTGCAAAAACTCCAACTACTAAAGCAATACTTATTAGTTTTCTTTTCATTTTATTTCCCTTCTTTTAATCTTTTGTTATTTAGTTTATTTATTTTCCATAGACATTTCTGGTTTAACACATTTAAAGGTACTGCAAAACCAATTCATATCTATTTCGCTTATCATCAAACTAAATAGTTGGTTATCACCATGATTCTTCTTGATAGTCAAATAATTTTCAGAATGTAATCTGGCACCACTTCTAGTTTCAAATATTGTTCCATAACTATAATAATCGTAGAAATTAGTTACTATTTCATAAAATTCATCATATCTTTTTGAACCTTCAATCTCGGATGGATTCTTAATATAATACTGTGTTTCTTCTAAAGACATGCTGGCATCTTTTATTACTCTATCTACGTGATTTCTTTGATAAGTCAAATATGCATTATATCGGAGTGATATTCTAAATGCAAAAATACCGACAGCAACTGAAATCATGCCAATACAATATAAGACTATCATCTTATCCCTGTCTATTTTAATTGCCTACTTTCCCATACCATTTATAATTTTAAATAAAAACAAATTTATTAGCAACCAAGAAATGCTAGAAATTTTTGAAAATTATAACTCTAGCATTTCTGTAGCTTATGAAACTTTTAAAAATTCAGTTTTAACTAACTCTATTAATTTTTCTAAATTAGTACACTCTCCTAAAGTACATGTAAGATTGTTATCTTTTAAATTATAATTAAATTTCATAATCAAAACTTTGTTAGTAGTGTTCAAATAAACTTTACCTTTAATTACTTTAATACTATTATCATAAAGAAATTCATAGTTTAAATTATCAATATTCTTTTTTAAATAGAAAAGATTTTCATATAAATCATAAGCTAAATAAAGATTATCATTTTCCTTTTCATAAAAATCTTGATATTTGTATTTATAACCATTATTTTTTAAAAGGGTTTTTATATCATCTTTAGCACCATCATTTTCATACATGTTTAATGAAACATCAGTATATTCAATTGGTATTAAAGTTAACTTAGCAGTTTCTTTGATTAAATTACTATCATTAATGTAGGAAATTTCTAAATATAAATTATTTAAATTTTTTATTATTTCTTCAGTAAAATATTTAGGATTTTTTAAATTATCAACAAGTGTTAAATTTTCCATGTCATTTTGATAAAAAATTTTCGTATTATTATTTTTATCATTAATGTAGAGTGTTAAGCCTATTATTTCACCATCAACGCCAATTTTATCAATTTCAAAAACAATATTTTTAGATGATTTTGACATATAAGAATTACCTAAATTTATTCTATCAGTGCTTATTTTGTAAATTTTACTGCTATAATATTCATTTAGAATAGAGGCTAAGAAAAAACTAGAAATAAAAAGTAATAAAAGCAAAATCACGAAGTTTTTATTTAATAATTTTGGATGTTCACTTTTTGTCTTTTTAATATCACCAAAAATGTAACTTGCAAAATCAAAGTTTAAAATTGAACTTAAATCAGGAATTTTTTCAATGTCTGGATAGTTTTTGCCATTTTCCCAATTACTTATTGCTCGATCTGTAACATTTAATTTTGTAGCTAAATCTAGTTGAGTTAAGTTTTTTTCTTTTCTTAATTTTGTAATTATATTACCTAGTTCTTCTTTATTCATAAAAACACCATACCACATCTGTGAACCAGTTTATATTAGCATAAACTTTTTTAGAGAACAATTCATATATACCATCATAAAATTTTTATTTGGCTTTTAAATAATTATATGATATAATTGTTATGACATCAAGAGATTAACATATAATAATTATGGGGTAGTATATGGTTTCGACATGTATTACTAGATATGATTGCAAGTGGTTTGGAAGACCTAAATTCCACATTTAAAATTAAACGACAAGAGTGATAACTCTTTTGCTTTTAATACTGCTAATGCAGTATTTGCCTAATTAACTTTAGGATATAAGCAAGCTTTTATTTATTTTTCTTATAGGATAGATAAAAGTTCATATATATAAGATATACTTTTTATTTGTTTAGGATAAAAAGTGAATTTTTACTAAACTTAGACTTTTTATAGGTTGGTCTTGAGCCAGTAAAAAGTTAAAATTTAAATCAAGCTAAACTTGTAGATATTGTATTATAGAGTATATTGGACAGGGGTTCAAGTCCCCTCTACTCCACCAATTTTGATTTTTAATTTGATTTAATTTGGATTTATATATATATGTAGGTGATTTAAGTGGGATCAGGCCATTTAAGATTAAGAAAAGTTTTAAAAAAAGAAACTGAATATAATGATAAAATAAGAGAAAACAAGCACAAATGTGAATTTGATATTCCGTGTATTTTGAAAGTAAAATTTAATCAAAAAATTGAATATTATAATGTAAAGAAATGTAATAAATGTTTATCATTTAAAAGCATTAGAGAGCCTGGAAATGTTCAAGGACATATTTTTAGATAGTTGAATGAACAAGATAAAATTCTTCCATTAATAACTGCATATTCTAATAGTAAATATCTTATTCCTAATTTTGCAGATTTAGAAAATGTTTCTTATAAAAAGAAATAAACATGAAAATTTTATTATTAAAACTAAATACGAAATAGTTTGTATTTTACTCCAGCAGGTCCACTAATTTTGATTTATTGCCCTATTTTAGGGCTTTTTATATTTATTTTTTAAATTGCCTACCAATTTTAATGTAAAATAGACTGTCAAGCAATTTTTTACTTGTGATGTATTTTTTTGTTTTTAGCATTTAAAAATCCCATAGTTATTGGGATAATTAACAACTTGGCTGCCCTGGTTGGATTCGAACCAACGAAATGATAGGGTCAGAGCCTACTGCCTTACCGCTTGGCTACAGGGCAATTTAAAAACTTTTCTTAAATATTATAACACTAATAATTCCAAAGATAAATAAATTATGGTAAAATATTAGTAGAAAAATAATTATGGAGGATAGTTATGGTATTAAGTGGTCAAAAAATAAGAGAATTAGTACAAAACGGAAAATTAATTGAAAATTATAATATAGATAATGTTCACTCCTCTTCTTATGATGTAACAGTTTTTGAGTATATTTTAAAATTTAGAGAAAAAAAAGAAGCTATATCTTTAATTGATAAAGTAACATTAGATGATATGTACCAAAAAGTGAATATTAGTGGCGGGTACAACCTAAAACCTGGTGAGTGTATTTTAGTACCATTAAAAGAAAATTTTAAAATACCAGCAAATATATGTGGGCATATTAGAGGAAGAACATCTTTTAATAGACTAGGACTTTTTGTAACATTTCAACATTTAAATCCAGGATATGAAGGAAAGTTAAATATAACAATTGTTAATAATTCTAAAAATACTTATATCATTATGCCTAATATAAATATTGCTCAAGTTGTATTTGAATATTTAGATAAAGATGTATCCGATGAGCTATTATATTGTAATGAAAAGAGTCCTTCTTATCAATTTGAAGATGGGATGCAAGGCACTAAAATATATGATACATTTATTGGCAAGGTTGTAAGACATTTTAAAGGAAACTATTATTATATAGAAAATATTTGTTTAGATTCTGAAGAAAAAGAGCCTACTATTATTTATCGTACTTTGTATGATAGAGAAGATTCTAATATTTGGACAAGACCTGCTAAAATGTTTTTTGAACCTATAGATGAGAATAGACCTGATAATGTGACGCATCAAAAAAATAGATTTGTTGTAGTAGATGATCTTACTATTGATTATACTAAAATAAATAGGAAGGACTAAAATATGGAAATAGATATTACTTTAGACTCTTTAAGCCAAGCACTAAATATTTTTAATAAAGAAGAACTTAATTCAGAATTTATGGATTATATTGAAAATAAATGTCATTATAAATTTTTTAATAGTAAATTAATTTCTTTAAATATTAAAGGTTTAAAAAAAGAAGAACAACAAAATTTTAGAGAAATTGTTCATAAAACTTATAGTGATAAGCTAAATTATTTGAATAAAATTGATACATATGATGATTATTTTAGATTTATTCTTTTAATAATAGGAACAATTGCTATTTTAATATCCGAGCGGTTTGTATCTTTTTTAAGTGAGTTATTTTTAATCGCAGGATGGGTTGTAATTTGGGAAATAATCTATGATATTTTGTTTAGTGGGATAAAAAGAAAAAGAAACAAAATTATATTTGCTTCTTTAAGTAAAGCCAAAGTGAATTTTAGAGATGGAAACTAATTTCTGATGCTTGTAACTTTATTTGATTCTAGATCAGATAGATAATCCATTAAAAATGATTCATTAATATTTTTGTATCCTGCATTTTTTAATTTGGAAATATGTTCTTGACTATAAGGATTGTTTCTATAAGTCTCACAAATTCATTACCAGTTTCTATATCAATATAATGAATATATTTAGCAATTTTAGTCATACCTTCTTGGATAAGAGCATCATCGTAAACTTTTTCTAATAAAACGTGTCTTTTAGATAATAACCAGAGTCTTAAGAGCATTAAGGGATTTTGACACTTAATATCAAAATCATTATTCGGTTCAAGTCTAAAAGGTTGATAGCCCTTTTCCTTTAATTCCATAATCGCTAATTTAATATCAGTGGGGTATTCTTTAGTAATATTAGAGGAACTGTAGTAGCTTTCATTTTTACCATTTATACTAGTACTAATTAGAATTGAATTCCATTTTTCAATGACAGGTCTGCCCTCTTCACTTGTAATATTATAAAAATTAATTATTTCTTTTGGCATATAAATTCTCCTTTAAGTTTCTAAGTATTATACCATACATCTTGGGAATAATAAAGAAAAAGGAGGATAAAAATGCAAAAAATTGGTTGTAGTAAATGTAGTGAAGCTACTCGTCAAGGGAAAGCTTATATTGATAAAGGAACTAATTTGTTATGTGTAGAATTAACAGAGAAATATGATAAACCAGAAGGTTTAAAAGTTCTTGTACCTTTTATTTGTACCAATTGTGGAACGACAACTTGGAAAACAATAGACACTTTAGAAAGCGAAAAATAGGTTTTTTGGACCTATTTTTTTCTTATTATATCAACTAATTCTTCGGAATCAAAAGTTAACTCAATTATAGTTATGCCATCCCAGGCACCATCGATAATAGCACGGTTATGATAATTTAAGATAAGACGATTATCAAGATTAAATCCTTTTTCACAATATTCGCTAAGTAGACTTGTGATGGCAACATTGTGAGTAAATATGGCGATATTTTTATCTTCATCCTCTTTTAAAACTTTATTTAAAAAATTTAGCATTCGGGTTTTAACGTTATTAAGAGATTCCCCACCACTTAATTTATAGTTAAAATCATTTTCTTGCATTTCGCTTACCATACGAATTTTTTTAGTTCCTAATTCACCTAAGACTCTTTCCCCTATTTCTTTGGTAATATTTATTTCAATACCTTGTTTTTTAGCTAAATATTTAGCGGTACCTATACTCATTACATAGTTAGAAGAGTATATCAGATTTATTTTTTCTAAATATGGTAAATTACATAAAAGTTCACTTTCATGCTCACCTTCAATACTTAGAATGCGTTTTTCTCTCTTATTTTTTAATGGTTCACTACTATCAAACATTAAATTATTCATAGTAAGACCATTATTAATTAAATATATTGTTGTCAATTTAAAATCCCTCCTAAAATGCCATATGAAAATATAAGCATAATAATTCCAGCCATGATTACCCCTAAAATAGCAGCAAGACATGATTTTTTCTTATCCATGCCAAGTAAAGCAGCGATTAAGCACCCAGTCCAAGCTCCCGTTCCAGGAAGAGGAATACCAACAAATAAGACTAAACCGACATACTTTAAACGTTCTATTTGCTCCTTTTTAGAATTAGCTTTATTTTCTATTTTTGTAACTAATTTTCCTAACTTTCCTTGCTTTTTCTTTAAATAGTTAAATATTCCAGTAATAAACCAAAGAATAAAAGGAATAGGAATAATGTTACCAATAAAGCAAACTAAAAAGCTTGTCCACATAGGAGCATCCATTAAACTTGCGGCTATTAGGCCTCCTCGAAGTTCTAAGATAGGCATTAAGGAAATAATAAACATAGTTAAATATTTACCCCACCAAACACTAGTTATACCACCGAAAATACCCACGAAAAAATTTGCTAATTTCTTTGCCATAATATATTACCTCTAATTAATTATAAATTATAAAAAGCTCATTGGCAAGTAAAAATAATTATTATCTAACATTAGGTTTAACAATTTCTAAAGTTTTAACATAATCATAATGTTTTGTAATAGTATCCATAGTATAAATTCGCTCTATTTCGCCATTGCAACCATTTTTATCAGATAAGATGCCACCAACATTCTCTCTTACAAAATGAAAATCATAACTTTTTCCTATTTCCGTTTTAGGATCAATAAACATATGGATTTTATATCCACCATGGCTAGGATTATCTTTATAACCACACTCAAAGACACAAATTTTTAAATAATCACAATCTTGATAAAAATTTTCAATTAATTTACTTCTGCTTGTAACATAAGTATCATGCACAGGGCAACTAATAAAACCTACATCATAATAAATATCTCTTTTATTTGTTAATATATAAATATCACGAAAAATACTTGGCACTTTAAAATCTAGAGCATAAGTATAACAATTACCATATGTAAATCCTGGAGCAAACTTACTATAGTGAGGATTTTTGTAATCCATTTTTAAACATAATTTTAAATATTCAACATATAAATCTAACACGCAGACACCGTCAACATGCTTTTTTAAAAGTTCACGATAAATTTTTAATAATTCTTTATAATATTCAGTTTTTGACATAGATAATCCTTTCTTTTTATTGATATTATAATTATTTAAGATTCATTTGTCAAATTTAGAATTTACAAATTTAAGTATTTACTATATAATTTCTTTTAGGAAGTGATTTTATGCTTAATGTTGTATTATTTGAACCAGAAATACCAGGAAACACAGGAAATATCATGAGAACTTGTGTAGCAACAAATACTAAACTTCATCTAATAAAACCTTTAGGTTTTTCCTTAGATGAAAAATATATAAAAAGAAGTGGTGTTAATTACATAGATAAATGTAAATATACGGTTTATGAAAATATTGAAGAATTTTTCTCTAAAAATAAAGGATCATATTTCTTTTTTACAAGATATGGTCATAAACCTCATTCTACACCTGATTATAAAGAAATAAAAGAAGATATTTATTTATTTTTTGGTAAAGAATCAACAGGAATTCCAAGAGAAATACTAAAACCCTACATTGATAAATGTTTCCGTATTCCTATGACTGATAATGTTAGAGCTTTAAATTTATCTAATAGTGTGGCTATTTGTGTGTATGAAGTATTAAGGCAAAAAGATTATGAAGGACTATTATTTGATGAACCTCATAAATCAAAAAATTACATTGAGGAAGCATAAAATAAGTTGGAACATTTTTAATCCAACCCTTTAAGATATTTAACTATTAATTATGATAATCTAAATAAAATTTTAATAAGATAGCAGCGAATAAAAGAGCAATTATAATTATTCTTAAGATTTTGATGACATTATCTTTTTCTTTTTTCATTCTTCACCTATTTTTGATTAAAATCTTATCCAAACAGCAATTACACAAACAAATAATAAAATTACTAGTAAAGCAATAATCATCGCACTATTACGATTGTTAACCTTTTTTAATCTTATTATTTCATCATTTAAATTTTTATTTTCCATACAAGTCACCTCTTATACTAATATTATAAATGATAATATGTTATTTATGTAAAATTTTTTAATTATAGATGTCAATTATGTGTCAAAAAAGCAAAATAAATTTAGACTTTAAATATTTAAAATATACTTAGATAATTTCAACAATTTAACTATAGGAGTAGACATTTATAATTCTTTATAGTATAATTAGATTCAGTTACGAACTTTATTTTTTTATTTTGAAAGGAAGTTTTATGATGAATAATAATAATGAAACTACGTCTATTGTGGCTCTTGGAGGGCTTGGCGAAGTTGGAAAAAATATGTATGTTGTAACCCATAATAACGAAATAATTATAATTGATGCAGGAGTAATGTTTCCGGAAGATGATTTATTAGGAATTGATTATGTTATTCAAGATATTAGTTATTTGAAACAAAATGAAAGTAAAATTAAAGGCTTAGTTATTACTCATGGTCATGAGGATCATATTGGAGGAATTTCTTTTTTACTTAATTCAGTCCATATTCCAAAGATTTATGCTTCAAAAATAGCTTCTGATTTAATTGTTAAAAAGTTGGTAGATAGAAGTATTAATTATGATAATATTGAAATAGTAACGGAAGATAGTATTATTAAAACAAAATATTTTACAATAGAATTTGTGAGTACTACTCATTCAATTCCTGGTTCTTTTGCAGTGGTTATAAGGACTCCTAATGGAACTATATTTGAAACAGGCGATTTTAAATTTGATTTAACACCTATTGGTCCTGTTGCTGATATCCATAAAATGGCAAAGATTGGAAGTGAAGGTGTTACACTGCTTCTTAGTGATTCAACTAATGCTTTATCTGAGGGATTTTCGAAAAGTGAATCAAGTGTTGATGAGGCTTTAAATGATATTGTATCAAAACATTATGGTAGAGTTATTATTGCTACGTTTGCTTCTAATATTTTTAGAATTAAACATATTGTTGAAACTTGTAGAAAGAACAATCGAAAAATTATTATATTTGGTAGATCAATGGAAACTAGTATTGAACTAGCTGTTAATAATGGACTTATTGAAGATAAAACAATATTTATTGATAACAATGCAGCTAAAGGACTTAAGAAAAATGAAATATGTATTTTATGTACGGGAACCCAAGGAGAACCACTTGCAGCATTATCTAGAATTGCTAATGGTGTTCATAAACAAATAACTTTAATGCCTGATGATTTAGTCGTTTTCTCTTCTTCTCCTATTCCTGGGAATGCAGCAAGTATAAATCGGGTTATTAATAAACTTTATTTAAAAGGAGTTAAAGTATATACCAATAAAACATTTAATGATGTGCATACTTCAGGGCATGCAAAAGAAGAAGAATTAAAATGGATGCTTAGAATTATTAAACCTAAATATTTTATGCCTATGCATGGTGAGTATCGAATGTTAAAGCAACACGGAGAAATAGCGAGTGCTTGTGGTATTCCTAAAGAAAATATCTTTATTTGTAAAAATGGAGATGTAATTAATTTAAATAAAGAGGTTGTCTCTCGAGGAGAAGTTGTTAAAAGTGGGGATATTTATGTCGATGGATCAAGAATTGGTGACATTGGTTCACAAGTTATTAAAGATCGGAAACTTATGAGCAGTGATGGTATTCTAGTTACAATATTAAATATTAATACAATGACTAGAAAACTATTAATTAAGCCTAATGTTACTACTAGAGGGTTTATTATGGTTAATGAAAATCCGGAATTAATTAATAAAATAGAACGCAAAATTACAGAAGTTGTAAATAAGTTTTTAGCTTCAAATGCTTACAATTATACAGATTTAAAAAATCAAATTATTTTAGAACTTTATCCTTTTATAAATGAATTAACAGGTAGAAGACCAATTATTTTACCAGTTATTATGGAAGTTAATAAAGCATAGACTTGAAAAATTAAAAAAAGTATGATATTATGTATATAGATGAAGGAAACTTCATAAAATAAAAAGAGATGGATAACTTTGGTGAGTTAAACGTCCCTATGAAAATTTTTTTGGTTTTCTAGAAACGCTTCACATCTTAGATGTTAGGCGTTTTTAGTTTACCTTGATTTTTTATTATCTTTTAAAATTATTAAGGTACTATTAATACAATTAAATATTCCAAAATTTAACCTTTCCATCATAGGCAACACCTCCCCTTTTAGGAGGAACGCTTAACAGTTATCTATCTCTATCTTAATTATAGCATTTTTATTATGCGAGTTCAAGAAAAACATGAGGTAATAATATTGCTATATGACCTGTAAATATAGGATTTTTCTATAAAAAAAGTACTTCAAAATTTAGTACTTTCTTTTTCCTCTTTTTCTTGTTACTCAACAAATTTTTTTAAAATATATAATATTAGACCATTAACTTCTTTTATAAGTATTATAATTGCCATTAAAGAAGTTTTTTTATTTCTTATAGATAATTATAATACTTTTTTTAAATTAAATCTTAATTTATTGGAAGAAGAACTATTTAAATATTGTTGGTTGTCTTAATATGTTATTTTCAGTTCTTTCTAAATAATTTACTTTTACTTTGATAATTGGTTTTATAAATTCCCCTTCTTTATCATAATTTTGAAATAAATTATTTGATTTAGGAATTTTTTGCAATTCACTAGCTAGGTTACTATTTTTCATTATACTTACTTTGCCAACATAATAAAATTTATTATTATGATACTCACCTAAGAGTAAGCTATATTTATAAGCATTAGTGATTATACCATGAACATAGAATTTTTCAATTTTAAAATTTTTTATTTTAAGCCAAAAATCAACTCTTTTACCGGGGATATAAGGGCTATTTTTTAGTTTAGCTACAATCCCTTCAAAGCCAAAATCCTTAACGACCTTAAATAATTTTTCACCATCGGAAAAGACTTTAGACTTGATAAAAATATTATTGTCAGGATATTTAGCTAAGATTTCTTTTCTTTTTAAAAGTGGAAGATTTGTTAAATCTTTATTTTGATAAAGAATATCGAAAGCAACAAAAGTGACAGGATTATTTAGGCTAGCTTCTTTTATTTTTGCTTTATTTGTTAATTGTCCTCTTTTTTGAAGTTCCCTAAAGCTTGGAATGCTATTATTCATGATTACTAGTTCACCATCAAATATAACTTTTTTATTCTCTACTATTTTTTGTAATACTTGCAATTCAGGATATTTATAAGTTATATCATGGCCATTACGAGATTTTATTACTAAAGATGTATTACTAACATAAACTATAACACGGTAACCATCAAATTTTAATTCGTATAAATAATCATTATTATTAAATGGCTTAGAAACCTCTTTTAAAAGCATGGGTTTTAAGTTTTTATTATCAAACATTTTTTAAACTTAACTCCAGAGCGGTCATTAAATCTTTAATATTTTGAGTATTCTTTTTCTTAGACTTTTTGATTGTTTTTCCATCTATTTTAGTATCAATAGCATTTTTTATTTTTGCTTGGTATTCATCGATTAATTCTTCAGGTTTAAATTTCATATTTAAAGAATTAATTAATTCTAAGGCTAAATCTAATTCTTTTTTGGTGTAAGTAACTTCGATTGGTTCTTTCATATTAATTATTTCACTCTCAAAGTAAAGAGTATTCATAATCATAATACCATTACTAATTCTGATAGCAACATAATAAAACTTTGTGCCAATAACCGTTTTGGCGATAGCAACTTTATTACTTTTTTCAAGAGCTGTTTTAAATAAACTATAAGCTTTATTTTTAGTACTAACTGTAACATTATAACTTTTCTCAAAATAAATGGAATCTATTTCTTTTAAATTTATGAAACCAACTATTTCGATTGTTTTTTCATCTTCACTTTTTAGATTAGCAAATTCTTCATCACTAATTGTTATATATTTATCAGATTCATATTCATACCCTCTTATTATTTCATTTTGTTTTACTTCTTTTTTACAATGAGGACAAAATTTGACATACTTAATGCGAGATAGACATTTTTTATGGAGTTGATTAAAAGAAATATCATTATTTTTTATAATAGGATTAATGACTACAGGAATATTTACAAGGCCAAAAGAGATAGAAGTTTTTTTCATATTATCACCATTATTAGGTTGGAAAAATTATTTTAAATTATACAAAAAGAAGCTTATTTAGCCTCTTCGATTGCTCTAGTTTCACGTATAACGTTTATTTTGATAGTACCAGGATATTGCATTTCCGCTTCAATTCGTTCTTTAATATCGCGAGCCATTTTGAAACTTTTTGCATCATCTACTTCATCTGGACGAACTATAACTCTAATCTCACGACCAGCTTGAACAGCGAAAGTTTTTTCAACTCCTTCAAAAGAATTACCGATTTCTTCTAATTGAGATAAACGCTTCATGTAATTATCCATTGTATCGTTACGAGCCCCTGGTCTTGCAGCACTTAGAGTATCAGCGACCTCAACTAAAACAGAAATAATGTTATTTGCTTCTTTATCTCCGTGGTGCGATTCAATAGCATTTAGTACAATATTATCTTCATGGTATTTACGTGCAAGGTCGGCACCTATTTCAACATGACTTCCCTCTATTTCAAAATCAATTGATTTAATATTTTCACCTAATTCACTGGCCATTAAACCAGTAAGATTAGCTACTTCAACTGAGTGTTGTAAAGCATTTTGACCATAGCTAGAACGATATTTTAATTTTCCAACTAAATTAATTAATTCTGGATCCATTTTACCTATACCTAAATCATATAAAGTTTGGTTCCCAACTTCCGTAATTTTATTGTTAATATCACGTGATACTTTATCATATACTTCTTCAATACGAGCTGGATGAATACGGCCATCCTTAATTAAAGTTTCAATTGTAACTTTAGCTATTTCGCGTCTTAGGGGATCAAATGAAGAAATAACGATTGCTTCAGGTGTATCATCGATTATCAAATCAACCCCTGTTACAGATTCGATTGTTCTAATATTTCGACCTTCTCTTCCAATTAGGCGACCTTTCATTTCATCATTCGGTAAATCAATAGTACTTACAGTTTGTTCACTAGCAACATCTTCACTGTAACGCTCCATGCTAGAAACGATTATTTGTTTAGCTTGTTTACCAGCTTCAAGCTTTGCTATACGTTCTTGTTCTTTAATATATTCCACAATTTCTTTGGACATATCATCTTCAACGCGTTTCATAATTAAATCATGAGCTTTTTCTTTAGAAAATTTGGCAATTTTTTCAAGTTCTTCTAATTCCTTTTTCATAAGTTCATCCATTTTAAGCTCTTTTTCTTGTATTTCTTTTTGTTTTGCTAATAAATTATTTTCTTTATCATCTAAAGTAAGATCTCTTTTTTGCAAAATTTCTTCTCTTTTATCCAAAGAAGATTCTCTTTGCATAAGTCTATTTTCACTCTCTTTAGCTTCTGCTTTCTTTTCTTTTAATTCTTTTTCTACTTCTTGTTTTAAACGATGCGATTCTTCTTTTAATTCCATAATAGAATCTCTTTTATGTTTATCGGCTTCCTTTTTAGCTTCTTCTATTAATTTATCAGCTTTTTTCTCATTTTGATTATTTTTAATAATGGTATAAACAACTACTATGAGAAACCCTACAAAAAATCCAATAACAAGAGTTAAAATGGACATTAAATTAAATTCCATTTTTAAATCTCCTATCTATATAGATTATAAACTATCTATAGTTTTATTATAAAGGTATTTTTTATAATACGCAAGAAAAAAATGAACTTTTTTTTAGTTCACTTCTTTATCTTCATTATTTGCATTATTTTTAAGACTTGTAAAGCCAAAATGCGTACGAACTTTGTCTTCAATTTCCTCTTTTAAAGCATTATTTTCTTTTAGATAAGCTTTAACATTTTCTTTGCCTTGACCAATTTTATCACCATTATATGAGTACCAAGCACCACTTTTATCGATAATGTCTACAGATGCAGCAATATCAATTAATTCACCTTCACGAGATATGCCTTCACCATACATGATATCTACGGTCGCCGTTTTAAATGGAGGTGCAACTTTATTTTTAACAACTTTAATATTTGTTTTATTACCAATTATGGAATCTCCTTGTTTTATTTGTTCACTTCTTCTTATATCTAGTCTAATAGTAGCGTAAAACTTAAGAGCTCTACCTCCAGGTGTAGTTTCAGGATTGCCAAACATAACACCTACTTTTTCTCGCAACTGATTGATAAATATGGCTGTTGTTTTAGTTTTGCTAATAGTTCCAGATAGTTTTCTTAAGGCTTGAGACATTAATCTTGCTTGAAGGCCAACGTGAGAATCACCCATTTCACCATCAATTTCAGCTTGAGGAACTAAGGCCGCAACAGAGTCTATAACAACAATGCTTACAGCTTCACTTCGAACTAGAGCTTCACATATTTCTAATGCTTGTTCTCCAGTATCAGGTTGGCTAAGTAATAATTCATTAATATCAACGCCTAAAGCTTTAGCATATACTGGATCTAAAGCATGCTCTGCATCAATAAATGCTGCTCTTCCACCATTTTTTTGAACTTCAGCAATAGCTTGCAATGCAATAGTTGTTTTACCACTTGACTCAGGGCCATATATTTCAATAATACGTCCTTTAGGAAAACCGCCAACTCCTAATGCGATATCTAAAGCAAGCGAACCACTTGATGTTACATCAATTTTAGTATGTTCTTCACTACCAAGTTTCATGATAGCCCCTGCTCCAAATTGTTTTTCTATATCAGCTAAAACTTGTTCTAGAGCTTTATCTTTATTCTTTTCATCTTTAATTTGTTTCATTTTATTTCCTTTCTTTTCTCGAGTACACTTTCATTTTATTATATAAATACTTATTTGTCAACACTTATTCGAACAACTGTATTGAAGTAAATTTTTACCAATTTTAAAAACTATATTAAGCTGTATTTTAAGTAAATTTGAAAATTTTAGTATATATTTATTTGACATATCATAAATTTTGTGTATAATTATTAATACAAGTACATGGCAGTGCAATTTCTAATTATAATGTGTTTATTACCTAGTTTACGGTGTAAAAGTATTTAGGACTGCCCTAAAGAAATTATTTAAATAAACTCCCTATAATTTAGTAATTGTTCCCTTTGTATTTAGATTAATAGAAAGGAGAATTATTATGGCAAGATATACTGGTCCAGCTTATAAAAAATCACGGAGACTTAATTTTTCTACTCTTGAAAATGGTAAAGATTTAGCTCGTCGTCCTTATGCTCCTGGTATGCATGGAAATGATAGACGAAAAAAATTAAGTGAGTATGGAATCCAACTTCAAGAAAAGCAAAAACTTAGAATTATGTATGGTTTAAATGAAAAACAATTCCATAGGTTATTTGATAAGGCTGCAACTATGAAGGGTGTAACTGGTGAAAATATGTTAAGACTTCTTGAATCTCGTTTAGATAATGTAGTTTATAGAATGGGACTTGCAAATACAAGAAGAGCAGCAAGACAAGTTGTTAATCATGGACATATCACGGTTAATGGAACTAAAGTGGATATTCCATCTTACTCTTGTAAACCTGGTGATGTTATTGCAGTTAAAGAAAACTCATTAGAACATCCAGCTATTAGAGCAAGTTTAGAAGCTATTAATCACACTCCCGCTTATGTTAGTTTCGATAAAAATAAAATGAGTGGAACTTATGTAAGATATCCTGAGAGAAGCGAACTTAATAGTGAAATTAATGAAGCTTTAATCGTTGAATTCTATAATAGATAATAGTTAAAAGACAATTTTTAGAGGTTGTCTTTTTTAGTTATTTAACATAAAATTTTTCTTTTCTTCTTCTACAGCTTCTATTAGTTCCTGTTCTGTTGGTAAGTGAAGTTTATAATTAGAAGAGAAAATATTTTTATTATCTTCTGGTAAAGTATACTTGACAACAGTTTTATTTTTATCAGTATATAATACTAATCTTTCATATAATAAAGAGTTTATTTGTCTTTGTAATTCTCTTACACTCCACCTAGAATTTATGCTCTCATTTATATAAAAGTTTCTTTTTGACTCTTCGTCCATTTTAAGTATTTCTAAATAATGAGACCAACTTAATTTGGAAGACACTGTTTTCCAAATTGGATATGTTAGGTAAAACTTTCGCATTGTGCGTAAATTTCTAGAAGAAAAGCCTCGCCCAAATTCTGTTGTTAATTTTTGAGATAATTTTTCTAATACATATTCTCCATAGATGGCTTTTTTCTCCCCCTTCTTGAATTTCTAAAATAATTCTCCCAATATTCCAATATAGATTAAGCATTTCAGTATTTATTGTGCTATAAACCTTATTTCTACTGGTTATTACTAAATCTTTTATATTAAGAAATATGTTATTAATTTCTTTGTCATTTTTAATTAATTCTTTGTTCATTTTAATGTACCAATCGTATAGATACACTATAACACAGCGATAACAATTTGATCAATGTTCGCCTTTTGGAGTAAATATTAAAAAAACAGTATTTATTTTTTACTGTCTTTTCTTACTCTTCTTAATTCTTTTTCTCTTGCTAAGTGTTTTTGCCATGCTTCTTCATTTAAAGGATCTAATACATGATTTACTTTTTTCATAGTAGAAAGTAAAGCTGTTTCTTCTTTTTCATTAAGTCTTCTTGGAACTCCTATACCATTTTCATATTTTTTAGTATATATTCCAACAGTTTCTAAAGGTGTTATAGTTCCTTTTTTAGTAAGAGTTTGAATACAAAACATCCTTAAATTTTTAAGATATTCATTTTGTTTAAGTATTACAAATATACACATAGTTCTTCCTTGATAAATATTTATTATACAAATATCATCTTTTTCTTGGATTATTTTTAGGTCTTTTGGTTCTTTAGTAATTAAGCCTTTTCTTTTATAATATAGATAATTTTTTATAGTAATAACAAAGTTGTCAAAATTTGTAATAGGTGCTAAAATTGCTTCTT
>ERZ777011.1951-NODE-1951-length-18685-cov-3.070209_pt1 | contig 18685 bp, 18 predicted proteins | sample MGYA00374964_ERZ777011 | MGnify/ENA primary metagenome ERZ777011 (study PRJEB29310, sample SAMD00008975) | mouse gut metagenome | study: EMG produced TPA metagenomics assembly of the Metagenome analysis of fecal microbiota from mouse which was promoted...
GAATATATGCGTTCTCACGGACTTTGCAGCAAATGCAAAGTCCTGGGCTGAATAGCTACGGAGAAATCCTGATAGCGGTTAAAGATATTGACTTCATAGGAGATGAAATATAATATGAAGTTAGAAGAGGGGGACGAAAATGACATACGACTGCCTGATCATAGATGACGAAAAGCTTCTGGCGGACAGCACTGCGGAATATTTCAATCTTTTTGGCGTTAAGACCGCTGTGGTATACAGTGCGTTGGAGTGCCGGAATTTTTTCAGGGAAAATGCGGCGGAGCTGCTTTTGCTGGACATCAACTTAGGAGACGGAAGCGGCTTTGCCCTGTGCAAAGAACTGCGGGAGAGCACGGAGATTCCCATTTTGTTTATTTCAGCGCGGACAAGCGACGACGATAAGATTATCGCCCTGAATATCGGCGGCGACGACTATATTCAAAAGCCATATTCCCTGAGCGTTTTGCTTGCGAAGGTAAAAGTGGTGCTAAAACGGTATGGAAAAAAGGAGAACGCCAAAACAAAATATGCGGACGGACGATTGGAGGTCGATTTTGACGCAAGGCAGGTTTGGGTCGATAAAAACCCTGTAAAGCTCACGTCCCTTGAATTTAAGCTGTTAGCTTATCTGATGCAGAATGCGGGAAGGATGATTTCAAAAAAGGAGCTGTTTGAGAAGGTGTGGGAGGACAAATATACAAGCGACGGTACACTGAACGTCCATATCCGCAAAATACGGGAAGCGATTGAACGTACACCGGGGAGTCCCGAGTATATCATTACGGTTTGGGGAGACGGGTATCTGTTCAGAGGGGCGGGCCAATGAGAAGCAGAATCTTTTTCGCCTGCCTGTTTTTTGCCTTTGGGACGGAGCTTGCCGTGCTGCTTTTGTTTGCCGTCCGCCTCCCGGATAATAGGCAGGATACGGTGGCGGTCAATGAAGTGGTGCAGACAGTGCAAGAGGATTGGAATCACCTTGAAAGTCACAGGAACGAGAGCTCCTTTGACTATGTAGTGCTTGGCGGCGATGAAAGGGTTTTATATCAAACGAAACAAGGGTTAAGCGAGAGCATAACCGCCGCTGTCAGCCACAAAGATACAATTCTGGATGTGAATGTGGACGGCAAAACGGTCGGGAAGCTTATCGTATACAATTATGACGCGTCCGCTTTCAGGCAGGAAAAGAAAGCGGTAATTTGGATTGTCATAGCGGCAATGCTGCTGCAGTGCGGTATTTGTGCGGGTTATTTCTTTTATATAAACCGTACTGTGGCGAAGCCTTTTCAAAGACTGCAAAACTTCGCGGAGCGCATAGCGGGAGGCAATCTGGATATTCCGCTTAAGATGGATCGGCAGAATATATTCGGAGCGTTTACGGAAAGCTTTGACCTTATGCGCTCCGAATTAAAGAGGGCAAGGACAGCCGAGGCGAAAGCAAACGCGGACAAAAGAGAGCTGGTAGCAAAGCTCTCCCACGATATCAAAACCCCTGTTGCAAGCATCAAGGCGGCCGCGGAGGTAGGCGCGGCATTGGCGGGGGATGAAAAAAGCAGGGGAAATTATGAGCAGATTATCAGGAAAGCCGACCAGATTAATACTCTGGTTACAAATTTGTTTACATCCGCTTTAGAAGAACTTCAGGAGCTTTCGGTGATGCCGTCAGGACTGAAAAGTAAGGAGATTCTGACACTGCTTGAAAATGCCGATTACCTGCACAGGGCAAAGCTGCCTGCCGTTCCCGAGTGCCTTTTGTTTGCGGATAAGCTTCGTCTTCAACAGGTATTTGACAACCTTTTTGCCAATTCCTACAAATATGCGGACACGGAAATAGAGGTGGAGATATCTTTGGAGGAGAAATATCTTACGGTATGCATGGAGGATTACGGGGGAGGCGTTAACCAGTCGGAGCTGCCTCTTTTAAAGGAAAAGTTTAAGCGGGGCAGCAATGCGGCGAATATCGAAGGCGCGGGGCTGGGATTGTTTATATCGGATTATTGTATGAAAAAGATGGAGGGAGAGCTTGCAATTGATAATGGCAGGAAGGGACTGCGTGCGCTTGTGAGGATTGCACTGATGTTTTGAGCTGCGTAAAGGTTACTTTTCACCAGATAGCCAGAAACGTAGCTCGGAGAGAACGGTTGACCAACGTGTGGAAAGTACTATTATTGTCATAGAGCAAATCCCTGTTGATTTTCTTATGATGATTGCATATAATATACTTAACAAGAGAGCCAAAAGCTAGAGTACACCTAGCCGCCAGGAAAATAATTTGTTACAAAAAGTAGCGCCTTATCTTACCAGGACGAGGGCGCTACTTTTTGCGTCTGATATTGATAACAAGAGTTATAACGGCGCAAAGCATAATTACGAATGTGAATAAGTCACCGTATGTAACCATAGCACCAGCCCCCTTTCTTTCGTCAGGCGGCTGACGTAATCGCCCCTTTGGCTCCCTGGTTAAGCAGTTATATTTTCATGGTTCAGAAAGTTTTTGAATTGTTAAAAAATGCTCTTTTTATTATCTGTCAGAATGAGTGTATCAAATAACCACTAAAAAATAAAGAATTTGATTAAAAAAATTTTTCAGACAAGAGTATTTAAGGATTATTTAAGAATTGCATAAAGACAGTTAAGAATTGAAAAAGTACAATAGAACGTGCAAAACAAATTTGCCATTCACCTGCAAAGTTTTTGTACATATAGTTTGTGGGTGTTCGGCAGAAACGGAGGATTTGTATGGAAGAAATTTTGTTAAAGACGGAAAAGCTGAGTAAGTCTTTTTCCAACGGAGGTCTGATACAGCACGTTCTGAAAAATATCGATTTACAGTTATACAATGGCGATTTTACCGTCATTATGGGGGCGAGCGGCGCGGGAAAGTCCACGCTTTTATATGCGCTCTCCGGCATGGATACGCCGACCCTTGGCAGGATTACTTTTGGTGAAAAAGTGATCTCCGATTTGTCACAGGACGGGCTTGCGGTGTTTCGGCGGGAGCACTGCGGATTTGTCTTTCAGCAGATTTATCTGATTGACGGGATGAGCGTTATGGATAATGTGCTTTCGGCGGGACTGCTTGTGAGCAGGGATAAAAAGGCTCTTATCCGGCGGGCGAAGGAGTTGTTTGCGGCGGTGGATATATCCGGGGAGACACAGCAGAAATTCCCCACACAGATTTCAGGAGGCGAGGCCCAGCGTGTGGGGATTGTCCGGGCGCTTATCAACTCGCCTGAGATTTTGTTTGCGGATGAACCTACGGGGGCGCTGAATTCCAAAACGGGGCTTGACGTTTTAGATACGCTTACGAAGTTTAACGAGCAGGGGCAGAGTGTGGTCATGGTAACCCACGATATGCGTTCCGCCCGCCGGGGCAACCGCATTTTATATTTAAAGGACGGTGTGATTTTGGGCGAATGTGATTTGGGAAAATATGTCCACGGCGACAGGCAAAGGCATGAGAAACTTTCGGAATTTCTAAAGGAAATGGGATGGTAAAAAACGTACACTTTTTTTTGAAAATCATTGTCAGATATTTGCAGGACGAGAAAGGAGCCTTTATATAATTATGAGAAAAAGTTTTATGATTGCCTGTTCCAATATGCGGAAAGCAAAAGGACAGACAGCCGCCATCATCGTATTGATTTTCATTGCCGCATTGACGCTGAACCTTTGGCTGATGCTTTCCATGGATTACAAAGCCAATTTTGACAGATACCATGACAAGCTAAACGACGGGCATGTCACTCTTTCCGTAAACGGGGATGAAGAAGAGAAGCAGGAATTTTTACGGCGGACCTTTGAAAAGGATGACCGCGTTGCCCGGTATCAGATAGACGACTGTATGCATATGACCGGTTCATTTCCCTATAACGGCGGACGGATGAACGGATGGCTTGTCTTTATGGAAAAGGAAAATGCCCTAACCCGTGCAATTGGCAGGGTGGAAATCGTGGAAGAGGGCAGCTCCGCAAGCGGAGTGTATCTTCCCATGTTGTACAAAACGGACGATATTGTGCCGGGAGCGTCTATTGAAATTTCCATTGGAAGCAACAAAGTGACGTACACCGTGTGCGGTTTTTTCAACAGCGTTATGATGGGGTCCCATAACTGTGCTTTGATGGAAGTGATTCTGACGGACGATAAGTATCAGGAGCTGAAAGAAATGGGATATGCGCCCCAGGCAACCTTGTGCTCGGTGCGCTTAAAGGATAAGTCGGAGAATCTGAATTACGAGGCGGAGATTAAAAGCATTATTACGGAACGCTATCCTGATATCAATATGGTGAGTAATTGCTATGATATTGTCACTCAGTCTCGCTATATTTCCCAAATGATCTGTTCGGGCATTATGAGCGCGATGGCGTTTTTCGTGCTTCTCATTGCCCTGGTGGTGATTGTGTCAAATATCATCAATTATATACAGGTAAATATGAAAAATCTGGGAGCGCTTAAGGCAGTAGGATATACCTCCGGGCAGCTGATTGGAGCGTTGCTGTTACAGTTTTCGGGGCTGACTTTCGTTATGGCGGTGGTGGGCGCGGGGCTTTCCTACTGTCTGTTTCCGGCGGTCAATGCCATGATGATTGCACAGACGGGGATTCCTTATGAAATAAGATTTTTGCCCTTACCCTTTGTGAGCTCTCTTGGCATCCTGGTGGGCGCGGTCGCGGCAGCCGTGTGGTACGCGTCCCACAGGATCAGGAAAATCGAACCCATTACGGCACTGCGCTCAGGGGTCCAAACCCATAATTTCAAACGCAACCACGTTCCCTTTGAAAAGACGGGCGCGCCCCTTCATCTGGCGCTTGCCCTTAAAACGACGCTTTCCGGTATGAAATACAATGTGACCGTCTGTATCACAATGCTGGTTCTTTCCCTTGTGGTTGTTTTCTCCGGCCTTATGACGGAAAATATGATAAGGGATATGTCGCCCTTTATCCATTTAATTGTGGGCGAGACGGCGGACAGCTGTATTAATGTACAGACCGAAAGGGAAGAAGACTTTTTAAGGAAAATGAACGCGGACGGCCGGGTAGAGAAAGTTTATCCGTATCATTCCCTGAACGTATCCCATGTGGATGGCGCCGAGCTTATGGCAACCCTTAGCGATGATTTTTCAAAGGTCAATAATCCGGACGTCGTGTTTGAGGGAAGATTCCCCAAATATGACAATGAAATCGCGATTGCCGCAAAATATGCGAAAGAACACGGTTTTAAAGTGGGGGATGAAATAGAGATTACGGCAAACGGAAACAAGGAGAAGTATCTGATTTGTGGTTTTACGCAGATTACCAATAATCTTGGCAGGGACTGTCTGCTTACCCGTGCAGGCTACGAGCGGTTGGGAGAATTAACCAATATAAGCTATTATATCAATCTGACAAGCGGAACCGACGTTGACGCCTTCCATGTGGAGATAAAAGATAAATTAAAGGAGGGTGTGAATACGACGATAAACGTATCGGAAATCATAGAAGGCTCGGCCGGCATATATGTTTCCCTTATGACCATTATCGTGATTGCAACACTGGCGCTTTCCGCAATTATCGTCGCTTTCGTGCTGTATCTTCTGGTGAGGACAATGCTGAATAATAAAAGGCGCGACTATGGAATTTTGAAAGCCCTTGGCTTTACCACAGGACAGCTGATTCTGCAGACGGCGCTGTCGTTTATGCCGGCCGTTATCCTGTCCTGCGCTGTGGGGCTCACCGTGTGCAGCTTTATCATCAATCCCCTGACCGCAGTATTTTTACAGGGACTTGGAATCGTAAAATGCACCTTTACGGTCCCCGCAGGGTTTATCGCAGCGGCAGGCGTGGGACTCGTGTTATTTGCCTTTGCAACGGTCTGCCTGCTGTCTTTGAAAATAAAAGAAATTGCGCCCAGAGCGTTGCTCTCAGGAGACTAGTACAGCATTGCCTCCTTCCTCCGCCTTGCACTGACACAAATATCAAGCACTGTATTCTTCACTGTTATTTAAGCAATGCTGTACTAGCCAATAGCCGGTTAAAGCCGCGTTTTGCCCAAAGGATGTCGGACAATGGATTGGAAAAATAAGGTCAGGAAAAATAAGATCAGGAAAAATTAAGGAGGTTTCGGTTGCGTCAGTTCCCATAGTTGCCGTATAATACATTTTTGGAAAGAGGCAAAGCAAGTTACAAAAGCGAAAGCTTTATATGGGAAAGGATATGATTTTATGAACAAAGATTTGACAGTGGGGAAACCGGAGACGGTTTTATGGAGATTCTGCCTTCCACTGTTCGGCAGCATTATTTTTCAGCAGCTTTACAACATAGCGGACAGTCTGGTGGCGGGTAAATTCATCGGGGAAAACGCTTTGGCGGCCGTGGGCAACAGTTATGAAATCACGTTGATTTTCATAGCTTTTGCCTTCGGCTGTAATATGGGATGTTCCGTAATCGTCTCGCAGCTGTTTGGGGCGAAAGACTATGGCCGGCTGAAAACCGCCATATCTACGGCCTGTATTTTCAGCGGCATCCTGTGCCTGGCGCTTATGTTTGCAGGTATTTTAGGGTGCGGCCCTTTGCTTGCGCTAATCAGGACGCCGGAGGAAGTGTTTGCGGACTCAAGGCTGTATCTGGATATTTACATCTGGGGGCTTCCCTTTGTATTTTTTTACAACATTGCAACCGGAATTTTCTCCGCGCTGGGAGATTCCAAAACGCCTTTTTATTTTCTGGCGGTATCCTCGGTATCCAATATTGCGGTGGACATTTTATTTGTAAAAGCGTTTCACATGGGGGTAGCGGGCGTTGCGTGGGCAACCTTTTTGTGCCAGGGGATCAGTTGTGTGCTGGCCGTTGCCACCGTGTGGCGGAGGATGAAACAAATTCAGGTGGAGAAAAGGCCGCCGCTCTTCGATTGGGGACTTTTGAAAAAGATTCTGATTATTGCCATCCCAAGTATATTACAGCAGAGCTTTATTTCGGTAGGAAATATCCTGATTCAAAGTGTGATTAACGGATTTGGCGCTTCCGTCATGGCCGGTTATTCCGCCGCGGTGAAGCTGAATAATATGGTAATCACATCCTTTACCACAATCGGCAACGGAATTTCGAACTTTGCGGCACAGAATTTAGGGGCCAATCAATTCGGACGGATTAAGGAAGGATTTCGGGCGGGAATTAAAATGGTCTGGTGCCTGTGCGTTCCTTTCTGCATCCTTTATATTTTCTTTGGGAAATACCTGCTTCTTTTGTTTATGGAAGAAACTTCCGCCGGCGCGCTGGCGGCCGGAAGAGAATTTTTGTATATATTGTCGCCTTTTTATTTTATTGTGTCAGCCAAGTTGGCGGCGGACGGTATCCTTCGGGGCATCAGCGCTATGGGCCAGTTCATGGCGGCTACTTTTACGGATTTGATTCTGCGCGTGGTTTTGGCCTTTGTTCTTTCCGATTGGTTAAACGCCGCAACGGGCATATGGTGCGCGTGGCCCGTGGGCTGGACCATTGCCATGGCCCTTTCCGTATTCTTTTACCGGAGAGCCTGCAAAAAATTTAAAATGGCCGATTTATAACAGCCTGCATTCAAAAGTTGCAATGATACATTGCAAGTCAAAGACCCCGCAGCAAGCTGACGGGGTATTTGACCCTCGCGGCATTCGCCAAATGTCTGCTTCGCAGCCGCTTGGCTCATTGCTCGCGGGAATAAAAGGTAGCTGATTTAAAATCGAATATAGAAATAATAAAAGGATAAATACCGTCTGGCGGAAAGGGGAAAGATATATGATTATTTTGATAACGGGCGCGTCCCACACGGGCAAAACGGCGCTTGCACAAAGGTTGCTTGAAAGCTGTCACTATCCATATCTGTCCATCGATCACCTGAAAATGGGGCTGATTCGAAGCGGCAACACAACGCTTACGCCCTTAAGCGACGACAGATTATTGACGGATTATCTGTGGCCGATTGTGCGGGAAATGATAAAGACCGCCATTGAAAACGAGCAGAACCTTGTGGTGGAGGGATGTTATATCCCCTTTGACTGGCAAAAGGATTTTGAGGAGGAATACTTAAACAACATCAAATATTACTGTCTGGTTATGAGCGAAAACTATATTAAAAACCATTTTGACGATATTAAGAAGTATGCAAATGTTGTGGAAAACCGGGCGGAGGACGAGGGGTGTACGATGGAAACGGTGTGCCAGGAGAACGCCAGAGTGCTCGGGCAGTGCCGGGACCATGGCGTTCCTTATATCCTTATTGATGAGGAATACAATCTTGATTTCCGCGAGCAATGAGCCCAGCGGCTGCCCATAGAGACGCATAGCGTCTCATAGACATTTGGCGAATGCCGCGAGGGTCTTTTGCCCCGCAGCTTGCTGCGCTGCAAGTTTGCTGCGGGGTCCTTGACTTTTAAGGCAATGTTTTTGCGGCGGTAATAATTGTGGCATTGTCAGGATTGCGAAGTACCTCCTCAATCGTAAATCCGACATTTTGAAGCAGTTCCTTTTCATGATCTAGGGTGAGCGGAATATCAAAATGAACGAAACAATTTTCCGCAACTGGAGAGAGCGTTCTCTTTTTCAGGTATACGCCGCGCAAAAGTTCCTCCTCCTCGTCACAACAGGCAATATAATCTCCCAAAATGAAAATGCCGCCGTCCTTAAGGCTATGGAAAATTTTCCGATACAGATCGATTTTTCGCTCCGGCAGGAAATGGTGGAGACTTTCAAAAGAAATGACGGCGTCCCACTTGCCGTTTCCGAAATCGTATTGAAAATAATCCTGACATATTGTGGTGAGAGGTTTGTCAGAATGCTTTTCCTGAAGCTTATTTAACATACTTTGGCATAAATCAACGCCTGTTACCTCTATGTCAGGATTCTTTTGCCATATTTTGTCAAGCTCCAGGCCGGTGCCGCACCCTAAATCTAAAACTTTCCGGCATTTGAGAGGCAGGATATCGGCAAACATCTGATAGGATTTTTCCAAATCAGACATGTGTTCCTCGTAGCCATCTAAGCGTTTTGTAAAAAAATCGGACATTTCCTCCAGCGGGGAATCCGATGTATCTTTAAGCCATTGCTTTAATTCCTGCATATATGTTTCTTTTGACTTCATGCTAATCCTCCATCTTTCCATCTTTGGGGCTGATTTTCCGGGAGCGCTTCTTATAAATGAGTGTAACATAGAAAGAGACTGTTTTTCCACCTTATATTTTTTTACTAAAAAGTATGGGTCTTGCCTTTATTAATAGGTACGCCAAAACATATTGGATTCCGGGTAAAAAAGATGGAGTATAAGCGAGATTACCGCAATCAGGCATATCAGGATGCAGCTGCCCGCCATAAACCACATGACTCCTTTTATGACGCCCTTCAAGGTTTCGTTTTGAAGAATCGAATCCACGTTATGGGAAACCCGATATATGGAGTCTATTTTTTCATTTGTAAGGGAATTGTCCCTTACCTCCTGCACGTCAATGTCTTTTACAAGTTCATCCAGGGTCATATCAAAAAAAACGCTCAGCATAACCAATCTGGTGAAATCCGGGTACGATTGTCCTGCCTCCCACTTTGAAACGGTCTGCCGGGATACCTGTATTTCCATTCCCAGTTCTTCCTGGGAAAGGCCTTTTTCTTTTCTCAGCTTTAATAATTTTTCATTAAAATTCATTTTGCAATACCTCCTTTTTTCAGTCTATGATAAAATATATTTGGATGCAAGCAACTGAGGTTGTCAATTTGTCAATAAGAGTATACATTTTGGATGAAACAGTTTACCTGGCGATATTACATGATATTTTGGAGAGCACAATCTCTCTTTTTCGTGCAGAGATTGAGAGGAAAAAAGCGGAACCGTAAGATATACTGAAAACTGTCAGGAGTTTGTGCCTGCGGCCCGACGCCGCAGGTCACGGAAAGGTGAGGGAGTACGATGGAATGGATTGAACGGCTCAATGATGCAATTGGTTATATTGAAGAACATTTGACAGAGACAATTGATTATGAACGGCTGGGGCAGATTGCCTGCTGTTCTTCCTATCATTTTCAGAGAATGTTCACCTATATGGCGGGGATTCCCCTGTCCGAATATATCCGCAGGAGGAAAATGTCTCTTGCCGCCGTAGATTTACAGGGCAAAGACATTGATGTGGCGGGGAAATACGGGTATCATTCCCCTACCGCATTTAACAGGGCCTTTCAGTCTGTTCACGGGATCGCCCCGTCCGCTGTAAAAAATGAGGGCGTGTCCGTAAAATCCTTTCCGCCCATCCTGTTCAAAATTACGGTAAAAGGAGTGGAGGAAATGAATTATCGAATTGAAACAAAGGAGGCTTTCCGCATTGTAGGCGTATCCGTACCGCTGTATAAGGATATTGAAAAAAATTTTACGGTCATACCGCCAAAGTGGCAGGAAATATCTATGAACGGAACGCTGCAGAGACTGATTGGCATGATGGACAGTCAGCCCATGGGGGTGCTTGGCATCAGCACCTGTAACGATACGGAACCATGGAGGTATTATATTGCGGTGGCCACTTCACAGGAAAAGAATGACCTGGAAGAATATACCGTGCCGGCGGCTACCTGGGCAATCTTTCCCGGGGAGGGTACGAACCAGTCCATTCAGGAACTGGAGCGGCGCATCGTAACGGAATGGCTGCCCACTTCGGGATACGAGTACGGCAATGCGCCCGATGTGGAGGTTTACTTAAATCCGGACCCGCAAAATGCAAAGTATGAGGTATGGATACCCGTTGTGAAAAAGTAGTCGGGGGTAGTTTTATACAGTCGTTACTATCCGCGGCCCGGCGTCCGCAGCCGCTGACTTCATGACAGAGACTGAGAATAGAGACAAGCAGTCGTGTACCCGGCCCGCTGCCTGCGGGAAATTTTGACGAACAAAAAATAAAATGATACAATAAACATGACACACTGTTGTCATGTTTATTTTGTTATGATAATAAATGTAATGGAAAGCAGGGAGAGTTCATATGAAAATAGACAGGCTGATTGGAATCCTTTCGGTACTGCTTCAGGAAGAAAAAGTCACGGCTCCACAGCTGGCCGAAAAATTTGAGGTATCGCGCAGGACAATTAACAGAGATATCGAGGAACTTTGCAGGGCCGGGATACCAATTTATACTTCCCAGGGAACGGGCGGCGGAATCGGCATAATGGAGGGATACCGGATGGACAGGACGCTCCTTTCCTCAAAGGATATGCAGATGATTTTGGCGGGGCTGCGGAGTCTGGACAGTGTCAGCGGAAGCCATTACTACGGACAGCTTATGGAAAAAATCAAATCCGGTTCCTCTGATTTTGTCAGCGGCAGAGATTCTATTTTGATCGATTTGTCTTCCTGGTATAAGGAATCCCTTGCCCCTAAGATAGAGCTGATTCAGGATGCCATTGAGGAGAGGAAGCTCCTTACATTTCACTATTATGCACCGGCCGGGGACCAGACCCGGGAAATCGAACCTTATTATCTGGTTTTTAAATGGTCCTCCTGGTATGTGTGGGGATGGTGTATGGAGCGAAAGGATTTCCGGATGTTTAAGCTCAACAGAATGGAAGAGATTTTTAAGACGCAGACAGGCTTTGCTCCCAGACAGGCGCCGATGCCGGATTTGGAAATCCAAAAGATATATCCGGGCAAAATAAAAGTAAAGGCGTTGTTTCAAGGAGAGGTAAAGTGGAGGATTGTGGAGGAGTTTGGAAGGAACTGCTTTACGGAGAGGGAAGACGGAACCCTGCTTTTTGCCGCCGATTATTCCGACAAGGAAAATCTGGTGGCATGGCTGCTCACCTTTGGGGATAAAGTGAAAGTATTGGAGCCTGCTGACGTGAAAGATGAACTGCTTCAAATTGCAAAAAATGTTGTAGAAAGATATAAGGAACTTTCATGAAAGTTATTTCAGGACAGTTCCTAAGGAGCCAATGTAGCGGACAGATGAATAGCGGAGGACAATTATGCCAAGACCAAGAAGCAAGGAAGAACTGCTGAAAGCAGCGGAAGAAAATTTCCAAAAATTAAACCAACTGATAGATTCCCTTTCGGAAAAAGAGCAAAGCACGCCCTTTGACTTTAGCGGGGATGAAAAGAAAAAGGAGGCCCACTGGAAACGGGATAAAAATGTGAGGGACGTGCTCGTCCATTTATACGAGTGGCATCAGCTCATGATTCACTTTGTGGATGAAAACAGGAGTGGCAAAAACGTGCAGTTTCTGCCTAAAATGTACACATGGAGGACGATTGCTTCCATGAATCAGTTGTTCTGGCAGAAGCACCAACAGACAGGGTTTGAGGAAGCAAGGGAATTGCTTTCGGCCTCCCACAAAGAGGTGGTAAAGAGGATAGAGCAGTTTACAAATGAAGAATTGTTTATGGAAAAAGTATTTCCGGCCGTGGGCGGCTCGGTTCTCGGCTCTTATTTTGTAAGCAGCACTTCAAGCCATTATGACTGGGCAATGAAAAAGATAAAGGCCCATCGGAAAAACTGTAAATCGTGCGCCTGATGAATCAATTTAAGGAGAGAAATATGGCTTTTGATTATAAAAAAGAGTATAAGGAATTTTATATGCCGAAAAACAGGCCGGAGCTTGTGGATATACCGGAGATGAACTTTATTGCGGTAAGGGGAAAAGGGAACCCCAACGAGGAAGGCGGCGCGTACAAAGCGGCTATCGGCCTGCTTTATGGGATTGCCTTTACAATCAAAATGAGCAAAAAAGGAAATCACAAGATTGACGGATATTTTGATTATGTGGTGCCGCCACTGGAGGGATTCTGGTGGCAGGAGAATACTTACGGGGCGGAGGATGGCTCCTTCCATAACAGTTCAGGCAATCATAACATGGGCAATCGCCCGGAAAATCATAGCCCGGGCTATAGTCTGTCCCATAGCCCGTGTTATGGGATAGACTATAACAGGAAAGAGGATTTTTGCTGGATATCCGTGATACGGCTGCCGGATTTTGTGACGGAAGACGATGTCAGGTGGGCAGTTAAGGAAGCTGAGAAGAAAAAGCAGCAGGATTTTTCCAAGGTGGAATTTCTCACAATCCGCGAGGGACTTTGTGTTCAGTGTATGCACATAGGCGCCTATGACGACGAGCCCGCCACGGTAGCGGCTATGGATGCGTTTCTTAAGGAAAAGGGATATGTGAATGATTTTAACGAGGAGAGAATGCACCATGAAATTTATTTGTCAGATGCAAGACGTACAGCGCCGGAAAGATTAAAAACTGTCATCAGACACCCTGTAAAAAAGGGGTAAACGAAAGTATTTGAAAGAACGGAGGATTAGGGTAAATGGCGACTTCTAAGGAATTTCACGATTATGTTGTGGAAAATCTTCAAAAGGCCGGGGAAATTTCCACCAGAAAAATGATGGGAGAATACCTTGTCTATTACCAAAAGAAGCTGGTGGGGGACATCTGCGATAACTGCCTGTTTCTAAAACCCACGGAAGCTGTGCTAAGGCTGTTGCCGGATGCGGACAGGGGATATCCCTATGAAGGCTCGAAGACATTGATGGTGGTTGTGGACGATGTGGAAAATACAAAGCTCTTGGCGGAAGTTTTAAGCGAAATGTACAAAGAACTGCCGGAGCCTAAGAAAAAGGTTAAGAGCTAACAAGGTTAGAAAATAAAGAAGTCTGACTCAGGTAATGGCATTATTGTAAGTCATATCCAAAAGTAGTAACTTAACATTTAAAAAAGGCAGCTTACTGCAGAAAACTTGCGGTAGACTGCCTTTTCCTTTATTCTTATCATGAATAACAAAGAACCGCGGGCGCCGAAGCGTTGCAAATTCCATGATGGCAGAGTGAAACCTGATATTTTGCTCGTCTCCTTCGCGGAAAACACTTCGGAATAGACTTTGCTTATTGTATGCAAGGGATATAAGTTTGGAAGGAAACTTCCCAACTTTTTATCGGTGGCAGTACCGCAAGCACGGCTTGCGGTATGCGGGGGGATAAGTTTGGAAGTAAACTTCCAAACTCTTTATCGGTGGCAGTACCGCAAGCAGAGCTTGCGGTATGCAAGGGGTATAAAAATGGAACAAGTGATAAGAGTAAAAGGGTTAAAAAAGTATTTTAAGGATGTGAAGGCGGTGGACGATATCAGCTTTCAGGTTGAGAAGGAGGAGCTGTTCGGGTTCCTTGGGGTCAATGGCGCGGGAAAATCCACCACCATCAATATGCTGTGTTCGCTGTATACGCCGACAGCGGGCGAAGTGGAAATCTGCGGATTTTGGTCCGGCAGGGAGGATGAGTCAATCCGGCGAAAAATCGGCGTAGTCTGGCAGAGCAACTGTCTGGATGATAAGCTGACGGTAAAAGAAAACCTGTATGTGCGGGGCTCTTTGTACGGGCAGAACAAAACAGAGCTGAAAGAAAGCATTGACCGGGTATGTGAACGACTGAATCTGCACGATATTTTCAACAGATATTACGAAAAGCTTTCGGGTGGACAGAAAAGACGGTGTGAAATTGCGGCGGCGCTTGTCAATGCGCCGGAAATCCTATTTCTGGATGAGCCTACTACGGGGCTTGATCCGGCCACCAGGCAGTTGGTATGGGAGAGCCTTAAGCTGTTGCAGAAAGAGGATGGCATGACGATTTTCCTGACCACCCATTACATGGAGGAAGCCGCAAGGGCAAATCATATTGCCGTAATGGACGGCGGCAAGATAAAGGAATTTGGAACACCATTTGAACTGAAAGAACGGTTTGCCAGGGATAAACTCAGGCTGATTCCGAAAGAAGGGGCGGCGGAAGATCTTAAGGAAGCGCTGATGAATTGCTGCAATACGGATAACAAGGACAAATCCATGGTGGTAGAGTGGAAGGGAGATTTCTTTTTGGTGACACTGCCTGACAGCCTGTCTGCGCTGCCTATTCTGAAGGAAACGGAAAGCAGCCTGCAAGGCTTCGAGATGGTACAGGGCTCTATGGATGATGTGTTTTTGAATATTACGGGAAAGAATTTGGAGTAACAGTTCGGACATGCAGAAATGATTATGCAAAATGTACGTGGGAACTTGCTCCCTGAGGACAATTTACATAATCATTTCCATAGGGCGAACGCCCGACCTGAAATAAGTCGCCGGCAGGTTCATTACAGGGTCAGGTATAATGTATATTCTGGTGACTTATGAATGGCATGTCAGAACTGTTACAACTTGGAGGTAAAGAAAAAATATGATGGAAGTATTTTATTTGACAAAGAGGAATTGTCTGATATTTGTAAGGGAAAAATCCGCCGTATTTTTCTCCGTGTTGTCCATGTTGATTGTGCTGGGGTTGATGGTGCTTTATTTGGGGCGCATGAACAGCATAAGCCTGCTAAATATGCTGGCGGAATTTGGCGGGGAACGGGATACCGTAAAGGACGAAGAAAATGCCGCCTATCTGATCCGGCTCTGGACGCTGGCGGGGATATTGGTGGTAAATGCGGTAACTGTCACACTGACGGTAACAGGCACTATGGTACAGGATGAAACGGAGAAAAGAATCATGGCGTTTTATGTGACGCCGGTAAGCCGCTTAAAACTGTCGCTTGGCTATATTCTGGCATCATGGCTGGTTGGCTTCGGAATGTGTCTTGTGACACTGACAGCGGGAGAGGGGTATTTTCTGATACAGGGATATCCGCTGCTTGCCCCGGATAATCTGATTAAGCTGTGCGGAATGATTGCCCTCAATACATTTACTTTCTCGGCACTGGGATATCTGCTGGCGCTATTTGTGCACGGCGCAAAGGCATGGAGCGGAATGCTTACCATAATCGGAACGCTGGTAGGCTTTGCGGGAGGGATATATCTGCCTATGGATTCATTATCCGAACAGGTACGGAATGTGCTGAAATGTCTGCCCGTGATACATGGCGCGTCCATGATGCGCAAGGTCTGCACGGATGAAGCTATCCGTGTTACTTTTGAGGGGCTGCCGGATGTGGCGGGAGATATGTTTCGGGAAGCAATGGGAATTACGCTGACAGCCGGGGCCGGGGAAGACATAATTACTTTGGGCGGACAGGTATGCATTTTGCTTTTGTATGCTATAATAGCCATTATAATTGCAGTATTGCTGAACAGGCGACGTAAATTGGTCTAGAAAGCATTGCACAAATATCAGGCACTGTATTCACTGTTATTTAGAATGCTGTACTAGAGCATTTTTCAAACACGCTCTGAGGAGAAAGCTATGAAGATTACGATACAGGACTTGCCGGAGGGAGAGGAGGATGAAATCATCATCCGCTGCCGGGCAATGGACGAACAGCTTATGAAGTTCATTTATGCTTTAAGGGCCGGACGGGAAAAGATAACGGTGTCAAAAGGCGACAGGCTGTTTCAGATACCGCCCATGGGCATTTACTATTTTGAGGCAGTGGACAATAAGGTATTTGCCTATCTGGAAAAGGATGTCTATGAAACAAAGTACAAGCTTTATGAGCTGGAGCAAAGGCTGTCAGGAACGGATTTTTTCAGGGCATCCAAATCCACGATTATCAATCTTTCCAAAATGGAGAGCGTATGCCCTGACTTTAACGGGCGTTTTGAGGCTTGCATGAAAAACGGGGAAAGACTGATCATCTCAAGGCAATACGTACCATTATTAAAAGAAAAACTGGGGTTATAGTCCGGCTGAGAACTGTCCGGAGGAAAATAAAACGGTCACGAAGCGGAAAGCGCCTGGCCGGGCGCTGAAGCTAAGAGACGAAGCCGGAATAGGAGGACGGCATTATGAGAAAATTGCGATTTCTGTTTCAAGTCTTTTGTATGGCGACTACCTGTGTGGTAATCGCGGTGGCGCTGTTTACCACAGTGATTAATCCGGTGAAATCCGTAGACCCTGTGATAATGTGGCAGATACCGGCGGTATCTCTGCTCATTACACTTGGCAGTCTGATATACGCATGGGACAGGAAGATGGGGAAATTGGAACTGAAAATCAGGATAGGGGTTCATTATCTGTGGGTGAATCTGGTTGTGCTTGGGGCAGGATTTTTGTTTGACTGGTATCAGATCACTAAGCCGGGTAGTGTGATTTCCATGGTATTTGCCATAGCGGTAACTTATGCGATAGCGTCGATTGGTTCACGGACAATCTCAGCCAGAGACGCAAAACAGATGAATGAGAGGCTGAAGGAATATCAAAACGGGAACAAATTACAGGAAACTCCCCACTATCCGAGCACATGATAAATTTGCGACAAACAATCTCTATTAAAACCTTCTAAACTAAATGACATTGCGTCTAAAGTCCGGAAAGAATTTGACATGTTGACGCACAGTTAATACCCGGATTCTATAAACCGAGAAACATTTCCTGTGCATATGACCGGATATCGTTAGGCGTGACCATGTTATATTTTGTTTTGACGGCGGAAAAATATTCATGAATAGATTCCTTTGTAATGATGCGTTCTGACGGCGCGGAAACAGGCAAATTACCCCTGGCGGATATCCATGGCGTTTCATTGTGAGTAAAGCGCTCTAAAACCTTCCCGCTATAACAACAAAGGTATTTAATGACACTATCATATATTGCTTTTTCCTGGGTGGTCAATGTGTTGCTGTCGAATTCTTCACAGGAAGATATGGGGTCAAAATGATAATCACGATAACGGAAATAAATATCTCTGTAAACCGGACCGTGAACCCAGGATTCGCAATCTTCCGGAAAGATAAAAATGTTGTAAAATGCACTATAAAATCCCTGAATATAGTACAGGGCTTTTTGAAGAGCCAATGGGGTAATATCTTCACATTGGTTTAACAAGTATCTTACCGCACAGGAAATTTTTGATTTATTGGACGTATCCGAGGCCAAATTCAGTAATGCGTCAACAGCTTTCCTGCTTTTGTCATATGCCGATATTGATTGAAGGCCTGCTTTTCCTGATTCTAATATTTCAGAATAATATTTTGGATCATCATAGATTTTGCTTAATACTTCCGAATATTGTTTTGTGGGCATGTCGCCATCACAGTAGCGTGAGAATGTTTGCTCGCCCCAGCCAAGTAAACGGGAAAGAGGGCGTTTGCCAATGGCATATTTTTCCGGAAGGGCTAAAATATGCTCCAAAGAAATAATACCATTTGCAGTACGGTATTCATCATAAAGGGCTTTGAGATTAAAGTCATTGATTTCCGGTATATAAACAAGAGCGCCACAGTCAGCACAACGAACTTCCTTCCCTATATATTGGTACAGTGTGCCTTTGATGGTTCCGTTCATGGAAACAGATGTAACAATATAAGAAACATCATCTCTGCAACTTTCACAAAATACAAGATTTTTCGTCATATTCGGCTCCTCCTTTTAAAAACTTTTATCGAAATAAGTAATCAACAGGTTTGTTGCGTTTATGGAATGAAATTACAATTGTGCGGCTGCCTGTGGGAAGGTCAATTATATTAAATTTGGTATAAATGTCAACAATCTTAGCTTTCCCGTCAGCGTTAAACAGTTTAACATAAAATTGATATTCTCTTTGCGCTTGTCGTTCAGGGAGATAGTATATTTCCCAGATGCTATACATTTATGAATTTTATCCAAAACTTCTTTAATTTCTTCCAGTGTATAATTCTGGTTATAGTGTTGATTCATTCGCACCACCTCAATAATATAATATGCAAAATGTATTAGTGTATTTGACAAGGGCATAATAACACGACACCTAAAGAATGGAGCCAACCT
>ERZ777011.1952-NODE-1952-length-18682-cov-2.908144_pt1 | contig 18682 bp, 19 predicted proteins | sample MGYA00374964_ERZ777011 | MGnify/ENA primary metagenome ERZ777011 (study PRJEB29310, sample SAMD00008975) | mouse gut metagenome | study: EMG produced TPA metagenomics assembly of the Metagenome analysis of fecal microbiota from mouse which was promoted...
AGAAAAGATGGATATGTAAGGGCTAGAATTGATGGAAACGAATATGAATTTAGTGATGACATTGAACTAGAAAAAAACAAAAAACACAATAGAGCTTGTCTATTGTGTATCAAATCGTGTGAATTTTGCCGCGCCCTTTATAAGCTTCTTCCATTTTTTATTGATTAAGAGCATTTTTTACCACTAATTAAAATTTTTTGATATTATTTATTTATATCCTTGAGAATATTTTTGAAATACAAAAAACATTTGCAGATTTGAGGTGAAAACTTGATCTTTTTTACAAAAATTTACAAAAAGGAGGACATAATTAAAAATACCATATGGTAAGAAAACTAGATGCGAAACACATCGAAAGTATTCGCACTCTTAAGCGCAGGGAACGGAAAAAGTCATCCTTTGATGATAACGAACCTATAACCAAGAACTCGGATAGTAAAAACAGCGAACTAACCATTATTGAACCAAGCATCCGTAACAACCCGGATTCCGCAAATCGTAAATTGCGCGTAGGTGCTTATGTTAGAGTAAGCACTCAAGACGAAGCTCAGCAGGATAGCTTTACATCGCAAAAAATACACTTTCAAAGAGTTGTTGAGGAAAATCCCCGCTATGAACTGGTAAAAATATATGAAGATGAAGGAATTTCCGGCACTCAGGTTATAAACAGAAAGGGATTTCAAGAGATGGTCGCCGATGCAAAAGACGGAAAGCTTGACCTTATCATAACCAAAGACATAGCGCGTTTCGGGCGCAACGCTGCGGACATAACCGCTACCCTTCAGTTCCTTGACACGCTTACGCCGCCGATTCCAGTCTTTTTTGAAGCAACTAATCTTGATACCTCAGATGGGAAAAGTAAAATAATAATTTCGATACTAGCAGCACTTGCAGAATTGGAATCACAATTAAAAAGTGAAGCTATTAAAGCAGGTATTGCTTACAGAATGCGGGAAGGAACATACAAATTTGCTGTAAATAACACTCTTGGCTTTGAACGCAGTAAGCATGGGTACATAAAAATTGTAGAAGAGGAGGCTGAAATTGTAAAATATATCTATAATGAATTTATTGACGGTGCATCACCACACGAAATTGCGAACGCCCTAACAGAAAGCGGCATATCGTCTCCCATGGGTCTGCCCGTCTGGCGTTCGTCAACGGTTAAGAGCATTTTGTCTAACGAAAAATATTGCGGAGATGTCTTGTATCAGAAAACTTTCACTACAAGCTACATTACGCACAAATCAAAACGCAACAACGGCGTTTTGCGGCAATGGCATTGGACAAATCGTCACAAACCCATTATAGACAAACCGGATTGGGAAAAAGCGCAACTTATGCTTAAAAACAGCGCTTGGCGAAAAAACAGCCGAAAAATCCGTCCGGTAGAACACAAACTCTTTGTTATTTCCAGAATAAAGTCCGGTAAACTTGCAGGATTTTATCTTCTTGACCCTTCATGGAATAAAGACGAGAGGGAAACATTTCTTGAAGTAATAAAAGCTGAAATAAAAGAATTTTCACAAAAGGAGAACAAAAATTATGAAAGATTTTAAAAATATAACTTTTGAAATAATAGATATAAACGTAAACTCAGCACCGGATATTTTTATAAACAAAAATGGAATCACTTTTTCTAAACGAGTACTAGAGGACTTAAACTATCCCGCAAATGTACAATATTCCATATCTACCATTGACAAAGTTTTTGCTGTGCGTGCCTGCAAAAGCAATGAGAGCAAGATTGTACCTTTTTCCAAATCAAAGGTCGAACAGACAGGTGGCATATATACATCAAACAAAAATTTGGTCGATTCTGTAAAAGCATTGATGCCTGAGGGTTGTAGTCGCGAACAACGCTATAAGGTCACAGGTCACTTTGACGCTGACAACCGTATAATGTATTTTGACATGGAGGAAGCTGTAGAGGATAACTTCCGACAGGAAAAATAACTATAAAATTACAGCCGCAACAGACAGCATACGGCTTTTGCTGCGGCTGTATCTCATTTATTAAATAAGTGTTCAACTTCCTATATCCTGACCGCCCCGCCTATCTCCTTCACCGCGCGCCGCAGCTCGTCGTAATGCCCTCTGCTTATGGGTATGCCCGCCGCGCAGCCCCTCAGCCTCGCGTAGTACAAAAGCCGTCCCTCCTCATAGATAGCCTCTATTTTGTCAAGCGAAATGATATATGACTGATGACAGAGAAAAAAGCCGTAGCCCTCAAGCATATCCATAAGCTCGCCCATTGTATAGTAGGCTATCTGCACCTCGCCTTTACCGGTGACAAGCCAGTTCTTGCGCCCGCGCCGTTCAATGTAGCATATGTCCTTAGTGTCTATGAGGTTATAGCCCTTGATGCATTTGAACATTATTTTGCCGCTTTTAAAAGATTTCTTTCCGCTGCTTCTGTCAAGCACAAGGTCTATGGTACGGCGAAGCTTGTCCGGATTGATCGGTTTGGTCAGAAAATTAACGGGCTGAAAATCATAGCCGTCTATCGCGTAGGTCGAATGTCCGGTCAGAAATACGAACATTATCTTCGGATATTTATCCCTGAGCTTCGCGGCAATCTCAAATCCCGTTTCCTTCTCAAGCTCAATGTCGAGAAATACCAGCTCCGCGGAATTATTTTGGAGGTACTCAAAAAGCGCCTCCCCGCAGTCAAATTCCGCGGTGACATCTATTTCCTCATAATCCTTGAGCGCCGCAGCCGCAGCCCTTCTCGAATTAGCGTCATCGTCTACCAGAACCGTTTTTATCATCCGCAGTTTCTCCCTCTCCGTCAAAACTTATTTTATTGGGTATATTAACTATAAAGCTGACGACTCTGTCATCCATTTCCACATAGATACGTCCGTAATATTTCGCAAGCGCCCGCTTTATCATGCTCAGACCGATTCCGTCGTGGTTCTTTTTCGTAGTGTAATCCATATCGAAAGCGCGCGTTATCCGCTCTGAGTCACCGTCAAAAAGATTTGACACCGAGATCACCGTATTTCCGTGTCTTTTGAATACAAAAACCCTTATTCCGTATTCAAGCTCTTCCTTCGTGTTCACGGCGTCGATCGCGTTCTGTATGAGATTCCCGATTATTTTATTGCATTCAAAGGAATTACAGGTGATATTTTTCATATCGTACTTAATATCGTACTCTATGTCAGTCCCTTTCAACCTTGCGGCTTTGCGCATATTGTAAAGCATCGAACCGATCACCGCGTCGTATACCGGCATAATGTCGTTGACCGCCGACGCCTCCTGAACCATATCCTCCACATAGCTTTTGCAGTTGCCGTAATCCTCATTCTCTATCATTCCCACGATCGTATGAAGATGTATGTTAAAATCGTGGCGCTGCGAGCGGATGGTATTCATGTAGTCCCTCGCCTCCTTCTGCCACCGCGCCATGCTCTCATTCTCATACATAACGCGGCGTATGCGCCCCAGCTGCCTTTGAAGCGCGATTATCACCGTATCCGTTATAAAAAAAATAGCGAGCGCCGCTATTGATCCCGAATGTGAAAACGGATACGCGATAAACGTTACAGCCATTTCCAACATAAGCCCGGCAAGAGGCATAAGCGCAAGTCCTAGATACGCTGCTCTGTTCTCATAGTAAATATCGGAAAACCATTCCGACCTCCCAATCTTTTCCTCATATACAAGAGCATACAGCAGGCTCGCCGCAAGCACAAGTCCCAGGAAACCGTACATCCACATATCACGGGTACAAAGCTCCATAGGCACAAGCACCGCGTCCACGCAAAAGCATATGACCGCAGCGGGGAACGCCGTGCGCAGTCTTCCCCTTACTGTCTCCGCCGCCAAAAGCGCAATGTTCCCCGCCGCAGCAGCCGCGTATGCCGCCCGGCTTAGCCCGCAGACCGCCGCAGCCGCATATACCGCCATACCAGCCGACCATGCGATAATATGATTAAGGATACTTACTTTACCCGCGCCCGCATACATGACTGCAAAATAATGCGAGCCTCCCAGCAGAAGCGCCGTAAACAAAACCTGCCAAACCATAGTAAACTCCGATGCACACTTAAAACCTGATATGAATATCTTATACATAATACCGTTTTTTTTCAAGTTTTTGCTTTAAAAAGATTATTGACAAAAGAAGGCAAAAAGCATAGGCTTATCCTGCGGCATGAATGGGAATAATTATTTCTGAATCATAAAAGATAAGGAAATCAGTGCGATGTATTTCATATGGCTTTCATTGTTTTTATTCGTAATCATCTTTATATGCTTGAAAATATACGGCGCGATCCGGTATTTCGGCAGAAATCTGCCCGTTAAACTCCGTATTCCGATAACGGCAGCAGTCTGCGTACTCTATACTGCATCCGTCATTACTGTCGGATTCGGCGTATATTTTATTATATTGATGCACCTGGCTTCATTTCTTCTCTTGTCCGACATCTTTTTTTTAATAGTAAAAAATATCCGCAAAGACAGGAAATTGCCGCGTTTCTGGGAGAGCGCGCACCGAAGCGGTCTTGTCGGCGTGTTTTTTGCCGCGCTTATGCTTGGCTACGGATATTTCAATATGTTCCATATCGTCCGCACCGAATATACTGTTTTCACCGAAAAAAATATACGGGAGGAGGGCTACACCATCGTTTTCATATCGGACCTGCACTACGGAATCTCGCTTGACCGAGGACAGCTTGAGAAAGTATGCGCATCCATAGGCGAAGAAGCCCCCGATATTGTCGTGCTATGCGGCGACATCATAGATGAACGCACCACCCTCGCGGAGATGCACGAGGCATTTGACGTACTAGGAAAAACCCCCAACCGATACGGCGTATTTTATGTGTACGGCAACCACGACAAAAGGTTCCGCACCGCCAAATATACCGAAGAACAGCTTACCGACGCGGTTACACAGTCGGGAATACAGATACTTGACGATTCCGTCCTCGAAATCAACGGTGAGCTTACGCTTATAGGACGCGCTGACAGGGGCTACGGCGAAATCGGAAGAAAATCTGTCGCCGCGCTTGTTGACGGTCTGAACCCCGCAAGCGAATGGGTAGTGCTCGACCATCAGCCCGCCGAATACGACGAAGTCGAAAAAAACGGCGGCGATCTTATCCTTTCCGGTCACACCCACGCCGGGCAGCTTTGGCCCACGGGCATTTTCGCCGAGCTTCTCCGTCTTGACGAGATGAATTACGGCTGCAAAAAGCAGGGAAACCTAAACGCCATCGTATCCTCCGGCATCGCCGGATGGGGCTACCCTCTACGCACCGAAAAGCACTCGGAGTATGTAGTCGTGTATTTAAAGAATGCCTGAGCGATCAGCTATGCCAGTAATCCATAAAGTCCTTTGTAAGATACTGTTTTATCTCTTTCGGACAGTTATCGGAGATATAGTCGTACCATAAACTGCCTCCCGCCGCATATTCCTCCGCAATAAATGCGAAAAAGCCGGACTTTATGCTTGAGGACGTAAAATATTCCCCGCTCTCGACATCTCGGAGCTTTTTCATCACATCGTCGAGCACTAGCTCCTTCATCCGATCGTCCATCTGAGAAAAAGCAAGGTTGCTCGCGAGAAGTATTTCATCAAATATAATCTGATACACCGTATATCTTTCTACGCTTCCGGAATCGCCCTCACCCACAAGATAATTTCTTTTATAATAATCCTGCCGGACCGCGCTTGCCATATCGCTTCGCCAAAGAAGTTCGTTTACCGCGCCGATGTTTGCGCTGGCTATGTTTACATAATCAGACGGAAAATTAAAAGTCTCAGCCTCTGTCGCCCCCGAAGTGAGCCATCCACCGCACACCACCTCGAGAATATCCTTAGTCTGCGCCTTTTTAAGAACTTCCTCAGGCATATCCAGACTAGCTAATACATTTACATATTTATCCATTCTGTACCTGTACTCGTCATACGGAAACAAAAGCTTCCCTTCCTCGTCCATCCACTCCTTCGCAGAATAAAACGGCTCGTATCCGTATACATCCTTAAGTCCTTTATATTCTTTAAACAAAACAGACTGCGGCTTCGCACGCGTAAAATCCGTCTCGTTCTCCGTTTCTATCGGCTCCTTCTGTATGCTTGTGCTGCTCGATTTGGTTCCGCAGCCGACAAAAAGAAGCGGCATAACAATAATTAAGGGCGGGATAATTTTGCTAAATTTCATTTAAATCACTCTCCTTGATTATTTAGGGCGATAAACTGTAAGATGGCAGCTCGTTTGACGCAAATGCTTACCGATGCGCCGATGACAAGCGCAATAACTTTAAAAATCCGTTTTTTCATGTTTTCCTCTTTTTCCTATTACTTCATGTAATATTGTACTTATCACATATCACGTTATTTTCATATTTTTACATGTATTATATAACAATTTATGTTCCTTTGCTATACAAATTTACAAAGTATCAATTTCATGTCTTGCCTTAATCAGTTTTTCGGTTTATACTGAGTTTCAGATATTTTTACAGTCCCCTGCGGGATCCCCTTATGCGCCAAAATACGGTGCGAAATAATCATAGGAGAATTTACATAGATGAACAAAACGGAAATTGCTGAGATAAAGAAATTATTTAAGAACGAAAAATGCTGCATTTCAAGAATTTGCGGGTGCTATGTGGACGGAAATAAAAATAAAGTGACCTCTTTTAAGGAAGCTTTTCTGTCGATGCCCGACGAGGAAATTTTCAAATATTTTACTATTTTCCGCGCTTCACTCTCCGGAACGATCGGCAAAAATCTCATAAATATGGAATTTCCTCTTGAAGCGGAAAGCGAGGGCGGCGCTCAGGATTTTCTTCTGAGGATTAGAGACAGCCACCTTGAAGACGATGCGCTTCTTACGGAGAAAATTACTTGATCCTTCTCATAGACGCTGCGTATGATGTTCCCGGAAAAGCCTCCGACGGCTTTGATATGGACGACTCCTCCGACTATGTTTACGAGCATATACTTTGCAGCATTTGTCCCGTAAAGCTGTCAAAAGAAGGACTTTGCTACAACTCTGCCACCAACTCCATACAGAACCGCGTCCGCGACTGGCTTGTGGAAGCTCCCGAACACGCCTTTCTTTTTCCCGCATTCAACGAGCGAAACAGCGATATTCACGGACTGCTTTTCTATACGCGCAACGCGGAAAATCTTCAGCCGGATTTTGCGGAGGGGCTGCTCGGATGCGCGGTTCCCATGACCAGCAAAAGCCAGAAGGAAACCTTCACCGAAATTATTTCCGAGACTTTGGGCGACGACTGCCGCTTTGAAACGGTAAAAACAATACACGAAAACCTTAATAATTTTGTTGAGGAGAGAAAAGAACTTCCCGACCCCGTTATTTTGGACAAAGCCGACGTAAAGCGCGCGCTTGAGGCAAGCGGCGCCAAATCCGAGCAAATCGAGCAGTTTGAAGCAAATTATGACGAAGCCGCCGGAAGCCGCGCAAGCTTTGCCGCCTCCAACATTATCAACCCGCGCGCCTTTGAAATCAAGTCCCCAGACGTAGTCATCAAAGTTTCGTCCGGCCGCACCGACCTCGTGGAGACTCGCGAAATCGACGGGCGCACGTTCCTTTTGATAGAGCTTACGGACAACGTTGAAGTTAACGGGATAAATGTCAAGCCGCTGTAAGGAAAATAAGTTTTGCATTATGTTTTAGATAAAAAGTAGAAGCTCCGTGAGTTTAGAGCTTCTACTTTTTATCATTTTATTATAAATAAAACGTCAGCGTACCTAATTCTCTTCTCTAAATCAGTTCCACTCCCCATGCCTTTGCCGCAATCTGCCCCAGAGCAACACCCCCGTCTCCGGGCGGCACCTTTTCATTCCAAAATAATTCGAGTCCCGAATCCTTACATCTTGCCATAAGCTCCTCGCAAATAATCCTGTTCATAAATATGCCGCCGGATACAAGCAGACGACTGTTGCCGCAGAATACGGCAATATCCATGAGCATTTTGACAACCGCCATATGAAAACCGAGCGCGATCTCGTTCACGGAAACGCCGCGGCAAAGAGCGTCGGCAATGTTCTCAAGAAGTCCGTCGAATTTAATTTCGCCCGTTTCAAAATCCGTCTCGAAGCGCAGCGGATATGAAGCCTTTGCCGAGAGCGCCGCCGACTCAAGCCGCGTCGCGCACTCGCCCTCATAGCGGTTGCAGACGCATATTCCTAACATTGCGCTGACCGCGTCAAAGAGACGTCCCATACTTGATGTTCTGAACGTATTTATCCCGTTCGCAACCGCGCTTTTTATCAGCGCATGATCCGCGTCATTTCGTAAAAGCCCCGCCTTCAGGAGATAAGATTTGAGCAGAAGCGCCGCGTCGCGCGCGGCATTCTCACCTCCGGCAATGTCCGTGTATTGCAGGTGAAAACGCCGTTTTGCCCGCTTCCCGCTCACCGTGAAAACCTCGCCGCCCCATATGGTCCCGTCCGTTCCGAAGCCCGTCCCGTCCATGGCTATTCCCGTAAAATCGCCCGTTATCCCGTGCTCAGCAGCCACAGACATAATATGCGCAAGATGATGCTGTACGGTTTCGGGAGCCTCAAGAGCCATGTCATTTGCAAGCTTACCGGCTTCTTTTACGGAAAAATAAGACGGGTGAAGGTCACATATTATTTTTTTAGGCGCAAAAGAATAAATACTGCACATATGCCGTATACCCTCAAGGTACGCACTCCTGACGCCTTCGTCCGCCATATCCCCGAAATGCTGGCTCACGATCACGCGTCCGCCCCTCGCAAAGGCAAACGCCGACTTTAGATCGCCGCCCGCCGCCATAAGATCGTCGGCGTTCATTTCCGGCACGTCGATCGGCTCCGGCACATAGCCTCTCGCCCGTCTTATAAGCTGCGGTCTGCCGCATAGCACCCTTGCGACGGAATCGTCAAGAGGAGTCAGTATACTGCGGTCATGTGAAAGGATATCCATTCCGTTTTCTTTGCATATCTGCGCCGCTGCGCAGTCGTCCGTTATTATCGGTTCGCCTGATATGTTTCCGCTAGTCATTACCAAAGGATTACCGAAATTATTCATAAACATAAGCTGAACCGGATTGCAGGGAAGCATCGCACCGATCGTCGGAAGTCCGCCGCACACGGACGGCGCGAGGTCTTTTATTTTCTCAAGAAAGACTATCGGTCGTGCAGAAGATTTCAGAAGAGCCTCCTCCTCTTTGCTGACCGCGGCGTATTCTCTTATCTGCTTCAGACTTCCGAACATAACGGCAAAAGGCTTTGCATCACGCAGCTTTATCTGCCTCAGCCGCAAAACCGCCGCGTCATTTAAGGCGTCGCACGCAAAATGATAGCCGCCGATATCCTTGACCGCCGCGATTCTGCCCTCTGCAAGCGAAGCCGCAAGGCGGGGCAGCGCGTCTCGTTCCTCCCCGTTTAAAAAAATCTGCGGTCCGCAGTCATGACAGCCCAAAGTCTGGGCGTAGAAACGCCTGTCGCTCACGCTTTCGTATTCACGGGCGCATTCCGGGCACATCTTAAACGCTCTCATTACGGTATTGTTTCTGTCATAAGGAATCGAACCGCTTATACTGTATCTCGGTCCGCATACGGCGCAGCTTATAAAAGGGTGAAGATACCGCCTGTCGGACGGCTCAAAAAGTTCTTTTTCACACTCCGCGCAAGTCGCTATATCCGCCGGAATAAAAGGCAGTTCGCAAGCCCGTTCGTTTCCGCTGTCTATTATTTTGAAGCCGTCGAGATCCTCCTCCGGCAGAATTTCCGTTTCAAGACCCTCAATCACAGCCCCCTTCGGCAAAGACAAATAGAGGCGTTTTTTAAACGCCTCTAATGTATCGTTATCGCATATAAGTTGTATGCGGACAAGCCCTCCCTCATTGCGGACGGTCCCTTTAAGCGACATGGAATCCGCAAGCCGTTTCACATAAGGTCTGAAGCCTACGCCCTGAACAAGTCCGTACACGGTGATAGAATATGTCATTTCTGATCCTGCTTCATTTCAATGCATTTCTTGGGACATTTTGACGCGCACAGACCGCAGCCTACGCAGGCGTCCTTGTTAAGCTCCCACTTTTTTTCCGTGCGATCGACTAAGATCGCTCCCGCCGGACAGTTTTTCGCACACAGCGTACAGAAAACGCAGACAGAAGTATCCGCCTCGGGAATGCCTCCTGCCTCCTGCCGCTCAGTTTTTTCGCTTTCCTTTACGGGCTGCGTGACAGTATAAACCGTTTTCTCCGAAGACGGCTCGGCATAATGCCGCTCCATGGAAAGACATTTCTTAGGGCAGCTGTTCACACAAAGGGCGCACTGTACGCAGGACATCCTCTGAATCGACCATGTTTTTTTGTCGCGTTCAACAGTAATGGCGTCCGCGGGACATCTTTTCATGCAAAGACTGCACATAATGCAGTCGTCGATATCTATCGCTACCCTTCCTCTGTATCTTTCGGGATATTCACGTTCCACAAACGGATAATTACGCGTCACGGGTCTGGAAAAAAAATTCTTTAACGCCGTTCTGGTAAAATTCATCAAACTCATATTTATCCTACCTTTCCGTACAGCTGATGCAAGGATCGATAGTCAGTATGAGGATCGGAACGTCCGCATACTGGCAGCCCTGCAACGTCTTGATAAGCGCCTGAAGATTGGTAAACGTAGGAGTTCTTACCCTGACTCTTTCCAGATACATCGAGCCGTTGCCCCTCACATAGTAAATCGCCTCTCCTCTTGGCTGTTCGACTCTGTTGAACGCCTCTCCGTTCGGAGTGCCCTTTACCTGCACCGAAATCTCGCCATCGGGTATTTTTTGAACAGCCTGTCTTATTATGTCAAAAGACTGGAAAATTTCTTTTATGCGCACCTCGCATCTCGCGTAGCAGTCGCAGTCCTCGCTTGTGATTATCTCAAAATCCAGATCGCCGTAAGCCTCGTAACCGAGCTTTCTGGTGTCGATCGCGATTCCGCTCGCCCTCATCATGGGACCTACCGCGCCGAGACTGATAACGTCCTTCTGCGTAAGTATTCCCACGTCGCGAAGTCTTGAACCGACCGTGAAATCATTTAAAAACGTGCTTGTAAGCGCTTTTATGTCCTTTTCCATACCGTCAAAGGCATCGACAAAGGATCTAAGCATATCCTTATCCATGTCGCGCAGCACTCCGCCCACCTTATTGACAGAAAAAATAACGCGTCCTCCGGTGGATGCCTCAAACATATCAAGTATCTTCTCACGCATACGCCAGCTCTGCATAAAAAGGCTTTCAAAACCGAAAGCGTCCGCAAGAAGTCCGAGCCAGAGCAGGTGGCTGTGCAGCCTCGACATCTCCGCCCATATCGTCCTTAAATATTTTCCTCTCGCCGGAACCTCCGCGTCAAAAATCCTCTCAAGCGCTTCGCAATAACTCATTCCATGCATAAAACTGCATATTCCGCAGGTTCTCTCTATAACATACTGGTATTCGTTGAAATCTTTTTTCTCTATTAATTTTTCAAGGCCCCTGTGAACAAAGCCGACGGACGGGATCGCCTCGACGACCTTTTCGTCCTCAAGCACGAGGTCAAGATGTATAGGTTCGGGCAGTACCGGATGCTGCGGCCCAAAAGGAATCACACTTCTTTTTGCCATAACTCTAATCTGCTCCTTTCATTGATATTGCGCCGTTTTCCAGCGCATATTGGTATCCTCGCAGAGGGTTTCATTTGAACGGTGTTTCCTGCTCTATACGGAAGAACTTATCATGGTAATCAAGATTGATGTATTTTATTTTTACGCCGAAAAGCTCCGTCATTTCATTTTCATACAGCATCGCCGACGGAAAAATATCGCTTATGCTCGCTATTTCCGTGTCCTCATCGATCTTAACCTTATAATTGGTCATATGGTAATCTTTTATAAAAGAATACAAAAGCTCGTATCCGCCTTCGGTTCTCAGCGCGCATATCTGACCGAGCCTGTAACCGCCCCTCTTGTGCTCAAGCGTTCTGAGGGCAATATCCCCGTGTCCGATCTCACGCATATCGTACTGTTCTCTCATGTCGTGCCTCCCTTGCTTCCGGCATCACGCCCCTTTTTCATTTCCTCATGCTTCTTCTGAAGCAGGTCAAGCGCCTTTACAACGCCGTCGATAATGGATTCCGGACGCGCCGCGCAGCCCGGAACATAAATATCGACTGGGATAACGTTATCCACACCACCAATTATATTGTAGCAATCCTTAAAAACTCCGCCAGTGCAGGCGCAGATCCCTACCGCGACAACCACTTTGGGATTGGGCATCTGCGAATAGATCTGCTCCACAACAGCCTTGTTCTGAGTATTCACGCCTCCCGTTATGAGCAGTATATCCGCCTGCTTGGGATCGCCCGTATTGATTATTCCGAAACGTTCTATATCATATATGGGTGTAAGGCAAGCCAACACCTCTATATCGCATCCGTTGCAGCTAGACGCATCGTAATGCAGCAGCCACGGTGATTTTGAAATCTTTGCCATAGCCTTATCCTCCTACATAAAAAACTGTAATACAAGCAGATTGACTCCGCCGGCGACAAGCGTTATGGACCACGCCGTCTTGATCATTACATCCCATTTTACTCTCGCGCACACGTTGTCGATCAGTATCTCAAGGAAAAACACGACCGCGAGCCCCGCCGCCGCTATCGGTATGCACCATACGGAATCATATAAAAAGAACAGTGCGACGACTCCGTAAAGAAGTATATTTTCGTACCAGTGCGCCGCCTCTATCATTCCGTAAAGCCGACCCGACATATCTGTGCTTACGCCCATTACAAGCTCCTGATGAGCGTGGTGCGACGTACTGAGGTCGAAAGGCGACTTCCTGAATTTTATGGTAAGTATCGACACGAAACCTATAAATACTCCGGGGAGCTTTACTATTGCGGGCATATCCGAAAAAATGAATTTATGAACTTCAAAAGTTCCCGTAGCCATATAGAATCCCACAGCAACGATAAGCACCATAGGCTCATAAGCCAGCATCTGCAAAAGCTCTCTCTGCGCGCCCATCGTACTCACCGGAGAGTTAGTGCTGTCTCCCGCGAACACAAAAAACATAGCCGCGGTAGTAAGCGTAAGGAACACGAGCATAATATCGAAGCCTCCGAAAAACAAGGCCCCGGTAAGCACCATCGTCACAAGAAAACACCATACATACACATACTGCGTCTTGTTGACTATCATAGTTTCTTTGTTAAAAAGCTTTATTATATCGTAAAAAGGCTGCAAAACGGAAGGACCCTTCCTGCCCTGCATCCTGGCAGTTATCTTTCTGTCGATTCCCGCCGCAAGACCGCCTATAAACGGCGCGAAAATCAGATATGACGCTATTCCGGCTGCCGCCCATATTGTTCTTTCCATTACAGTACACCTCCTATCGCCAATACCATCCCGACAATAAGCCCCGCAGCCGCGATGATCGTGGCAGGCTTCATGAATTTGGTCGGTCCGAACATATCAAGAAGATACCAGTTGGCAAGATATGTGTCCTTTTCCTCCCCGAAGGAATCCACGAACTTCCTTCCGTCATCGTGGTTTACGCCCGACATATAAGCGGTGGTCATAGTAACCTTTGATTTTCTGGAGATGAGCCACGCTATTACCGGAACAATGAATATCGCTCCGACCATCATAGCCATTATCACCATGTCGGTGATACTGAGTACCTGCAATACCTCATAGTCGTACATGGCGTCAAGAAGAGGCTGCATAAACACTCTTGAAATCATCGGGTAAAACAAGACAAGACATACCATTATAACCGCGTGAGCCGCAAGGGAAAGCCACTGTCCCTTAGAGGTCGTATTTTTCTGCGTTTCCGTTTTCTCGGACCACGCCAGTATTTTTAACAGCCATTTCGTCCAGTAGAACATTGTCGTCGCGCTTCCGAACGCGAGCAAAAGCACGAGCAGTATATTTTTCGCGTCCACAAACGCCTTGAGCGCCGCCCATTTTGAGATAAGCATTCCGAAAGGAGCAAGGAACATTCCCGCAATTCCGATCGTGATAACTACGGCGTAGAACGGGTATCTTTTGATAAGCCCGTGCATATTTTCAACGTCCCTGCTTCCGGTCGCGTTCTCAACAGCGCCAACAGACTGGAACAAAAGCGATTTTGAAACTGCGTGGAACATCATAAGGAAGATCGCCGCCCATACCGTTTCGTCGTAACCTACTCCGGCGCACGCGGTGATAAGGCCGAGATTGGATACCGTCGAATAAGCGAGGATCTTTTTGCCGTCGCTGTGTATTATCGCCCTTATGCTGGCAATAAAGAAAGTAAAACCGCCAAGAAGCGCGACCGTGTAGCCCGCTACGCTTCCTTTAAGCGCCGGAGCAAGCCTTATAAGCAGATACACGCCCGCCTTTACCATAGTCGCGCTGTGCAGCAGCGCCGACGTAGGAGTGGGCGCTACCATCGCGCCCATAAGCCACCTTGAAAACGGCATCTGCGCGGATTTGGTAAGTCCGGCAAACGCGAGCAGCGTGAGCGGGACCGCGACAAGCTTGCTGCCGCTCTCCGTTATCTGGCTGAGATTTATAATGTTAAGCTCTATAACCGCGTACGCTATCGCTATAGCGAAAGCAAGACCGCCGAGAAGGTTCATCCACAAAGCCCTGAAAGAATTGTGTACCGCCTCGTCCGTCCGCGTATATCCTATAAGCAGGAAAGAGGATACGCTCGTGATCTCCCAGAAAAAATATATCCATATGAGATTGCTCGAAAATACAAGACCGAACATCGCTCCGAGGAATACAAACAGCATGGCGAAGAAAAACTTCCTTCTGTCTTTGTACTCCGTATGGTGATGATGATAATCGTTCATATATCCGACCGCGTATATGCAGATAAAAGAACCCACGATACCTATCATAAGCACCATGATCAGAGTAAGCCTGTCGCAGAAAATATGGTTCAGCTCAAACCCCTCAGTACGTCCGGAAAGCTCAAGCCATGCCATAAGTCCGGTCTGCGCAACGGATAAAAGCGCGGCGTAATATTTTTTGTACTTAATGGAAAGCCATATGATAAGACAAGTCAGAAGAGCCTCGACCACAAGCATTCCTCTGTCGATAATTTCGGTATGGGGCAGATGCGAAAGTCTCTCGCCGCGTATCAGGAAACCCACGGTAAACACGACAGCCGAAATCATTATGGCAAAAGCCGAAAAATACACCACTGCCTTTCTAATCTTATTGTCGCTGACACACGCAAGTACAGCCGCCACCGCAAACGGAAAAAGTATCAGAGCCACGATCATTTCCATAACAGATCCATCCTATCCTATAAAAAAATAATGATAAAAATGTTTTTCACACAGCTTTAAATATAATATTTCCGGCGATAATTGTCAATAATAATCGAACCCTGTTTTATCCGTTTCAGCCTTGTTTTCAGGCATTTTTTCTATTTTGCCATGTCAGCAGGAAATCAAGCTGATTTCACCTGACATGATAACAGAAAAATCTTTGCGCGCACAGCGCGGCAGACACGAAGCGGCTGGATTTTTGAGTGTATTTTACTATAACACCGGCAGCCGTTCTGCATATGCTAATATGCGGGCGTTTTCAATATGCCCCGCAAAAATTTTAAAAGAAGATTTCGGAGGTCATCTGTATGAACACCACCTTAGGCCTGCTTATTCCTTTTGCCGGCACCACGCTTGGCGCCGCAATGGTATTTTTTATGCGCGGCCACCTGAACGAAAAAATAGAAAAAGCTCTTTTAGGCTTTGCCTCGGGAGTAATGATCGCCGCGTCAGTCTGGTCGCTCATAATTCCGGCAATCGAAATGTCCGAGGAGCGCGGAGGTCTGCCCTGGCTTCCGCCGGCAGTAGGCTTTATTCTCGGAATCGGCTTTCTGCTGCTGTTAGATACCGTCACGCCGCATCTGCATCTTGACAGCGCAAAACCGGAGGGTCCCAAAACCAATCTAAAAAAAACGACTATGCTTGTCCTCGCGGTCACTCTCCACAATATTCCCGAAGGAATGGCTGTCGGCGTCACCTTCGCCGGAGTTCTGGCGGGCAATTCAGGCATAACGATGGCGGGAGCCTTCGCTCTCTCAATAGGAATTGCTATACAGAATTTTCCCGAAGGCACGATAATCTCTATGCCGTTACGCAGTGAAGGAATGTCCCGCCCCAAAGCCTTTCTTATGGGAACGCTGTCGGGAATCGTGGAACCCATAAGCGCATTTATCACCATACTTTTAACGGGGATAGTAGTCCCCGCCCTCCCTTACCTTCTTTCCTTCGCGGCTGGAGCTATGATATATGTCGTGGCGGAAGAGCTTATTCCCGAAGCGCAGTCAGGAAAACATTCCAATATCGGCACTATAGGCGTAGCGGCTGGATTTGTCATAATGATGGTTCTCGATGTGGCTCTGGGCTGACATAGCGTACGGAATTTCTCTGCAAATATTGTATTAACAAAAGATAAATGCTATAATTTACATTATTAAAACCCAAGGAGGCAATACGCATATGAAAAAAATATTAAAATCGGCGGCGCTTGCCGTATTTGCAGTAATTTTGCTTTGCGGCTGCACCGTCACCAAAACCAAAGAATCCTCTCTGACCTTCAACGTAACGACAGGCGACCAGATAAAGGTTACTCTCAACCGCATCGACGGCTATAAAATGGACTCCAAGTCTCCGTTTACTGTGTCAAAGGACGACAAGGATATTATGACAGGGAGCTTTGTCACTAAGGATGGCTACGACCAGTATTACAATCTTGTCAGAGAGCTTGACAAAGAGGACGATTCTGACACAGAAATAATCAAAGAAGGCACAAAAGACAACAATTCGTACATTATGTATAAAGTCACTTCCGACGACAAAACGGAATACGATTTTATAATTATGATAGACGATTCCCAAACGGGAGTGCTTTTAGGCTGCCTTGAATCGGAAGATGCCGCAAAGAGCTGCTTTGAAGCGTTAAAATTTGAATGTGTAAAATAATATGTATTTTATATTAAGAAAATACAGTTAAATTAAAAGCATAAACCTGTTATAATTTACCGGAAGGGAAGAGGGCGTACGAAAAAACTTAATTTGGGAGTCCCTACTACTGACGGAGGTAATTTATGAAGAAAAAAATACTAAGCGTTATAGCAGCCACTCTGCTGGTTTTATCATTTTGCGTTCCCGTAAGCGCTGAGATCACAACGGATTATACCTATGCCGAAACGGAAGCATTCGATTTCTGCGTATTTAACATCTGGGGAAGCGTTGAAACGGGCGTAGACCCGATAGTTCCGACTATCGAGAAAATAACGATGACCATCACCGTATCAGATTTCAGCGGCGATCCGATCGAAGCAAAGCTTTACAGCCGCGAGCAGGTCACATGGAAAACATGGGCGACGGAGGCGCAGACCATATCGGGCGACGGAACCTACACGTTTGAGCTTGAAATGGGCGAAAATTCTTTTGCTGCCGAATCACTTGCAACTATCTACATAAAAGACGTAAGATGCACGATTCCGCCCGATGAGGATCCCGACGGCGAATCCCTTAAAGCGTCGGGCGTAACCTGTCATGTCGTGCTTGATTCCGTTGAATTCAACAAGGAAGGCGGCTCTGAGAGCGAAGAAACCACAGCCGCAGGCGGCGAAGACAATAAGGATTCCACCACTGCCGCATCGGATAATGCTCCGACCGCGGGAAACAGCGGCTCCTCCAATGAAGGCTCCGGCTCCGAATTTCCCATCGTCGGTGTTGTAATCGGAATTGCGGCAGGCGTTGCGCTTATCATTGCGATAGTCGTGATAGTTATTGTACAAAAGAAAAAGAAAAAATAAATTTTATCCCTCTCCCAAAATAAAATGCCATATCAGAGGAAAATCAGGCGATTGCAAAGCAAAGCTTGATTTCCTCCGACACGGCAGTAAAAATTTATCCCAAAAAGAAGAACCCGGAGCATACAGTCCGGGTTCTTTTCTTTATTTATTTGAATTTCACCTATCCTTTTTATCCCCGTACATTTCCTCCAGCTCCTTCATCCGCTTTTCCTGATTTCGCGCCGTTATCTTCTTCACCAGACCTAACAGGAAAACCGCCGTTTCCGACAGCAGAATCACGGCAAACGGGATCACCGCGTAGAAAACCGCAAAAACCATATATTCTATTCCGTTTAAATCAAGAGCAAACTCAGGACGCTGATAAACTATCCAATGGTTGTAATCTACGAGAAAACATATCGGAATCCCGAATAAGGCAGAAAAGCCTATCCACAGCCCCGCGCCGATAAGCATATTCTTCCACCATGAAAGAGAGCTTTTAGCCCATATTTTTTTCCTCAAAATAAGATATATGACCGATACGAGAGCCGGTCCCGCAAAAAACAGGACATACGCCAGATCCGAGCTGGTGGTCTCGTCAAGATAATCCGCAATCGTAAGGACTATCCACGCCGCTGTATGCACGGCTGCAGCAAAAATAACCGGACGTTTCATAATACACTCCTAATAAACTTTACTGTGTGATCTCCATCATAAGCCTGGGCACTATCTGCTTCTTGCGCGACACTACGCCCGGCAGCATGACCGCTCCGTCTTTAGGCGCAACGCCGAGCGCGTCCTCGACAAGCTGTTCCGCGCCTTCTCCCACGCACAAAAGCTCTGTGCAAGGCTGCATCATATCCGTCAGCATGAAAAACAGCATACC
>ERZ777011.1953-NODE-1953-length-18670-cov-5.900403_pt1 | contig 18670 bp, 13 predicted proteins | sample MGYA00374964_ERZ777011 | MGnify/ENA primary metagenome ERZ777011 (study PRJEB29310, sample SAMD00008975) | mouse gut metagenome | study: EMG produced TPA metagenomics assembly of the Metagenome analysis of fecal microbiota from mouse which was promoted...
GTAACCGGCTGATCCGTAGTCAGCTACTCTATTCAGTTGAGCTACGCGGCCATTATTTCGTGATTGCGAGTGCAAAGGTAGTACTTTCTTTTATATTTGCAAGCCTTTTCGGTATATTTTTTTGAATTAATCAAGCATTTTTGAGTTAAATATCAGATAACCAATATTTAAACCGAAGTTAAAATTTTTTGCCGGATAACTGTATCCGTTTGCATACAGGCTGATGCAGGCAAACGGTAATTGTAAAACAAGGGCTGCTTCTCCCATATACTTGAAAGAATGAAGGAATTTCCCGTAATAGGGGATTGCAGTGTATGTGTTGTTGTTCCATATTTCTTCTTTTTTTATCTCGTATAACGGTGAGAAACCGTACATGTCGAGACGGAAGTGCAGCAGTTTGCTGAATTTCCAGATCGGAGACAATCCGAATGCCACATACTGGTTAGCGCGGAACGCTTCATTAAAGACAATTTGGCTATGCGGTGTCGGCGTAAAGGCGGGCGCTTGTAAAACGGAAGCCGTGTAGTTGTTCATCAGGTTCTTGCTGGAGAGCACGAGTTCACTCATAAAGCCGAGGTTGAAATGTGGGCTGATTGTCTTGTACTGTTCCCATTTGCCTTTCATTTGTAGCCAACTATGGACTTTCCGGTCGAATGAGCCCATATCCGTAATGGGAGACGGTACATACTTTTCTGTACCGGTTACATATTGTGCCGTTAAGGATTGTTTTCGTCCGGAGATGGGATATTGTTTATAGTCCAACGTGTTACGTTCGATGCTGATAGAGCCGGCAAACAGATCATGCCAACTATGATCGGTGGTCGCGTTCGGGAATGTCATGTTGGAGGTTTGGAAATAATAATCATTCAACCGGCCGTAAGCAAAACCGATCTCGGCTTTGGCACGGTTCAGGAACGGAAATCCTAACTTGACCTTTGTGAATAATTCTTTCTGGTGGATGAATGCCGGCAACACGTCTTCGTAGAACAAAGACTGACTTTCGGAATATTTTTTATTCGAAAATACTCCTTCCCAATTCAGATAAGTAGGTATTCTCGTCTGTAAATGGATACGGCCGTTCAGCATCACGCCGCTGAACGAGTTGCCGACTTGGAAATTGGCGTTCACGTCGACGGCATACCGTCTCAAATACTGGTATCCCAGTCCGAGGAACAACTGGTTGGCTTGATAGGAGGAGATGTTACCACCGAATCCGACAGTGACCTCTTCCTTCATCTTGACATCGAGATACAGGTCGAACTTTTTTTCTTTCCGGTTATAGACGGCGTGGGGTAATATCTCTTTGATTTTGGAATAGGTCAGCATTTTGAAATAGGCATGTTTGAACTCTTCCATCGAGAACTCATGGTTGATGTCGCGATGCAGCTGGGATTCGATGTATTTTTTTTGCGATTCGTTTACGCCTGTCACGTATATATTTTGGAAAATCAGCGGAGGAAGGCCTTGTTTATAAGTTTCGCGGCGTTTGTTGACTTCGCTTAGTTCCACACGTCGGGGGACACGCGCTTTGATGGAGTCGATCATGGCTATCGTCCGTTTGTAACCGATGTCCATCAAATCCCGCGCTTTTTGGAAATCGAGCAGGGAGACGGTAGGGAAACTGAATTTGATCATCATGCCTTCCTCTTCCAGGACATCATATTCTGTCTTTTGCATGATCATCGTTTCAAGTTGGTTATAAGGATTGGGCGAAGGTTTGTTGTCGCCGCCTGCCACTGTCGAGCCGAAGATGAAATCCGGATGGAAAGCTTCCTTCATCGGGCCAACCGGAAAGTTGTCATAGATACCGCCATCGAAAATGGGGACACTGTCTTTCCAGATCGGTTGGAAAAAGAAAGGAAATGTCATTGATGCACGGACGGCGTCTCCAAGGTCTCCGTTTTTAAAGATAATGGCTTTTTTGCTGTAAATATCCGAGGCCACGCAACGGAACGGGACGAAGAGGTTGTCGAAGTTCCAGCCGGCTTTTGCCGTAGCCTGCGAAAACAGAGCCATAAATGCCTGATTCATCTGGATAGGATTGATCAAGCTTTGTGGGAGGAAGCTGGCTTTCACCTGCAATGAATCGGTCATGTCGATGGAAAAATGACCGAATTCCGGTGTTGGGACAGGGCGTTTGAAATAGTATTTGTATTCGTTTTCCACCGTTCCGGTTTGCCAGTAGCTGAACTCTTCGGAGAGCATCAGTTCAACCATTTCTTCAGGCGTATATCCCATTGCATAGAGGCTACCGACAATCGCACCGGCAGATGTTCCCGTTATGTAATCAATTGGTATCCCGTTTTCTTCCAATGCTTTGATTACTCCGATATGAGCGGCTCCTTTCGCACCTCCACCACTCAGAACCAATCCCACTTTTTGAGCATATCCTATTTGTAAGGCCGCAAACAACAGGGCTGTCAGTACAGCTATTCTTTTCATATTTGTATCTTCTCTGCTTAATGAATTCAAATGTAGTCGTTATTTTTCAGACTACAAGAGTTTGATATATATAAAATGCAACAAAAATTTGGTTCGTATTGTTGATCCGGCGGATAAGCTTGATTCCCGTTGTTGGTTGAAATGAAAAAGAAGAAGATAGTGGTTGGAATAAGAGAAATGAAATAAAAAAGGAGGTATGTGAAAAAGACGATATTTGCCGGATGCAGATTGCTAAGATGAGTGCAGATTAACGCAGATATATTAATTGTCAATAGAATAAGTCTGCGTTAATCGTATCTCTTCCAGTTTCAGTTTAATTGATCATTTGAACGCTACGTTTGATGAACTGGCTTAATGCTTCACCTTTCAACATGCCGTTTGCCAACAGGGCAAGGTCGATCAGCTGGCTGACGAGTTTGTTTTCAGCGGCATATTCAGACAGGATGCTGTTGCGCTGTTCTACCAGTTCGTCGATCTTTTTGTTCGTATTTGTCATATCTTCTTTCTCTTCAGAAGTAATTTCTTCCTCTTTCTTCTTGCTCTGGGCTTCGCGTAGGTCGGACTGACGTGCTTTCCAGCCTTTCAGGTCGGCAAGGATCGGGTTTAGTTTTTCGGCACAAGCAGCCTCTTCCTCAGTCAGGATTTTTTTCACCAACTCATGTTCTGTATTCAGTACCAAGTTGTAGCTGTCCGGTAATTCGCCGTAGAACGACATGCCGGGCTGCATGGCAGACATTTCACGCATACGGCGCATATACTCGCTTTGTGTCAGCATGACCGGGTTGGAATTCTCGCCTAACGCCTCGAATGTTACAATAAAATCAGTCTTTTCGATCTTCGGCAACTGGCTCTTGAACATCTCCTGCAGAACATTCTTTTCGTCCTCATTCAGCGTTACCTTGTTGACGTCCTCCTTGCGGATCAGATTGTCGATCGTGTCGCTGTCTACACGGACGAAGCGTGTCTTTTCAAATTTCTGTTCCATTTGGCTAATGGCGTGGATATCCAACTGGCCGTTCATCGTCAGTACGCTGTAGGCTTTATCTTTTGCAGCCTGAATATAACTATACTGGTCATTGGCATTCGTGGTGTACAGGTAGACGAGGTTGCCTTCCTTGTCTGTCTGGTTGGCTTCCGTCAGGGTTTTGTACTCTTCGAATGTATAGTATTTGCCGTCTACATCTTTCAATAGAGCGAACTTGGCTGCGCGATCGTAGAATTTTTCCTCGCTCAACATTCCGTACTGAATGAAAAGTTTTAAGCTGTCCCACTTTTCTTCAAATTGAGGGCGGTCGTTCTTGAACATTTCTTCCAAGCGATCTGCCACCTTTTTCATAATATGGTTGGAGATCTTTTTCACATTTTGGTCGCTTTGCAGGTAAGAACGGGACACATTCAACGGGATATCCGGAGAATCGAGCACACCGTGCAGCAGTGTGAGGAATTCAGGGACGATTCCTTCGACCGAATCAGTGACGAACACTTGATTGCAGTATAACTGGATCTTGTTGCGGTGCAGATCGATATTGTTTTTGATGCGTGGGAAATACAGTATACCGGTCAGATGGAACGGATAATCGACATTCAAGTGAATCCAGAATAGAGGTTCGTCGGACATCGGATATAGATCCTGATAGAATTTCTTATAGTCTTCATCTGTCATATCAGTCGGCTTGCGAACCCATGCCGGTTGGATATCGTTGATGATATTGTCTTCGTCGGTATCGACATATTTTCCATCTTTCCACTCCTGCTTTTTTCCGAATGCGATGGGAACCGGTAGGTAATGGCAGTATTTAGTCAAGAGACCGTTAATTTTGTCTTTGTTCAGGAAATCTTTGTTTTCGTCGTCGATATACAGGATGATATCTGTTCCGCGATCTTCTTTTTTCGTCTCTTCCAATGTATATTCAGGCGTCCCGTCACAGCTCCATTTCATAGGAACGGCTCCTTCTTTATATGATTTGGTGATGATTTCCACTTTCTTGGAAACCATGAAAGAAGAATAGAAGCCAAGTCCGAAATGACCGATGATAGCGGCTGCGTCGTTCTTGTATTTTTCAACGAACTCTTCGGCACCGGAAAAGGCGATCTGGTTGATATATTTGTCAATCTCTTCGGCAGTCATACCGATACCGCGGTCAGAGATTGTGATTGTATCACTATCGAAGCTGACATGTACAGCCAAATCACCCAGTTCTCCTTTGAATTCACCGACAGAAGCCAATGTTTTCAACTTCTGTGTCGCATCAACTGCGTTAGATACTAATTCACGAAGAAAAATTTCGTGATCACTATATAAAAACTTTTTGATGATAGGGAAGATGTTCTCACTCGTAACACCGATGTTTCCTTGTTTTGCCATAATCCGATATAAAATATTTGATGTTATACTTATTGTTTCCTAATAATAAATCACGAATCTCTAATTACAAAAACAATGCCAAACGAACAAAATGACATTTTGACTGACAAGTTATCAGAGTCGAGGGGAAAAGAGTAGGAATGTATATAAAAAATTAAAGGCTGTCTCACGACAACCCCTAACCAATTTTGTTAACCTTAAATCTAATACTATTATGAAAAAACTAGGAGTACAAATGTACGGGTATTCCAGCATTTATTAATAGACAGGAATGTTAAATTTTATTTCTTTGTTTCTAATAAAATATAAAATTAAAATGTTTCACTTTTTGTACGTTGTCATACTCACAAGAACCATAGCGAGAGTGGATAAGGGTAATGCGAACAGGATCGGGTCGATGACAAACCAGGGATAAACGTCGATCAGGACATCGCGCCCGAACAGCATATTGCATAAACCGACCGCTCCGGCTTCCGCCTTATGAAGGAACAGCATGGCGAACAAACTTGCCAACGCCCCTGTCCATAAACTTGCCAATGTTCCTTTTTTGGTCGCTTTTTTCCAGAAGAGGGTACAAAAGTAGGCCGGAAGGAATGTGGCGGCACATATTCCCATAAACAGGGCTGTTCCACGTGCTATGACTCCTGCGTTCAACGTATAACAGATAATATAGCTGACCAGAATGGAACAAAGCACTCCAATGCGTACACCTATCGTTGAATTGGTATTCTTCCTGTGGCCCAGTTTGGGGAATATGTCTGCCCCGAAAGAGGCTCCCATCGTGTGGAACTGGGCACTAAGCGTAGACATACTTGCCGACAGGATACAGAGCATGAAAACGGCACTGAACCATTCAGGCATTGCACGGTCGATAAATAACGGGATGATCTTGTCCATATCCTTGATAGCTTCTGATGCAACCACGCCTTCCGTTTTCAGAAAAAAGAGATTAGATAACGCTCCGACATGATAAATGGCTCCGACAGTCACGATCAGGAAAACACAACCGATCAGAACACCACGATTCAATTGCTTGGTACTTTCTACCATCATGAAACGTACGACTAACTGTGGTTGGGCGAGACAGCCGATACCGACTCCCAGGATAAGCGAAGTCACGAGGGTGTACCATTGCGGAGATCCGGTCACCGGCATAGCTGTCCATCCCTGATGTCCTACTTCCTTGAACCGCTCAGGAACAAGTGGAGCGATTTCCGTCAGTTTCCGGTTGGCTTCGATAAAGCCCATATCCATCACCCGGTAGAACCAGAATAGCAGGAACAGCATGCAAGCGAACATGATGACGGCTTGCAAAGCGTCTGTATATAACACGCCTTTAATACCTCCCGTGATCACATATGCCGCTACTATAAGCGTGAAAATAAGCAGTGCCAGATGTAAATCTATATGGAACATCTGTTCGATAAACACCGCGCCTCCTTTCATCACGACTGCTGCATATAGCGGCATGCCGATAAAAATGATGGAGGCAATGAATATCTGTATGCCACGCGAATTATAGCGCAATCCCAATAATTGCGGAAATGTGCGGGCATTGTATTTTTCGCCTAATTTACGAGTGCTCCGCCCAAACAGAATAAAAGCAATGACAACACCCATGAACATATTTAACAGACAAAGCCATTGGATTCCCATGCCAAATGTTGCCGCCACCCCTCCGAAACCGACGATGGCCGATGCGGATATGAAAGTTGCCCCATATGATAGGGCCATGATGACAGGATTGACTTTCCGTCCCCCCAGCAAATAGTCGCTGGCATTTTTCGTCTGTTTGTATCCAATGTACCCCAGCCAGGCCAGTACGAACATATAGATGATAACTACGATACCTAAAGTCAGTGTGTTCATTTTTCCGGCTGCTGTGGGTTTGTACTGTCTTTATCATCTTTATTCCAATGGGTTATTCCAAACCAAATAGAATAGAACAAACAAGCAAGGGCTAACATATAGGCCAGCCAAATGCCAGAGTCGTTTATTCCGAACATGTATTGTCGTTTTTTATAATTTAATCAAGTCACTTTCACTAATATATTCCAAGTTCTGACGGCGGATTACTTCTCGGGCGGCTTCCCGGTTGTTCGTGCGTAAGATCAGGATCGATTTCTCATTGGCGGAGAAGCAATACATATATTCGATACTGACACCGGCTTTTGTAAAATAAGATAATGTTTGGGCAAAATTGCCTGCACAGGAGTTCGTGACGATTGCCAATACATCTGTCAGGTTTGCACTGACATTGTTGCCCTTCAGCATTTTGTAAGCTTTTTGTGGGTCACTGACGATGATACGCAAGATTCCGTATTCGGACGTGTCGGCTACCGTTGCGGCAATAATCCGTATCTTCTCTTCGGCCAGCAAAGCGAGGATTTCGCTTAATTTTCCATATTTGTTTTCCAGAAAAATAGAAATCTGATTGACTGTCATGATGATTTATGATTTTAGATTTATGATTTATGAATTCAGCAAAGTTTACGCAAGTCTTTCACCCGGACGGCCTTTCCATCCTGCACAGGCAGGGAACCTTTGGCTACCAGTTTCAGATGGGGGGTCAGGAGCAACTCGTCTTTTAACTGGCGGGTAATTTCCTTTGTCAGGCGTTGTAAAACGCTGTAATCGTCAGTAAACAGGTCACTTAATTCCACTTCAATCAGCATTTCGTCATTGTTTCCTGCCGTTTCGATTGTAATCAGGTAGTTGCTTCCCAGTTCTTTAAACTGCATCAGTATCTTTTCGACCTGGATGGGGAAGAGGTTGACCCCTTTCAATATGATCATATCATCACTGCGACCTTTGAAACGTGCCAGACGTTTATGTGTCCGTCCGCAGGGGCATTCGCCGGGAAGGACACAGGTCAGGTCGCGAGTACGGTAGCGGAGCAAGGGCATTGCCTCGCGATTGATGGTTGTTAGTACCATTTCGCCGACTTCACCTTCTTTTACCGGCTGTAATGTGACTGGATCGACAATTTCAACGATTACGTTATCTTCCCAAATATGGAGTCCGTTCTGCTCCGTGCATTCGAATGCGACACCAGGGCCGTTCATCTCTGACATACCGAAACAGTTGTATGCTTTTACACCTAATAATTGTTCGATCCGGCAGCGTTGCTCTTCAGAGTGGGGTTCGGCGCCGATACAAACGGTGTGCAGTTTGGTATCTCGACGGGGATCGAGGCCCATTTCATACATCACTTCCGCCAGGCGGGTGGCATAGCTGGGAATAATGTGAAGGCAGGTTGTCCCGAAGTCCGTAATGAATTTGATCTGCCGTTTGGTATTTCCTGCTGCTGCCGGTACGGTCAAGCAACCTAATTTTTCGGCTCCGTATTGGAATCCCAATCCGCCGGTAAACATTCCATAGCCGGAAGTGTTTTGAAATACATCCGTGTCGCGAATACCTACCATATACATACAGCGTGCCACTTGGTTAGCCCATTGGTCCAGGTCCTTGGCCGAATGCAACACGACTGTCGGGTTACCAGTTGTTCCGCTCGATGAGTGGATGCGTACGCAGTTTTTGAGAGGAATAGCCGCCATGTCGTACGGATAATTGTTGCGAAGGTCATCTTTTGTCGTGAAAGGTATCTTCTGCAAATCTTCCAATGATTGTATACTGTGGGCTGTAATACTGTTTTCGGCAAATACCTTTTTGTAGAAAGGAGAATTTTTTGCTATTTCAATTGTTTTTTTCAATCGCTCCAACTGTAGCTTCTCCAAATCTTCGCGATTCATGGTTTCAATATCTTTCTGCCAATATTCCATCATTTTTTGTATTATAATGTGTTTGATTCATGAAATTAGAGTGCAAATATATTCTTTATATTGGATTTGTATGGCATCCTATTGTGAAAATAATAGGGAAGGTGATTGTGTATCGTGTCCGAGTAGGAAACTACATTCGCTTTAGAATCTATACTTGCGGAAGATTTCACCGTCCGGTCTTATTTTTTGATTTCTACCACTTTTTTCTCTCTGCTGCTTTCCCATGCTGCCTCAATCAGTTGGATAACAGGCAGTACGTCGGCAGCATCTGTCAGAAGCGGTTCGCCGTGGCGGAGATGCCGGTAGATATTGTCATAAAATCCGGCATAATTTCCGGGAAGGCTGGGATATTTGCAGCGAACGATATTGCCCTCTTTTTCTGTGTGAAGGATTCCCCAAATGTTTTCGTCTTCAACTCCCCAACCGGGAGTGCCGGGTATTTGCCCGTTGTTCAAATCCGCTTCTTGACGGTCTAAGCCGTATTTGACAAATGAACCTTCCGTGCCATGCAAGACGAAACGGGGTTCCGGTTCGCACATCAGGTAGCTGGATTTTAGAATGACTTTGAGCTGAGGGGCCTTGGAAGGACGGAGCAGATGGATCAAAAAATAATCATCGACCATGCCGCCCGTTCGAATAATGTCAATATCAGCGAAAACGGCATCCGGTACACCAAACAGTTGAACAGCCTGATCTATCACGTGAGCTCCCAAGTTATAGGTCAGGCCACCGCCTAACTCTCCAGTTTCTTTCCACGTCCCTGGTTTGATGAAGTTGCGGTAGCGGGGGAAAGTTGATTCGAACTCAACAAGACGACCTAATAGTCCATTGTCCAGTATCTTTTGGACTGTCAGGAAATCCGAATCCCAACGCCTGTTCTGGTAGACGCTTATAGCCAATCCTTTGGACTGGGCAAGGTTGACCAGCTTTTGTCCCTGTTCGACGGTTGTCGTGAAAGGTTTTTCGACAATCACGTTTTTTCCGGCCTCCAGTGCTTTCTGCGCGTATTCGTAATGTGTACTGTCCGGCGTATTGATAACAACCAACTCCAACTCATCAATCGCGATCAGTTCTTCGAAACTGCGTACAATCCGGGCTTTCGGATAACGTGTTTTCGACAGTTCCTTATTGCGTTCCGTGATTGCTGTCAATTCGAAACCGGGATTCGTACTGATAAACGGGGCATGGAATATTTGCCCTGACATGCCGAAGGCTGCTAAACCTGTTTTAATTTTTTCCATCCCAATGTTGTTTGATAGGATCTATAATTTGTTTTTATCCGACAAAAAAGTATTTCATGCTTTTGAAGTCAACCGCAGTTTTCTCGATGCAAGTCCTTGCTCAGCCGCATGGCGCAGAAATTAGGGCCGCACATCGTGCAATATTCGCCATCTGTCACAGCACTGTCTTTGTAATATTGCAAGGCACGTTCCGGATCTAAAGACAAATTGAACTGGTCTTTCCAGCGGAATTCGAAGCGGGCTTTGCTTAAGGCATTATCGCGGACTTGTGCTCCGGGATGTCCTTTTGCCAAGTCGGCGGCGTGGGCTGCAATCTTATATGCGACGACACCTGAGCGAACGTCTTCCTTGTCTGGTAAACCGAGATGTTCTTTCGGGGTGACATAACAGATCATTGCCGTACCGTGCCAAGCAATTTGAGCGGCTCCGATAGCCGATGTGATATGGTCGTAGCCTGGAGCAATATCCGTTGTCAGCGGACCTAAAGTGTAGAACGGGGCATTATGGCAAGCATATTGTTGTTCTTTCATGTTCTCCGCAATTTTATTCATCGGGACATGTCCCGGACCTTCGATGATGACCTGCACAAACTGATTCCAGGCAACTTGGGTCAGCTCGCCCATCGTATGCAGTTCGGCAAATTGGGCGGCGTCGTTCGCATCGTAGATAGAGCCCGGACGAAGTCCGTCACCGATCGAAACTGCAATGTCGTACATTTTCAATATCTCGCAAATTTCGGCGAAATGTGTATACAGGAAATTTTCTTCATTATGGATTTGCATCCATTTGGCCATGATTGAACCTCCGCGTGAAACAATACCGGTCAAACGTGTCTGAGTCAGTTCAATATGCTTTTTAAGCAAACCGGCATGGATGGTAAAATAGTCGACTCCTTGTTCAGCCTGTTCGATCAGAGTATCACGGTATATTTCCCAATTTAGCTCTTCTATTTTTCCGTTCACTTTTTCCAAAGCTTGGTAAATGGGAACTGTTCCCATTGGCACCGGGCAGTTACGGATAATCCACTCCCGGGTTTCATGGATATTGTCTCCTGTCGAAAGATCCATCAAGGTATCACCTCCCCATTTGCAACTCCATACTGCCTTTTCGATCTCTTCGTCGATACCGGACGAGAGAGCGGAGTTACCGATATTGGTGTTGATCTTCACCAAAAATTTCCGGCCGATAATCATCGGTTCGGCTTCGGGGTGATTGATGTTTGCCGGAATGATGGCACGTCCGGCAGCAATTTCTTTGCGGACAAATTCGGGAGTGATATATGATTTCAATCCTAACGCTTCGATCTGCTGGTTCTCCCGGATAGCGACATACTCCATCTCCGGAGTGATGATGCGCCGTTTTGCATAATACAGTTGAGTGATGTTTTTACCTGCTTTGGCACGGTAGGGCAGGTGATGTTTCGGGAAGCGGATATGATCCAGTGAAGAGTCGGTTAAGCGCTGCCGCCCGTAATCGGAAGTCAGTTCTTCCAAGCGAACCAAATCTTTACGTCCTGCATACCAAGATTCGCGGATACGGGGAATACCGTTTTGTGTATTGATAGGGATTTTCGGATCAGAATATGGGCCACTGGTATCATACACGATGACGGGATTGTTTTTTTTGTAAACCAACTCTCCGTTTTCATCACGTGTGACAGTATCCAGTATTTTGATCTTTCGCATACCCACATTTATTTTATGTATATTGCCAGGGATATAGATCTTTTCCGATGAAGGATATGTGATGCGTATTCTGTTTTTATTTGTCATAATTATATTATTATTTTCTTAGAGCCTGTTTAAATTTTGCTCGACACTGTTTTGAGATTTGTTTTCGAGAATATTTTTCAGTTTTTATGAGGAGCATAGCGGGCTATGTGACGAATAAAAACGGGAAAATAGACCGAAAAGAAAATCAAAACAGGTCGATAAAGCTTATATAAAAATTATTTCCGGAAAATTTAAACAGGCTCTTATATTCCAGAATCGTCTCTGTAAGGGTCCGGTTTATGTTTGTTGATCTCCCGGATGAAACGGCGTGTCTCTTCGACCGGATCTTCGGCGTTTATGATAGCTCGGGAAACGGCGATACCATCTATTCCTGTTTCCATTAACGGGGCAATGTCTTCAAACTCGATCCCTCCGATGGCAAAGATAGGAATTTTGAGGTCGGCTTTTCTGTATTGTTCCATGATTTTTTGATATCCTTCCAATCCCAATACCGGGCTCAGGTCATTTTTAGTCTCGGTATAGCGATAGGGACCCAGGCCGATGTAGGAAGCCCCTTCCCGGTCTGCCTTCAAAATATCTTCGAACGTGTTGGCCGTTGCTCCCACAGAGAAGAGATCCTCTTTCCTTTTTTCGATAATGCGATCCCAAGCCTTTGAAATCGGCATGTCGTTTTTCCCTAAATGGACGCAGTGGATACCTGCTTTGAAAGCCATTTCCAGATCGTCATTTAGGCAGCATGTACAGAAGCCATGATCGCTGTGGAACAAGGTATATCGCGAGATTTGCCTGGCTATTTCCAGGTTCAAATTATCTTTCATGCGGAGTTGTACCCAAGTACAACCGCCTTTGATCACCATCTTGACCTCATCCAGTTCTGTGTATTTATCTGTACGATGTGTTATGAACATCAACCGGTTAGCTCCGGTAAAACAGGCATACCTTCCTCTGCCTGCACTCGTATATAAAAAATCGTCTAATTCCATGTTTGTAGCTTTTTATATTGTGTAATAATAGAATTTTCTTTGTCTGCCGAAGGGTGATTTCCCCAAAGTGCTCCCAGTACGGCAGTTCCCCCGAAGCGGAAAGGGCGTAGAAGCGGAAGGGTCGTCAGGTCTATGCCTCCTAAGGCTATGACTTTATCGTTTATGATTCCGGCATTGGAAGCTTGCTTGAGTATTTCCGGTTTAAAACCGCTTCCATAGCCTTCTTTGGATATACTTTCAAAAATAGGACTTAAAAAAAGATAGTCGAGTTTTCCGAACTGTCCGAGTTCTCCGATCGAATGGCATGAACGGCTGATTGTGCCTGCAAAATCGTCCGGCGGCTGATTGTTGCGCCTGTTCAGGTGTACGCCGCCCAGGCCATATTCTACAGCCAGCCCGAAACAGTCATGAAGCACGATTTTCGGATAATAGATATCCGGAATCCGATCCAGTAACTTACGCAGTTCATTTGCATCGCTATCCGGTTTACGCAGATGAAGACATTGCATTCCTTCCTTGAATAGATGTGAAAGGATGACATCTTCTCTCTCGAAAAAACAGGGCGAAGTAATAACGATCAACTTTTTCATACTTTTATTTTTATAAGAGGAACCGGATCGAAAAAATGGTTGAGAGGTCCATGCCCATACCCGGTCTTTACATCGGTTCCTGCATGAAGAGCTGCTGTTATGTAAGCTTTTGCCGCGCGTACGGCATCTGGCAATCCCTTCCCTAAAGCCATATAAGCGGCAATGGCGGATGAGAACGTGCAACCAGTACCATGTGTGTTTTGAGTGTCGACAGCCGGAGCAACCAGTCGGAGCGGGGCTTCATCGTGTGTAAACAAGATATCAGTCACATTTTCACCTTCCAGGTGGCCGCCTTTTATCAATACGGAACGACACCCTGAAGCCAACAACTTTTGCGCAGCAATTTCCATTTCTGCCTCGTTGCGTATGGGCATACCGGAAAGAAAAGCTGCTTCATCGATATTCGGAGTAACAAGTGTGACACGGTAAAAAAGTTCTTTCACGATGACTTCGATGGTTTTATCTTCTATCAATTTGCTGCCGCTTGTCGAGATCATAACCGGATCGAGAATTATTTTTGACGGAGAGAAACGGTCAATCGAACGGGCTACTATTCGAACCGTCTCCCGGCTATACAACATTCCGATTTTAACGGCATCAACAGTCAGGTCTTCGAATACGGCATGGATTTGCCCTTCGACGATCTCCGGAGAAATAGCTTGTATTCCCCTTATTCCTTGTGTGTTCTGGGCTGTGATTGATGTGATGGCAGAAGTTCCGAAGATTCCTAAAGCCGAAAATGTTTTCAGATCCGCTTGTATCCCAGCACCACCACCACTGTCTGAACCGGCAATCGTAAGTGCTACCGGATAGCGGAACGTTGTGTTTATATTCATTTTTATATATGGAAAGAGGGAAAAAGCCTCGTCTGTTTTTCCTACGGCGGCATTATCCGGATCAGGTTCGTGAGAATATAATCTCAGTCCGTTGACGGTATGGCTCCCCTTTCGAAAGGCAAAGGTAGGAAGATTTTTTGTAATTGGAATATAATGTGCATGTTTTGGAACACTTCTTCCAAAAAATCTGTTATATTTTTGCGGCGTTTTGTTTAGGAATAAAGTAAAAAAACGATAAGAAGTTGTAATGGGGAAGAAGATTATTTTTTTGCTGGCCTCCTTGTTTACGGTATGGATAGCAAACGGACAGAATACAATAATAAAAGGAATAGTAACGGATTCTATTACCGGAGAAGGATTACCTTATGTTTCTCTTATATTTAAAGGAACGACTATAGGAACAGCGACTGACGGGGATGGTAACTTTTCATTTTCCGTATCGACCGATGTCAAAAATCTGGAAATATCTTATTTGGGATACGATACGAAAGAAGTCCGGATCATTCTGGGCAAAACGAATAATCTGAAAATAAAATTGGCTCCGAACGGAATTACTTTGAATGAAGTTGTCGTAAAGCCCAAGAAAGAGAAATATAGCAAGAAAGAGAATCCGGCTGTCAAGTTCGTAAAGCAGGTTATCGTTTCACGGGAAAGCAATGATCCGCGTAACCATGATTATTTTCAATACGATCAATATGAGAAGATGGTCTTTGCGATGAATGATTATCATCCCAAACCTAAAAAGGACGGAAAGCCTGGCAAATTCGATTTCTTGATCGATTTTGTAGATACGCTCGATGTCGGTACGACTATCCTTCCTGTGTCGGAAAAAGAAAAGGTGGAATCCGTTTATTACCGTAGAGAACCGAAATCAGAGAAGCGTATTGTAAAAGGAAACAAATCATCCGGTGTGGATGAAATATTCTCGCGTGACGGTATCCAGCAGTTCTTGAATGAGGTTTTCCGGGAAGTCGATATTTTCAAGAATGATATTCCTTTGTTTTTACAGCGGTTTGTTAGTCCATTGTCTACTATCGGACCGAATTATTACAAATATTATTTGCTCGATACATTAAATGTGAACGGACAGAAATGCGTGGATTTAGGATTTGTCCCTTTCAATTCGGAAACATTCGCTTTTACCGGCCATTTGTTTGTCACGCTCGATTCTACATTTTTTGTCCAAAAGGCCATTTTGAATGTTCCTAAAGACATCAACCTGAATTTTGTTTCCGGAATGACGATTGAACAAACATTTGAACGTACGTCTGACAGTACTCGGATCATTACGAAGGATGACATTCATGTAAACTTCAGATTGAGTGAGAAATCAAAAGGCATGTATGCGCGGCGACTGAATATCTATAATAACCATTCTTTTGATGAACCCGATGCCGAACGGCTGCTTGTGTTTAAGGAGAGTGCTCCTGTCATCACACTGAAAGATGCCTATCAGCAATCGGAAGATTTCTGGACAAGTAACCGTCCGGAAGAGGCAATAAAGAAGAATCCGAATTCGGTTGAAAAGCTGATGGCCAAATTCCGTTCCGTTCCAATCTTTTATATAACGGAAAAAGTTGTTTCTGTCCTTGTTTCCGGTTATATCCCGACTAATAAAGATCCGCTGAAAAGCAAGTTTGAGTTCGGCCCCATGAACACGGTGGTCAGTGGTAATGCGATTGAAGGGGCACGTTTCCGTGTGGGAGGGACAACGACGACGGCATTTAGCAAAAACCTGTTCTTTGACGGATATATGGCGTATGGGACAAAAGACGAAAAGTTGAAATATGATGTTCTTGCCGAGTATTCATTCAATGACCGTAAAGAATACCGCAAAGAGTTTCCGTTAAACTCGATCCGCTTGGAATATATGTACGATATTAATCAGTTAGGCCAACAATATATGTATGCCAGCAAAGATAATATGTTCTTGGCTTGGAAACGGCAGAAAGATACACGAGCCACTTATCTGCGACAAGCCGAATTAACTTACTATCACGAGCATTATAATGGTCTGGCATACGGGGCTGTCGTACGTAATCGCCGCGAGTATGCAACCGAATATGCCGTGTTTGACCGGATCGGACCGGATGGGGGCATTACTCCGGTTAAGAGCTATGATATGACGGAACTGGAATTGAAGTTCCGCTACGCTAAGGATGAAAAATTTTACCAGACACGTAACCTTCGTTATCCGATTACGTTCGATGCACTGATCTTCAACTTCAGTCATGTAATGGCAAAGAAAGATTTGCTGGGTTCGTCGTATGATTATCATCGTACGGATATTGGTATTCAGAAGCGCTTCTGGTTCTCGGCTTTCGGCTATATCGACCTTATCACGAAAGCGGGGAAAGTATGGAACAAGGTTCCATATCCTTTGTTGATCCTGCCGAATGCCAATCTTTCCTATACAATCCAGCCCGAATCATATACGAATATGAACGCGATGGAGTTCATCAGCGACGAATATGCCTCTTGGGATTTGACGTACTACATGAATGGAAACTTGCTGAATCGTCTGCCGCTTGTTAAAAAGCTAAAATGGAGAGAAGTGTTTTGTTTCCGTGGCTTATGGGGGCATCTGACCGACAAGAACAACCCTATAAATGGGGGAGACGGCTTGTATCTTTTCCCAAACGGTTCGTATACATTGGGAAAGGCTCCTTATATGGAAGCCAGTGTCGGTATTGAAAACATCTTTAAATTCCTTCGTCTTGATTATGTTTGGCGTTTGAATTACCGCGACTATCCCGGTATTCAGACAAAAGGAGTCAGGTTTATGATGCGAATGTCATTTTGACATCATTATTTTTATAGCACAGATTACAGGGATAAATTTATTTCTGCGTAATCCGTGCTATAAATTATGTATGAATGAGTTGGAATTGCCCTTCTTTTTAAAAAGCTTCTGTCATATTCATATAAACCTGCATGCCTGGCTGCCCGGGTTCTTTGCCTATATCCAGTCTGAAATTCTTTCCCGGTTGCATCTGAAAGCGGAGGCCGGCCCCGAAATTGAGTTTCCATTTGTCCCAGTCAAAAGGAGTTTCTCCGATCGTTCCGGTTCCTATCCATGCTACAAAGCCACATTTTGCCCAAAAGTTCCCGCTTTTGTATTTTGCCGGTGAACCGAACATGTGGCGGTATTCAACAATTCCGTATGCCATCGACTTATCCCGGTATTTGCCTATATAATAACCACGGAGGTCGAAAGGAGAACCAAAAGTAGGTAGTTCCGTAAAAGGGATGTTTCCCAAACCGATCTGGCTCTTGGCAATCCAAGCAAGTGTGCTGCGTGGACGGAATATGTTTTTGAACTGTCGGTATTCGAGCTCGATAATCTCGTAATTATAAGCACCTCCTAAATATTTGCCGAACAATTTGAAATTGGCTCCTAACAACATGCCGCTCGTAGGTGTCGCCACATCGTCACGGGTATCGTATTGGATAAGTCCACCGATGCCGACATTGAAATATTTCCTTTTGAATCGTTGAAAATAAGGATCTTCTGTCATTACCGGATTAACATCCGATACCTTTGTGTAGTTCAGGTCGAACAAACCGCCTAAATAGAAATGCGGGCGGATTTCCCATACGAATCGTGGATACAATTGAAAATAACTTCGGTGAAACCGGGTAGTGGAATCTCCTCTTTCGAGATTCTCCGCTTTTTCAAATCCTTTCCCATAATAATGTGAAGGCTCATTCCGGTAACCATAATTCATATAGATACGGAAACGGTTTTCATTGAAGAAAAACGTTCCGGCTCCTGCGACGACAATGGTTCCGTTTATAGATAGGTTCAGACCGGCAGGTAGGAAAGAACGTTGGGAAATCGTGTCCTGTTTGTTCATCCGGAAACTGGCAAGAACAGCACCGCCAACACCTAATGAGGCTTCTGGCGTGTAGGAAGGACCGCCCAGTACGGACCACCATATATTTTTATGAGCCCGAATGGAATCTTTACGCAATTGACGATAGTAACGTTTCAATTGTTTTTCGTTCAGTTCCACTCCGTCTATAATGACAGCCTCCTTTTGAGGTACGGTATCTGAAGGAGATGTTGTTTCTTCAGAGAAAAGCGCGACAATATCACCTCGTTCCTGAGCCTTTACCGGCAAAGAGAGGGTAAGCAAAGAAGCTCCCGCAAATACAACAAAATATTTAAGCATTGACTAATTTTTTAATGAAGGCAAAAGTATAAAAAATATAAGAGCTATATAAAAGCCTGTTTAAAAATTAACAGGGTAACCGCACCAAAATCTTTCAAGATATATTGTCGTGTACGATTTCCGAATTTTGGTGCGGACGCCCTGATGTTTTTCCGGATCTCATTTTTTTGTTGTAATTCTGGAAGATTTTTATAACCACTTTATTAGCAAGCAGTTCTGAGGATAAGGTGAAAATGAGGTAATGATTTGGCAACCGTGTCTATTTCTACGTTCTGCTGTGAGTTGCTGTCAATGTCTCTCGTCTTGGTACAAAAGTAGCAATAAAAATCGGATACACATCAAAATGTTCCATGATTTTTATCACAGGACGTTTTTTATCTTCGCTGAATAATCCGGTTTAACCGTTACTTCTATTTTCGGCAAGTTGCGGGCTATGATTGCTGAAATTTATACTTTAATCCATACTCTTCCAACTTGCTGTACAGCGTTGTACGTCCGATTCCGAGCAATTCGGCGGCAACCT
>ERZ777011.1955-NODE-1955-length-18660-cov-4.542542_pt1 | contig 18660 bp, 16 predicted proteins | sample MGYA00374964_ERZ777011 | MGnify/ENA primary metagenome ERZ777011 (study PRJEB29310, sample SAMD00008975) | mouse gut metagenome | study: EMG produced TPA metagenomics assembly of the Metagenome analysis of fecal microbiota from mouse which was promoted...
CTTGCCGATGTTGTGAATGAGAAGCTTGCAGGCGAGAATATTACCCTGCGTTTTGAGAAAAAGAGCGATGTTACCGGACAGATCAGACTGTACGGGACGGATGCGGCGAACGGCCCGGATATGTATCTGTTTGCACATGATTCTCTGGGCGGTTTTGCGGAGATGGGGATACTGGAACCGGTGGGCAATCTGATCAGCGCGGAAAAGGAAGCGGATTTATTATCGATGACGATAGAGGCGGCGAGCTATAAAGGAGAGCAGTATCTGATGCCGGTCTACTATGAGACACTTCTGTTTATGTATAACAAGGCGTTGTGGCAGGGTGATGTGCCGGCCACGACGGAAGAACTTTATGAATATATGGTGGCAAACACCGATGTGAACGCGGGAACTTATGCATTGGTGAACCAGCATTCCAATTCTTATAATGTGGCGCCTTTTATCAACGGATTCGGCGGGTATATTATTGATCAGGATGCCAATCCCGGTCTGAACATACAGGCGACGAAGGATGCCATCAGCTATAATAAAAAGTTTGCGGCTCTGCAGGCGGACGGCGATTATAATACGGTAACGGCGTTGTTCAATGAGGGTCATGCGGCGGCAATCATCGGCGGGCCGTGGCTTGTGTCAGGAATCAAGGAGGCAGGCATTGATCTGGGAATCAAGTCACTCTGCGATTTTACACTGCCTAACGGAGATGTGATGACGCCCTATTCCGGCGTGCAGTGTCTGGGTGTGTTGAAGTATGCGGCGGAAAGTAAGAAGGATGCGGTCACGAAAGTGCTGGAAGTACTGGCTGAACCTGAGGCTGGTATTACGCTGGCGAAAGAGTTCAACTGTGCGCCTGCGAACAGTAAGGCATATGAGGATGCAGACGTTGCGGCGAACGAGATGATTCTGGCAATGGAGAAGAGTGCACAGAAGGCAGTGCCGATGTCCAATATTCCGGAAATGGGCGTAATGTGGGGGCCGGCGGAAGCGCTGCTGGCAGCAGTCAACAAATCCGGTGAGGACGTGGACGCGGCGGCAGACCGGTATCAGGAGGAAGCATTGCAGGCCATCGCGGATATGCAGTAACAGATTAGGTTGAAAAAACTTCCTGGCGGCAGCAGTCCAACGAAGGAACGGGGGAGAAAATGAATCATTCTAAGAAAAAATTTACACCATGGCTGTATCACCTGCCGGCATTTATATTAATCGGGGTCATCGTTCTGTTTCCCATTTTGTATACCGGGTATATTTCTTTGACGAATATGAATCTGTATCACTGGCAGGATTATACACTGGTCGGGGCGGATAACTATGTGCGGGCTCTGGGTAAAATTGATTCTGGTTTTCTGACGGCGCTGTGGAATACGGTCGTATGGACGGTTGTTAACATGGTTCTGGATGTGGGGATCGCCTATATTCTTGCTGTCGGGCTGAATGCGGAGGGACTGCGCGCCAGAAGGCTCTATAAGACGCTCATTATCTTTCCGTGGGCGATGCCGGCATATGTGTCGATTCTGGCGTGGCGTGTGGGGATGTACAATACGGAGTTCGGGCTGCTGAATAAAGTTCTGGTGGCGCTTGGTTTTGAGAAGGTGGATTTTTTGTCCAGAAATATACCGGCATTCCTGTCCTGCATGGTTTTAAACCTGTGGATGTCGCTGCCGTATATGATCGTCATGTTTGACGGGGCACTGCAGAGTATCGACAGAAGTATGTATGAGAGCGCTGTTTTAGACGGTGCCGGCGCATGGCAGCGGAATGTGTATATTACGATTCCGTCTCTGCGCCGGGTGATGGCGCCGGTGGTGATCATGACTACGTTTACCACTTTTAAACAGTTTGATATTGTGTATCTTTTGACCATGCAGAAGGGGTCTGTTTCAGGCTCGACCATGCAGACGATTATCACGTATGCGCACCAGAATGCGTTTGTCTCTAATAATTACGGCTTGTCTTCTGCAGTCTCGGTTGTCATTTTTGTCTTAATTATTATTTTTTCAATATGGACAAACCGGGCGGTGAAATCGGAAGGGGGTTTAGAATGAAAAATAAACCGGGGGCATGGTCCTTGAAAAGAAGAGTAAGGCTGGTATGCCTGAACCTGTTTTATATCTGTATTTGTTTTCTGGCTCTGGTGCCGATTCTGTATGTGCTTCTGCTGTCTGTCAGCGGCGGCGGAGGCGCGCTGAAGACGGGGCTGTCTATCCTGCCGGAGAAGTTTACGCTGGATCATTACCGGAGAATTATTGTGGAAGAGCCTTTCCTGAGATGGCTGATGAATTCGGTGGTGCTGAGCGTTGGAACGATGGTGGTCGCAATGGGTACGAGTGTGCTCTCGGCCTATGCATTTTCGAGGTTCCGGTTTGCGGGGAAGCAGGCATCCATGCAGATGCTTCTGCTGTTGAATGCATTTCCGCAGATTTTGTCAATGTTTGCGATTTTCCGGTTGTTCCGGTTGATGAACCTGCTGGATTCCCATGCGGGACTGATTTTCGTCTACGCGGGAAGCATGTGTATTTTCAGTATCTGGAATATGAAAGGCTATTTTGATTCTATTCCCATCGAGATCGAGGAGGCGTCCAGAATCGACGGGGCAGGCAATCTGCAGCTGATCGTGAGGATTATTCTGCCGCTGGCGCGCCCGGCGATTATTGTCACTGCGGTGATGGTACTAATCTTTGTCTGGAATGAATATTTGTTTGCCACGACTTTTATGTTAAAAGAAGAAAGTTATACGCTGGCCGGCGGGCTGTATCAGCTGCAGGCTAACGATTACAGCAGGAGCTGGCCGCTTTTTTCCGCGGCGGCGATTCTGGTGTCGGTGCCGATCCTGATTATCTTTTTCTGTTTCCAGAAGTATATGGTATCAGGATTGACTGCAGGCGGTGTGAAAGGTTAGGAGTAAAAAATGGATAAGAGTGCGGTTTTACATATACCCATGTCCCGGTTTGCCTTTGCGCGGTCGGAGGATCATTTTGTGGTCCGGCTGCGGGCGGGTAAGGGGGACCTGGATCGTTGTACACTTTTTTACGGGGACAGGGCGTGCGTTTTTTCACCCGTCCGGTTTATGTCCACTGTGATGGAAAAGCGGTATGAGGATGAGCTGTTTGATTTCTACGAGGCTGCGTTACTGGACTGTCCGCGGCGGATATGCTATTATTTTCAATTGGAAAAGGGAGACGAGAAGATCTGGTATTATGCGGATTCCTTTCATGAGGAACTGCCGGATCTGATTCTGGAAGACGGTTTCGTAATAGAGGGACGGAGTGAGTATTATCAGTACCCGTACATCCTGCGGTCGGAAGTGGTAAAGCTGCCGGACTGGTTTATGCATGCGGTGGTTTATAATATTTTTCCGGACAGCTTTGCGGATGGCAGGAGAAGCCTTGCGGGAACGGGCAGAACAATGACGGACGGGGACGGTGTGGCGAGCCGCAGCCGGCTGGGCGGCACGATTCGCGGCATTACGGAGAATCTGGATTATATATGCAATCTGGGATTTAACTGTCTGTATCTGAATCCCGTTTTCCGGGCAGGAGAATATCACAAGTATGATATTGTGGACTATTATCATGTGGATCCCTGTATGGGAACGGACGAAGATTTTCTGGAACTGACGGAGGCGGCGCACAGGCGTGGCATGCACATCATCATCGACGGTGTGTTCAATCATTGCAGCTGGTTTTTCCCGCAGTTTGAGGATGTGGTACAAAAAGGGGAGGCGTCAGCGTATAAGGACTGGTTCTATGAACTTGCCTACCCCGTGACACGCCCGGATACGGAGACGGAAACGCCGGGTTATGCCTGCTTCGCCTATGAGCGGAAGATGCCGAAGCTGAACACGTCAAATCCCGAGGTACAGGATTATTTTGCAGGAGTGGGACGATATTGGATCGAGAAGTTCCATGTGGACGGCTGGCGGCTGGATGTGGCAAACGAAGTGGATAAGGGATTCTGGCGCAAGTTCAGGAATGCTGTGCGCGCGGCCGGTCCGGAGGCGGTTTTGATCGGGGAAGTCTGGGAGAACGCGGAAGTCTGGCTGCAAGGCGATATGTTTGACTCTGTCATGAATTATGATTTCAGAAAACACTGCCGGGATTTCTTTGCGCTGCAAAGGACTTCGGCTGAGGATTTCGGGTGGAGTATGACGGATATGTATCTGCGCTATCCGGCGCAGGTCAGCTGCGGTCAGCTGAATCTGCTGGACAGCCATGACGTATCGCGTTTCTACAGCTTATGCGGGGAGGATTATGACCACTGGCAGGCGGCGTTTCTGTACCTGTGTATGGCACCGGGTGTGCCAAGTGTCTTCTACGGCGATGAAAAGAGAATCGCAGGTATTCGCGAGGAGGAGTACCGCAGCGGTATGCCGTGGCAGCAGCCCTGTGAGGAAGAGGCGGAATATGTGCGGAAGGTGATTGGAATCCGTAAGGAGCAGATCGCGCCTTATGACGACTGCAGAATCCTGCGGGCGGACCGGAAAGAGAATCTGCTGGTGTTTGAGCGGACGGGCAGCCGCCGGACACGGGTGCTGATCCATATGGGAGACGAGCCGGTAAATGTGGAAGCGTATCTGGCGAGAGGCAGCATTCTTCTGCAGAAAGGCGTGGAGGAGCCGGAGGCGGGGCAGACGGACGGCGGTCGATGCCGCAGGATGAAAAAAGGGTTTGTGGTATTAGACATATCATGTCCGGTTGCGGGAACGTGACTTTTTCTCACTTTATGTCGTGTCAGCAGCGCCGGATGTAAGCTATCCTGTCAGTGAAGGAGGAACAAGGAATGGACCTGAAAAAAACGGGAGGCTTTTTTAAGGAGCTTCGAGGTGAAAAAGGACTTACACAGGAACAGCTGGCAGAACATTTCGGTGTTTCCGGCAGAACGGTTTCACGATGGGAGACAGGCAGCAACATGCCGGATCTGGATGTTCTTATCGAGATGGCGGATTTCTATGAGGTAGATTTAAGGGAACTGCTGGACGGAGAAAGGAAAAGTGAGAGAATGAATAAGGAATTGGAAGATACTGTATTAAAGGTAGCAGATTACAGCAATGACGAGAAGCTCAGGATTATGAGAAAAATGCATATCATGTGCTGGCTTGGGGTGGTAGGCTTTATCGCCTTTATGGTTCTGGATGTCATGGGGCTGGCGGACAGCGGTGTCACCGAGGATATCGCGTCTTTCTGCCTGGGGCTGGACTTCGGAATCCTGCTGCTTTCTGTCCTGTATACGAGCCGGCATATGTCCAGGATCAGGGCGTTTAAGAAGAAACTGCTTGGACGGGGATAAGGATGGAACAGGGATAACTGTATATTATGACGCTCCGGTTCGGACTTTATTGTACAGAACCGGGGCGTTTTTGATTCATGGTCGGAATTAGAATAAGTAATCCGGATAATAAGAGTGCAAACCCCTCATATAACTTCTTTTTCTCATTTTTTAAATCAGTAGCTTTAATCTGATACTTGGTAGAAACCATTTGATTTAGTTCGGATTTGTTATTGCTGCCTACAGATTTAGCAATTATATCATATTGCAAACTGGTATCGGATTTTTCAATTTTACCAAATATATGATAGACGTCATCACTATTGAAAATTTGGCTAATGCCTTTTTGATATTCACGAGAAATTATCAATGGGACATAATAATTCTTCTGCTGATTTATTGCAACAATATAAGTTTGCTCAGAAGAAAATATATCTTCAATACAATATGGGCTGTATTTTTGGACGCCGTTCTTTTCGCTATAATATAAACCAATGAAGTGCTGTTGTGGCAGATCGCATTCAATATAACGTCCATTCTTTAATTCTGCCGTTTCATACGATTCTTTAACATTGGCCAGATGATATCTGATTACGATTCCCTGGATGGTAAATAAAAGGCCAAAACCTAAAATTATAATACCTGATATACTCGTTTTTGATATGGTATACTTAATCATCTTTTTCCCTCTATGTAAATAATATGACAATTAATTACAAGAATAATTCGTTATTGCGTTTAAGTATAAATATCTTTTCATCTCCATATTGCGCCGCCTCTATTTTAAAAAAGTGTGTATTTACACAAATATTTTAAAGAAACATGTTAAAAAAATCAAATATAAATTCTTTTGATCATTCCATATATGTAAAACGTTATAATAAACAGAAAGGCAGTAAGAATGCGATGCAGATACGCTGCAATCGCATATGAGAATAACATGCAGTCGTTCAATATGACAGGGAGAGGAAGCCATGACAGACGACGAACTGATCGAGCGGATCAGAGACGGGGATGAACAAAGTGCGGAAGAACTGGTTACCCGCTACTACGCCGCAATATTACGATATTGCAGATGGCACTGCGTCGACGATGCGCGGGCGGAAGATTTGACGCAGGAGACTTTTCTGCGTGTTTTTAAGAATCTTCCGCGATATGGAAAAAGGGACAGATTCAAATCGTGGTTGTATACGATCGCAAATCATATCTGTGTTGACGAGAGCAGGAAAATGACATGGTACGGACTGAGCGATGAACTGCCGGAGGAATGTGAGGCGTTCTCTAAGCTGGAAGACAGGGACGAGACGGAGCGGCTGCTGCAGAAGTTGTCCGGGGAGCAGAGGGAAGCGGTTATCCTGAGATTTGCGCAGCAGCTGAGCTTTAAAGAAATCGCGGCAGTTACGGGCTGCAGCTTGAGAACGGCCCAGAGCAGGGTAAGGTGTGCACTTGAGATTATGAGAAAGGGGTGGAAAGGTTGACAGAGATCAGACATAACGCAGAGATACAAAGAAGTGAAATCAGACAGAGCACGGACCGGCAGAGAAACGGTACGAACAGTTTCCGCGCAATCAACTCGGAAACGATAGAAAGTTACTTATACAACACCATGCACACGCCGGCAAAAGTCCGCCCTGAGAAAATGCAGGAAACCATACAGGAATGTATTGCACAAGTGCGCAGGTCTCCCGTTGAAGATGAAGAGCGGACCAGTTTCTGGGCGTATCTTTCGGATATTTTTCATTTTGAAGGGATGTCGATCTTCGGACTGCAGTTTGCGGCGCTCCTTGTAAGCTGCCTTGGAATCGGCACGATAGCGCGTATTCCCCGGTTTTTGCCTGCCTTTATGCCGCTGTTTAGTCTGGCGTTTGTGCCGGTTTTGTACCGGAATCAGACATGCAGGATGGCGGAGATGGAAGCGGCGACCAGAGCTTCCGGGGCGCAGGTCGTACTGGCTAAACTGATATTGGCGGGGGCAGCGCAGATGCTGTGCATGACAGTGATTCTTGGTCTGGTGATTTCGGTATCGGGAACGCCGGAGCGAATCGTGCAGATGATTCTATATATCACGGTTCCTTTTCTGGTGTGTATGGCGGCGATGCTTAAGCGAATCCGCACATGCAGGCATGGGAACATGACAACAGGTATGGCGGTGCCGGCTTTCTCCTGTGCGGCATGGTGCGCTTCGGCACAGTTCTTTCCATGGCTGTATGAAACGTCGGCGACAGGTCTGTGGATAGCGGGATTCGTTGTGTTTGCGGCTTTTTTTATCAAGGAGATCTGTTATATCGTGCAAATGCGGAAGGAGGGGAAGATGTATGGAATTATCAATTGACAGCCTGACGAAACACTATGGGAGCAAGATCGCCGTAGACTGCGTCAGCGCCACGTTGAAGCCGGGCGTATACGGATTATTGGGTGAGAACGGTGCGGGCAAGACGACTCTGATGCGCATGATCTGCTCGATTCTTAAGGCGACTTCGGGGGAGGTGCTTTTTGACGGACGCGATGTGACGGATATGGGAGCAGGATACCGGAATATTCTGGGCTATCTGCCGCAGGATTTCGGCTATTATCCTGATTACACGGCCATGGAGTTCTTAAGATATATGGCGGCGCTCAAAGGTATTCCGCGTAAGAAAGCGGTGACGCGCAGTGAAGAACTGTTAGCGGTGACGGGGTTAGAGCATGTCGGCGGAAAGAAGATCAAGACCTTTTCCGGCGGTATGAAGCAGAGGCTCGGTATTGCGCAGGCGCTGCTCAATCATCCGAAGGTCCTGATTCTGGATGAGCCCACTGCCGGGCTTGACCCGAAGGAGCGGGTGCGGTTCCGGAATCTGCTGGCGGATTATGCGGGGGACAGGATCGTACTGCTCTCCACGCATATTGTCTCGGATATCGAGGCCATAGCGGATTACGTTTATATAATGAAAAAAGGGAGTTTTGCGGCGCAGGGAAGTGTGGCGGAGCTTATAGCGCAGGCGGGTGGAAAAGTGTGGGAGCTTATTGTAGAACCCAGGGAGGTTCCTGCGTGGGAGAGGAAAGCGACGATTTCCAATCTCCGCCATGAGGACGGGCATGTCGTTCTCAGAATTGTATCAGATGTCAGTCCGGCGCCGCAGGCGACAGTGTGCCATGCGGGGCTTGAAGATCTGTATTTGTATTATTTTCCGGTGAAGGAAGAGAACTGATACTTGCAAGTATGGGAAAATATGATGGACAGAAAGGGGAGCATGACTAATTATGTTTAAAGAATTATTTCTGCAGGAGCATAAAAAGCTATGGAAAAAGAAAAGTGCCCGGCTGAGCTTTTTTCTGTGTGTACTTTATATTGTATTATTCGGGAGCTTTCTGAATTACCAATGGTTTGCTTTCGGGAGTTCCGGCGGGGATTATTCAGGATTCGGCAATCTTTTTGACGGCTATGAAAACATCAGAAAAATGCAGGAGTATGCCGGGCAGTGGGAAGGAAAACTGACGGATGAGACCTTGCAGGAGATGGTAAGGGACTATCAACGGATGCTTCGGGAGGCGGAGGCAGCCCACGGTGCAGGCGACACGCGGAGAGAGCAACAGTATGCCGCAGAGACGCAGAGAGCGGACCAGAGAAGTATCAATAGCTGGATTTCCACACTGTATCCGGAATTAGAAGATTCGTCCCAGACTTATCCCACACTGATGGTCAGGTATGTGGAGCCGGATCGGCTGAACGGATTTTATGAGAGACGCCGGCAGAAGGTGGAGGAATTTCTGGATATTTTCGGTCATACTGAGGAGGAAAAGGAATATTTGCTGGCGATGAATGACAGGGTGGATGAGCCATATGCGTATTGCTGGGTAGAAGGGTGGAGAATGCTTCTCAGTAATATGGTGAGTGATTTCGGCATGGTCATGGCTGTTTTTCTTGTGATCGCATTATCTACCGTTTTTGCGGGGGAATGGCATAACGGTACGGGAATGCTCATGCTGACGACGAAGAACGGATGGAGAGAGGCTGCCTGTGCGAAAATCTTAAGCGGCATTGCCTATACGCTGGAACTTTTCTTTGCGATTGCGGCGGGCGCTGTAGCGGGACAGCTTATTTATCTGGGAACAGAGGGCTGGGACCAGCCGATCCAGTACATTAAGCTGATCGCGGTAGCGCCTGTGAACATGCTGCAGGCGGAGATCTTTGAGTACGCATACCTGCTGCTTGGCGCGGTAGGCCTGGCGCTGCTTGTCATGTTTCTATCTGCGGTGGCAAAAAATAATTTTATTGCCCTGGTCAGCGGACTGGCAATCGTGTATCTCCCTATGGCAATGGCGGGCTATATGCCCATGCAGGTACAGAAAATGTTTGATCTGATACCGCTTGTGGGGAGCCCGACAGATATTTTCAGAACCAATGTGTTCCACCTCTTCGGGCAGATCGTCTGGTCACCGTATCTGCTCGTCACGGTGCCGGTGCTGCTGGGCTGCGCTTTTATTCCTTTTACGGTGAAAAGATGGGCGCGGAGACTGAAGCGGTAATTATCATTACAATTCACATCCGCGCCGGATATCGTATATATTTATGATGACCGGGCGTGAAAGTATCTCATTCAGGGTGATTTGCAATCATTTTCTCTGACCATATTGAAAAAAACCGGAAGATTGTCTATAATGTAGCTTAGTATGATTTACTCTGCCTTTAGACTCGGGTCACATCGGCGGAGTTTTCGTCAGGCATCGGATACATATATGTCTTAAAATCTAATCGGGTTGAGATGGAGGATTGCTATGAGATTAGTTACACGTTCGGATTTTGATGGACTTGCATGCGGGGCACTGTTGAAAGAAGCGGGGATTATTGATCATTGGAAATTCGCGCATCCAAAGGACTTACAGGATGGACTGATCGAGATTACAGAGGATGACTGTCTTGCCAATGTACCTTATGTGGAGGGGTGTGGTCTTTGGTTCGACCATCATTCCAGTGAACATGAGAGACTGCAGTTAGAGGGTAAGTATAAAGGCGAGAGCCGTATTACACCTTCCTGTGCGAGAATCATTTATGAGTACTATGGCGGCAGAGAGAGATTTCCGCAGTTCGATGATATGATGGTGGCAGTTGATAAAGTGGATTCCGGTAATCTGACGATTGATGAGATTCAGAATCCGACGGGCTGGATTCTTGTGGGGTATCTGATGGACCCCAGAACAGGACTCGGCCGTTTCCGTAACTTTACGATTTCCAACTATCAGCTGATGGAGAAGCTGATCGACGCGTGTCGCACGATGACCACGGATGAGATTCTGGATCTGCCTGATGTCAAGGAGCGTATTGAAGTTTATAATGAGCAGACCGAGAAGTTTAAGGAAATGGTTGCCGCGCATACGGAGGTGCGCGGCAATGTGATCATTACGGATTTAAGAGGTCTGGACATTATCTATACGGGCAACCGTTTTATGATTTACAGTATGTATCCGGAGCAGAATATCTCTGCATGGATCGTCAACGGGAAAGGCGGCCTGGGATGTTCCGCGGCAGTCGGCTATAGTATTATAAATAAGACTAGTGATGTGAATGTAGGAAGCCTTATGCTCAAGTACGGCGGCGGCGGACATAAGAAAGTGGGAACCTGCCAGTTTACCGATGAGAATATGGCGCAGGATCTGCCGAAGATGCTGGATGAATTGTGTGAGATGGCGAATGCCTAGTGAATTATGAATATTGAAACGTCAGCGTGGGAAGAGTGGATTATACGGATTCCGGCTGACGAACAGACGGCGGTGCGCCCTCCTGATCAGAGAGGTGTATCGCCGTCAGTGGATAGATTGAAAAATCATGCTGATACATTAGTTTTTCAATTTTCTGTTTAACAGGGGGATATGCGATATGACTTTTGAATGGAAGAAGGACAGCAAAAGAATTATTATCATCTGTCTGGCGTCAGCGATTATGGCGGTCAATATTAAGACCTTCGTCAGTACAGGCGGTTTATATCCGGGCGGCGCCACGGGTCTGACGATACTGATCCAGAGCATCTGCAAGATGTTTCTTCACATTACGATTCCGTATACGCCTGTCAACCTGCTGTTAAATGCGGTGCCGATCTATATCAGCTGGCGGTTTATCGGTAAGAAATTTACATTGTATTCCTGCATTTCCATTCTGGTGACGAGTATCATGACGGATATCATACCCGATACGGCCGTCACATATGATATTCTTCTGATCAGTATATTCGGCGGTATTATCAGCGGCTTTGCGATCAGCCTGTGTCTGTCCATGAACGCGACGACGGGCGGTACGGATTTTATTTCCATCTATCTGTCGGAGAAAAAGGGTGTCGATGCATGGAACTTCATTCTGGCATTTAACGTGGTTATTATCATGATTGCGGGTCTGCTGTTCGGTTTCGATAAGGCGCTTTACTCGATCATATATCAGTACGCTTCCACGCAGATGCTGCATATGCTCTATAAGAGATACCAGAAACAAACATTGTTCATCGTGACGAATCAGGCGGATCAGGTCTGCAAGGCGATCAATACGGTCAGTATGCATGGCGCGACGATTTTAAGCGGTGAAGGCTCTTATGAACACGAGAAGAGAAAAGTGGTGTATTCCGTTGTGTCTAAGGAGGAGAGCAGAGAGGTGATCAGCGCTGTGAAGAAGGCGGACGAAGCCGCCTTCGTTAACGCCATCAGGACGGAGGAACTGGCGGGGAGGTTTTATTATCGGCCGAATGAGTGAGATTCCGGCCTTTGATCGTTCCTGTTCAGCGGCATACTCGCCGAACCATGCTCATTTCCCATGGTCCCCATATCCGGAATAGCCAGTCCGCCCGCATCTATCAGCGTGGAACTGTCCTGTGCCTGCCCGTCTGCGGTAGAGGGGATTGTGCCGTCAAGCTGTCCGCGGATGCTTTCGGCGCGCAGCAGGCAGAAGCCTGTCAGGGTGGATACACCCTTTTCAAATGCTTCATAAGTGCAGAACTTTGTCGGATCGCTTTCTACATAGGGAGCGATCATTGTTTTTGTAGAATCTATGAGGGACGCGAAGCGCCCGCTGTCAAAATACTGTTCTATAAATTCATTAAAATATTGATGATACAGTTCTGTGTATTCCTCGCTGTTAAATATCCATGCCAGCATCGGCCGGGAATCGATGGTTCCGCCGGATACGGGTGTGTCGATGGGATAATTGACAAGCGCTGTGGCATCGGTCTGGGATTCAAATCCGCCGAAAGCCAGATTATAATCCCATGGAATCATGGAAAGCTGTCCATCCTGCTCATACAGGTAGTAGTTATGAATCATGCCGCCGGTGTAGCTGTCGAAGTTGAGCACGAAATTATGCACGACAAAGTAACGGATCACATCTTCAATGTTTACGGTGCCTTCAAGATTCTCATTGCCGTTTAGTTTTCTGAGAGATTCAATCAGCCGTGTTTTATCAGCAGCGGTTATATCGGTTTTGGCATTTTCAAATATGTTGGTGTAGCTGTCAAACGCATCGTCGGTGTAGAGCAGTGCGACGTCGCTGCTTCCCATGGTACGGCCGCCCGGTGTGTGATTGCCGTTCATTTCGCGCGGTTTTGTTTTCTCCGGAGGTGTGCTATTTGCGAAGGCCGGCATGTTCGATCCGCCGTTTGTATCATCATTTGGGAAATTTGGTATGTTCGGCTTGCCGTCTGCATCATTGTTTGGGAAATCCGGCAGTCCCGATTCCCTATGCATATCATTGTCTGCAGATTCCGGCTTCTCGAAATCCTCCATCTTAAAGCCCCGTCCGTTGCCGCGCCCGCCGCCCATATCCATGCTGTCCGGCTTATAGAGTTCGCCGTGATCCGCTCCGTAACTGCGCTGCAAAAACGCATCTTCGACCCCTTCTACGGCCAGATACAATCCCCAATCCTCACCGTTTACGGTAATGTAGCTGTAACTGCAAAGCGGCGCGTCTACGCCGAATTGCCCCATCAGTTGATAGGCGAGATAATCTTTCATGTAGGTGTTGTCCTGGATAATGTTATTCAGACATAGTTTATCAAGACCATAGTAACTGAGTGCGCTGTCATAGTGGTCAAATTCTATTTTAAAACTGTAGCGGTTATTTCCGTAGGATTCCACCATGGAAAGGGACGTATTGCCTTTGGCGCGAATCGCCACATTCCGGTAGGCTTCGCCATCTATGATGACGGTACAGTCTACATATTGCTCATCTGTGCAGTTTTCTATGAAAGAATCCCAGTCGTCCATTGCAATATCGATGGTATGCACCGTAGACGTATTAAATAACCGGGAGGCATACCCCGCTGTTGCACTTACTGCCTGCACACCGAGTTTCCCCGCATTCATAAATAAAGCAGTCAGGAGCAGGGTGGCAGCGAGAATAACACAACAGATTATATCAATGTGTCTGCTTGTTGACATGGCAGGTCTCCTTATCCCATATAGTCCCCGTTATAGCTGACCAATACAGCGTGCTCAACACCTTCCATATCTGCAAGCGTGTTAATAAACTCTGTATTATCATCCTTCAGCCGGATTTCCGCATTGATTTCGACGGCGCCTTTCTGAACGGTTTTGCTTTTGATCACGAAACGCTTTACCTGTTGCTTTATATATTCGGCGGCTTTGCGCTCGCTGTTCTGGCCGGTGCAATGAATCACAATAATATATGGATTGACGTGTGATTTGCGGTTGACGAAGACAAGGAGGAAAGCTCCGATCGCCATACTGCCGATCACTGCCAGAGGAATCAGACCTGCGGCGAGAACGATTCCGACGGCAATTGACCAGAACAGGAAGGCGATGTCCAGAGGCTCTTTGATTGCGGTACGGAACCGGACGATTGACAGAGCGCCGACCATACCAAGAGAGAGCACTACATTGGAGGTCACGGCCAGAATCACCAGCGTGGTGATCATGGTAAGCGCCACAAGTGTGACGCCGAAACTCGATGAATATATGATGCCGGAAAAAGTTTTCTTGTATACAAAGAAAATACACATGCCGATCCCGAAGGCGAGAATCAGCGCCAGCGTCATATCCAGAAGATTTATACTTGTTACATTATCCAGAAAGCTTGATTTAAAAATATCTTGAAAAGTCATAATTGTTCTCCGTTTCTTATTGAAGTGATTAGAAAATTTTTCTTGCGTTCGAGTCCGTGAAGGGGATCGCGCAAATGAACTTGTCCGATTTGTTAGTTTTCCGGAGGAATTTACTGTATGCTATCCATAAGTTCTGCAGGCGGCATATTTGGAAAAGGCACCGGCATGACGATTATCGAGCTGCACGGCAGTCCGGATCACATCCGGCAGATAGGCATCCCATTTTACCTCCAGAATAACGGGGTTATCGCTGACGGGAATCGTGATGCAGTCAGGGCGTAAGAAGTCCGTACACCACAGCCCGGTACGAATGTCATAATCAATTGTGACGCGGACGTTGCCTGACGTAAACAGGTAAGGCTCTCTTATGTAATCGACTATGGTTTTCGGACGGAGCAGCCCGGTGGTCATTTTACGGTGCAGTTCTTGTATCAGCGGCTGGCTGCTGTGCGCCATCCAATCGCAGTTTCCGTCAATCAGTGACTGTGCTTCAGCCGCGGTTACAGCTGCGCTCTCCTTAGTACCCAGACCGTTGCGTTTACTTTTTTTCTCCAGATGAATCAGAGAAGTGTCCTTGTTATAGTAGCGAAGACGGAACTTCTCGCGGTTGTTGATGCCGTCCAGTTTTTCACGGAGCGCCTGATCTGACAGATTATCAAAATACAGGCTTCGGATCATATAACGCCCGTTCACGGCGTGGGGATCGGGTTGTGCCACTGCCTGCAGCCGCTGGCGCAGGGTGATTACATCGGAAAGCGTGATCTCGTGTTTGTATTCATGCCGATAGGTCATAGCGTATTTCCTTTCCTGCCCGGGAATTTGTATCTGCCGGTATTGTTGCCGGGATACAGGGGCATTAGGGAAACATTGATGAAATCAGTGCGTCCCTGGAACACGAGTGCAGGAGCACGTTCGTGTTATGGACAGAATTGTACAGGGAAATTAAGGAAGAAATATGTTTAAAATAAGAAAATTGTGTGTCCACGAAAACAGGGTTATGGTCAAAATGAGTTGACAAATCCGCAATCGGGTAATTATAATAAGTTATCACGAGCGGAAGGGGTGGAAAGATGAGGCAGTAATCGACTTTTGAAACATGAAATATTGTTGCCAAAAGTGGATTATGTTTCTCATTCTCATAACCGCTCTTTATTTGTATACTTTGTTACAGATTGATGTTTGATCAGACCGGCACCCGCATGTGTGATTCTGTGGTGTGTTTGATCACATTATAAAAAGTGTTTATGAACCTGAAACGATCCGGAATCATTTGGCAGCAAATGGTTCTTTTTATTTGGAAGGGGGCTAAACACTATGGCACAGATCAGCATATCAAATCTTACCTTCTGCTACGAAGGCAGTTTTGACAATATTTTTGATAACGTATCCTTTGTGATCGATACGGACTGGAAATTAGGTTTTATCGGTAGAAACGGAAAGGGGAAAACAACGTTCCTCAATCTTCTGCTGGGCAATCAAAAAGAATATCAGGGACATATCAGTACTTCAACGGTATTCGATTATTTTCCTTATCAGGTCAGGGAACAGCAGAAAGAGAAATGCTGCGCGGATCTTATGGAAATGTGGAAGACGGATTGCGAGCTTTGGCGCGTGATCTGCGAGCTGGAGAAACTGCATATTGAGGCGGACATTCTCTACAGGCCGTTTCGGACGCTCAGCCACGGGGAGCGGACGAAGGTGATGCTGGCGGTTCTGTTTTCGGGAGAAAATGACTTTCTGCTTATTGACGAACCGACGAATCATCTGGATCAGGAGTCCAGAGAGATTGTGAAGGAATATCTGCGGCAGAAAAAAGGGTTTATTCTCGTATCGCATGATCGTGATCTGCTGGATGCATGTGTCGATCACGTACTGGTGCTGAACCGATGCACCATAGAGGTACAGAGCGGAAACTTTTCATCCTGGTGGGAGAATAAGAACCGTATGGATGCATTCCATGAGGCGGAGAATGAGAAACACCGCAAAGAGATACGAAGGCTCAATAAAGCGGCGGAAAGGACGCATGCATGGGCGGATAAGAATGAGAAGACGAAGATCGGATATGATCCTGTGAAGGAGCATGACAGGAGCATGGGCGCGCGTGCCTACATCGGTGCGAAGACGAAGAAGATGCAGAGCAGAAGAATGCAGATGCAGAAGCGGATCGCAGATGAGATCGAGCAGAAAGAAGGACTGCTGCAGGATATTGAGCGCCCTGTGGATTTGAAACTGATGCCGATGCAGCATCATAAAGAAGTGCTGATTACAGCGAAGGACTATGGAATCACTTATGGTCTGCCGGAGTTGAATGCCGAGAAGGGACGGGGCGGCGGCGCGAACGGTCAGGCGGTTTTCCATAATTTTAACTTTGAATTGCGGCGTGGGGAAAGGGTCTTCCTGCATGGAGAAAACGGATGCGGGAAATCCAGCCTGATCAAGGCAATTCTTGCGCGCTGCACAGAAAAAGATGAAATAATCGGGCTGGTTCGTGCTGCCGGACAGCAGAACGGTCAGAACCCTGACGGGACAGGAACGGCAGAACAGTGTGCAGGCAACACTGGTGTTATGTGGGAGTCCGGCACATTGACTACGGCTTCGGGGCTGGTGGTTTCTTATATTAATCAGGACACTTCGTATCTGCGCGGGAGTCTTAAGGAATACGGCAGGCAGAATGATCTGGATGAAAGTCTTTTTCTGGCGATTCTAAGGCAGCTTGATTTGGAGCGTGTGCAGTTTGTCAAGAATATGGAAGAATATTCAGAGGGACAGAAGAAAAAGGTGTTGATTGCGGCGAGCCTGTTAAAGGCGGCCCATCTGTATATCTGGGATGAACCGCTCAACTATATTGATATTTTTTCCAGGATGCAGATCGAGGATCTGATCCTTACCTATCAGCCGACTATGCTCGTGGTGGAGCATGACGTGAGATTTCGGGAGAAGATTGCGACGAGGGTGGTGGAGATGAGACGGGAAAGCAAATAAAAAACTACAGCAAATTTTGTTGCTTTTTTGTCCTTTTTTTGGCAGAATAGAAGAAGATGTGCTTATTGGTATGTCGTTCACTATCATTACAGAAAGAGAGAAGGGATAATATATGGAGAGAAAAGTCGGAACTGTATCAAGAGGTATACGCTGCCCGATTATCAGAGAGGGAGATAACCTGTCGAAGATTGTTGTGGACAGTGTGCTGGAGGCGGCTGAAGCGGAAGGATTTGCTATTCGTGACAGAGACGTGATTGCGGTGACGGAGTCTGTTGTGGCGAGATCACAGGGCAATTACGCATCGGTGGAAGCGATTGCAGAGGATGTCAGAGCAAAGCTTGGCGGTGAGACGATCGGTGTTATATTTCCGATCCTGTCCAGAAACCGTTTTGCGATCTGCTTAAGAGGAATAGCGATGGGAGCCAGGAAGGTGGTGCTGATGCTCAGCTATCCCAGCGATGAGGTCGGCAATGAACTGGTCTCTTTGGATAAACTGGACGAGGCGGGCATCAATCCGTACAGCGATGTGCTGACACTGGAAAAGTACCGTGAGCTTTTCGGGGAGAATAAGCATCCTTTTACAGGGGTGGATTACGTGTCTTATTATGGAGAACTGATTCGGGAGGCGGGCGCTGAGGTAGAAATCATATTTGCCAACGACTGCCGTAGTATCCTTCCATATACGAAAAAAGTGTTAAACTGCGATATTCATACGAGAGCCCGCACGAAGAGGCTGCTGAAAGCGGCAGGTGCCGAGGCGGTCATGGGAATGGACGATATTCTTACCGTACCTGTAAACGGCAGCGGATGTAATGAGCAATACGGGCTTCTGGGTTCTAATAAATCCACGGAGGATACGATTAAGTTATTCCCGAGGGAGTGCACCGGTCTGGTGATGGACATTCAGAAGGAGATTCTTGACAGAACCGGTAAACACGTGGAAGTCATGGTGTACGGTGACGGCGCGTTTAAAGATCCCGTCGGTAGAATATGGGAACTCGCAGACCCCTGTGTATCTCCGGCCAGCACGCCCGGCTTGGATGGTACGCCCAATGAGGTGAAACTGAAATATCTGGCGGATAATGATTTTAAAGATTTATCCGGCGAAGCGCTGAAAGAGGCTATTTCCAACCGTATCAGAGAGAAGAAGGATAATCTGGTGGGCGATATGGCGTCGCAGGGTACGACGCCCAGAAGACTGACGGATTTAATCGGTTCCTTATGCGATCTGACAAGCGGATCGGGTGACAAGGGTACGCCGGTAATTCTGATTCAGGGATATTTTGATAATTATACGAGTTAGTAGGACGCATACATATGCATGAACCTGCTGTGTTTCCGA
>ERZ777011.1957-NODE-1957-length-18636-cov-3.938270_pt1 | contig 18636 bp, 16 predicted proteins | sample MGYA00374964_ERZ777011 | MGnify/ENA primary metagenome ERZ777011 (study PRJEB29310, sample SAMD00008975) | mouse gut metagenome | study: EMG produced TPA metagenomics assembly of the Metagenome analysis of fecal microbiota from mouse which was promoted...
GGCGCTTGCTGCGGGAGTGGAAGAACTTCTCCACCCAGAACAGCACCCAGCCCGCGAAGGCGCCCAGCCCCAGGGACAGCGCGATTTCGATCACCGGCTCCACCAGCACGGTGAGCAGGCTGATGGAGCCGCTCTCCAGCGCGGTGGCCACGCCGAAGGAGGCGGAGAACAGCACCAGTCCCACTGCGTCGTCGATGGCCACCACCAGCAGCAGCAGACGGGTCAGCGGGCCGTCTGCCTTATACTGCCGCACCACCATCAGGGTGGCAGCGGGGGCGGTGGCAGCGGCGATGGCGCCCAGGGTGATGGCGGAGGAGACGGAGATCAGGTCGGGGTTGAGGAAGTGGAGGGCCACCAGGGCCGCGTCCACCAGGGCGGTGGTGGCCACCGCCTGCAAAATACCCACCGTGATGGCCTGTTTCCCCATGCTCTTGAGCTGCTCCAGCCGGAACTCATTGCCGATGGTAAAGGCGATAAAGCCCAGCGCCACCTGGGAGATAATGTCCAGGCGGGCCACCGCCTCGGGCGTGCCGAAGCCGATGCCGGTGACATCCAGCGCCCCCAGGAGATAGGGGCCCATCAGCAGGCCCGCCACCAGATAGGCGGTGACGGCGGGCAGGTTCAGCAGCTTTGCCAAACGGGACATCAGCAGTCCGCCCACCAGGCAGGCGGATAACTGGATCAGGATTTCCATAATGACACCTCGATTTTTTGAAACAGCGGGCTCCCGCCTGGGCGCGGGCCCGCGCGCCTTTCAAGCGGTACACATCATAGCATTCCCGATCCAAAAACGCAAGGAACAAAACAACGAAAATCCGCCCCTTTCCCCGCCCCAGTTTTGGCGGGGCCGGACCGCCCGCCCTCTCAAACGGCGTCCGCGCGCCCGGTTTCCAGGCGCGCGGACGAATTGATTTTACAGGGTCACCTTTTCAAAGTCCGAGGCGGGATGCTTGCACAGCGGACAGATGAAGTCCTCCGGCAGCTCCTCTCCCTCGTAGACATAGCCGCACACCTTGCAGCGCCAGACCGTCTTTCCCCCGGAGGCCGCGGGCGCCTGAGGGCGGGGCTTGATGTGGGCCTGGTAATAGGCGTAGGTGGCGGAGGGCTCGCCGGACAGGAGCTTCAGGTCCTCCACCCCGGCGATGAACAGCGTGTGGCTGCCCAGATCCAGGCTCTGCTCCACCCTGGCGCTGATCACGCCGTTGGTCCCCTCCGTCACATAGTAAAGGCCGTTGGCCGCCCTGCGGCAGGCCCCGTATCCGGCGAACTTGTCCGTCTCCCGGCCGGACTGGAAGCCGAAATGGCGGAATGTGTCAAATCCGGCGGACTGACTGAGAATGGACAGGTTAAACTGTCCGCTCTCCTTCACCAGGCCGTGGGTGAAATTGGCCTTGTTCACCGCGATGCTGATTCGATTGGGCTGGCTGGTCACTTGACACGCCGTGTTGATGATGCAGCCGCTCTCCCGGCCCCCGGCGGCGGAGGTCAGGACGAACAGGCCGTAGGACAGCTGATACATGACTTCCTTGTCCATCGTTTATCTCTCCTCTGAATTGTTTTTCGATAGTTTGCCAAAAACGCTCCTTTTTATTGACAGGCACAATCAAACGTGCTATCTTCATTATATCAAGAAAAACAGGCTTTGAAAAGCACCGATTGCATGTCCGGGCGGCGTTTTGGAATGTTTCCGCCTGCCGGGCCGGTTCTTTCTTCACCGCCTGTTTGTCCGGTCTTTTGGGAAGGGGATACAGACATGGGCGTACTGAATTTATTTCGAAAAAAAGCGCGGCCGGAAAGGAAGGCCGCCCAGTCCGAGCCGGAGCCCGAAATCTATTCCGGTATGCGGGTGGAGGTGACGAACTTTGACGGCCGCCTGCTGTTCGGCGCCAAGCTGGCCAACCTCCAGGGAACGCGGGCGGAGCTGTACCAGTACACCGAGGCGCTGCTTCCCACGGAGGAGGAGCCTGTCCGGGTGCGGATTCGGGGCTTCAGCGACTACGAGCGCAAGGCGGTCTATATGGAGGGCACCATCTCCCCCAAGCCCAAGCACGTGTGGAAGGTGGAGGAGCTGCAGATCGTCCGGGCGGGCAACGACCGGGCCTTTTTCCGTCTGGACACCAATCTGGACGCCACTCTCACCCTGTTCGGCGGCTTTGGGGCCGGCGAACGGGAGTGCAGGCTGCTGAATATCAGCGTAGGGGGCGCGTGCGTCGGCATTGACCACGAGCTCCACCTCCACGACAAGTTTCTCCTGAAGGTCAGGCTGCTGGAGGACCGGGAGACCTCCGTCATGTACTGCGAGGTGCTGCGCGTCATTGACAAGGGGGACTCCAAGTTCGAGTACGGCTGCCGGTTCCTGGAGCTGGCCGAGGCCGACCAGGACCGAATCACCCAGAATATTTTTGACGCTCAGCGCAAAAAAAGGGCGCGCTTCTGAAGGTAAGTTTCCGTAAAACAGTAAGCCAAGGAGTTTACAATTACGGCATCTGTCAGATGGGATTGGAAAAAATGGGCAGAGAATGGAATTTCATCCATTCTCCGCCCATTTTATCTTTTCCAGGCCAAATCGCCACTTTTCCATCCTCGGATGGACTAACCTGATTCATTGCTGACATTACAAAGAAGGTACATGGTTCATGTTTAAGCTGAATCATGCACCTTCTTTGTATTTTCTTCGCTTTTTCTGTGGAGTGGGCCGTTTCTTGCCCCTCCGGCCAGGGCTTGTTTGAAAACTGTCAACACGCCCAAACAGCGGGTCTTTTTCCGCCAGGTCCGCGTCGCCGGTCAGGCTGTCCAGCGGGAGCCTCAGGCCATCGGTGATGCGGACCGCGGTGTCTGAGGCGGTGTTGCTGCTCACTTGAACGGAGTGCAGCGTAGATTGGGGGATGCTGGCTGTACCAGGAATGACCGGACCGCCTTTCAGCTCATGCTGTCCGGGGCTGAGAGGTTACGGCCTGTCCAGTTAAGGAAGCACTGATTCAATGCGTCTGCGGCGCTTTGCAGATCTTTTTGCCACAACTTCGTTGCGATTTCTTGAAATAAACACAATGATTCCTGGGTCATCCCGCCTCGCTGTGGCAAAAAATCTCGCGCGAATCGCTCTTGCCGATTGAATCAGTCCTTCCTTAATTCTCTGGGAACAGGCCGGTTGCTGCTGTGGCGCCGTGCCATTGCGAGGGATACCGGAGTTCAAAAGTTTTAATAAAATAAAGTTTTAGAAATTTTCGTACAATGAAAGTTTTAGTTGACATACCGGCGGGGCCATGCTATAATCAATTCATCCACTGAACTAAACGCCAAACAGCAGAAGGATTGGAGGTCGATGCCGTGGATGAAAAAATGGACCTACTGTCAACAGAGCAGAACAATTCAGACACTTTGCAGATTGATCGAAGCAGTACGTTGGAGATGATGGAGCTCATCAATCGGGCTGACCAAACCGTTCCGATGGCGGTTTCCTGCGCGGTTCCCCGGATCGCGGAGGCGGTGGATCGCATCGCAGAGCGGCTGGGAGAAGGCGGACGCTTGCTGTACATCGGTGCTGGAACAAGCGGCCGGCTGGGGGTTTTGGACGCCAGCGAATGTGTCCCTACCTACGGGACGCCTCCCGGCATGGTGGCCGGAATCATCGCCGGCGGAGAACAGGCTCTGGTGGAGTCGATTGAGGGGATTGAGGACAGCGAAGAGGATGGTGTGTCCGACATTGTCCGGAACCGTGTGTGTGCGAAGGACGTTGTAGTCGGGATCGCGGCCAGCGGCCGCACCCCATACGTTTTGGCCGCCATTCGGGAGGCGTTGGCCCGGGGGGCTCTCACGGTGGGCATCTGCAACACAGCAGACTCGAAGCTCTCTCAAATAGTGGATATCCCCATTGAGGTCGTCACCGGCGCGGAGGTGGTAATGGGCTCCACTCGCATGAAAGCCGGCACAGCGCAGAAACTAGTTTTAAATATGCTTTCCACAGGCACGATGATCAAGCTGGGGCGCGTTTATCAAAATTACATGGTGGACCTGCTGGCCAACAATCAAAAATTGCAGGCGCGGGCCGTGCGGATCATTCGTTTGATCGCGGGCGTGGAACAGGCCGCAGCCGAACATGCCCTGGAAGAGGCCAATGGCCAGGTCAAAGTGGCAATTCTGACGCTTCTGACCGGTATGGAGGCGAAGGAAGCGGGCGCGGCCCTGTCGCGGCATCGAGGCGTATTGCGTGCGGTACTTGAGTCGGCACAGAAATAGCCCTAGTTTGCAAAGACGGATGATCTGCATTTCCCGGAGAAGCCAGACGCCACATTACTTCAAATAAATTATGAATAGGGAGGATATGATTAATGAAGAAGCGGTTTTTACAGTTTGTTTCACTTCTGCTGATCATCTCGCTGATGACGGCCTGCGGCGGCAACCCGAGCGGCAGCAATCCCTCTGTCAGCGACGCGGCTTCTCCGTCAGGGTCCGGCGAACAGACAGTGCCCGGGACAGCGGACAACGAGTTTGCAGAGTGGGGCGCGGCGATGAAAGAGCGGTATGGCGGGACTACCATCAACGCGCTGCTGGCTTCCCACCCCTCGACCACTGCGATGCTGGAAATGATAGATGATTTCACCGCCCTGACCGGCATCAAGGTCAATACGCGGGTTCTTGCCAGTACGGAGATGAAAACCATGCAGCGGTCCAACTCCTCTACCAAAACGGGGATCTTTGATGTCTACATGGTAGACGCCTTCACCGTGTACGAATACGCGAAGGCCGGATATATCGAGAACCTGGAGGGTTATCTGAACGATCCGGTCATGACGCCGGAGTGGTACGACTATGAGGATATTCTCCTGGCCTTCCGGGACGGCATCGCGTCGGTGGATGGAGAGGCATACCTTCTGCCGGTCGCGGGAGAGAGCCGTTTTGTGGCATATCGAACCGATCTCTTTGAGGAGCATGGGAAAAAGCCTCCTGAGACATTGGATGAGTGGCTGGAGCTGTGCCAATACTTCCAGGAGGCCGGGAATGGAGAGTATTACGGGATCTCTTTCCGGGGCGCGGCGGGGACCCTGGTGGGCTCCGCGCACATGGCAGTCGCCTACTGCTTCTCTGACACGCCAATTATTGATCCCGCCACCGGGAAGTACCAGCTGGACTCCCCAGAGAGCGTGCAGTCGATCCAGTATATTTTGGACCTGGCCAAGTGCTCCTCGCCGGATATCGCCAGCATGAACCATGAAGACGGCGCGGCCCTCTTCGCCCAGGGAAAGTGCGCCATGTGGTTTGACGCGACCTCTCTGGCCTATATGGTGGAGGACCCGGCCTCCTCTACGGTGGCGGGAAATGTCGGCTATTTCGATATCCCCAGCGGACCGGCGGGGGAGAGCGGCGCCGTAGCCGGCTGGAGTCTGGGAATTCCCACAGACAGCCAGAACAAGGAGGCCGCCTATGCGTTCTCCATGTATATGACAAGCCGCGGCACGGCGAAGACCTATAACCTGGCCGGAGGCGTTCCCTGCCGCACGTCGGTATTTGAAGACCCGGAAATTCTGGCCATGAGTCCGTCGAACACAGCCATCTTCTCCGCGCTTAACACGGCCGGCGAGCTGGCGGAGCGCGGTGTGACCTATAACTATCCGTCCATCAACGTGCTCAGCTTCATGGCGGTCATCGGCAATGAGATCAACCGGGCTGAGGTTGGCGAGATCACAGCCCAACAGGCTGCGGAGAATGCCCAACGTCAGATCGAGGCGATTTTGGCAGAACAGTCCGCTTAGTTGGCAATAGGCTTTACAGAAATGGGCCCGGTGGGGCTGAAGAAGTTCCTTCAGCCCCACCGGCATATATCCCGACCCGTATTCTAATTTGGAGGTATGCGCATGGGGCGAAATATAAAAATAAGGCCGGCAAACCCTTGGCTGCGTAAGCACCCATGGGCTCCCTATATTTTTCCGACGGCGGCGGTCATGCTGCTTCTGTTCGTTGTTCCAATCCTATTCGTATTTGTTATCAGCCTCACCAATTACCGTTTGGGCGCGGAGTTCAGCCAGGTCTCCTTCTTGGGTTTCTCTAATTTTCTGCGCTTGTTTTCCGGGGAGGAGAGCGGATTCTACTACTCGATAGGAATCAGCGTCCTCTTTATGGTGCTGGGCACGGCCATTCAGCTGGTCCTGGGAATGATCTGCGCGCTGCTCCTCAACCACGAGTTTAAGGGGAAGAGCATCGTCATCGCCTGCCTCATCGTCCCGATCGCAATGACGCCCAGTATCGTCTCTCAGATCTGGAAGCTGATGTTTCACGGCGAATTCGGGGTAATCAATTATTTTCTGAAGGCGGTGGGGGGGCAGGGTGTCCAGTGGCTGGATGCAAACCACGCGTTTTTGTCGGTGCTGATCGCCACAGTCTGGCAGTACACTCCCTTTGTAACGCTGATGCTCTATGCCGGTCTGCGGTCCCTTCCGGAGAGCCCCTATGAGTCCGCCGTGCTGGACGGCGCGAACCAATGGCAGCTGTTCCGCTATATCACGCTGCCGCTTATGAAAAATCTCATTGCGCTGTGTGCGCTTCTGCGTTCAATCGATATGCTCAAGACCTTTGATATCCCCTATGTTCTGACGCAGGGAGGGCCTGGGAATGTCACGCGGTTTTTAGGTTTGAAAATCTATGACACCGGATTTGGCGAGCAAAACTTTGTTGGCCGGGCCTCGGCGATGGCGGTGATCCTCATTATTTTGGTCAGCCTGATCAGCCTTATCCTGTTTCAGGTGATGAATAAGAGCAGGGAGAGTTGAGTATGAGCAGGAGCAAAAAAAAGAGGATCGGCCGGATCTTTCTTATGCTGGCGATGATCTGTATGTGTATGCTCTCTATTTTTCCCTATTTGTGGATGGTGCTGGTAAGCGTGAAGGAACGGGTGCTGGTATACCAGCCGGAAGTCTGGTTTTTTACCCCGACCTTTGAAAATTATAAAACAATCTTCCAAGTCCACGATCTGGGTACCTATATGGTAAACAGCGCCATCGTCGCGGTGGCGAACTGTGTGGTTTCCCTGGTTCTGGGCAGTCTGACCGCCTATTCCCTCGCGCGGCACAGCTTCCGCAGAAAGGAGAGCTTCTCCTTCTTTATGACATTTATCCGGATTCTGCCGGCAGTGGCCTCCGTAATCCCCGTTTTTGTGATTGCGGCGTCGCTGCAGGTCTTGGATACGCATGGGCTGCTCATTGCGGTTTACATGCTGTTTAACATCCCCTTCACGGTGCTGATGATGCGGGGCTTTTTCGAGGAAATCCCCCGAGAGGTGGAGGAGGCGGCCATGATCGACGGGTGCTCGACGGTTCAGGCTCTGCTCAGAGTAGTGATCCCGCTGGCAATGCCGGGGATTGTGGCCACAGCCATTTTTTGTATCATCAATGCCTGGAATGAATTCGTATACGCAATGCAGCTCACCACCTTCAGCGCCAGTACCGTGCCGACAATCGTCCAGCTGTTCAAAACGGTCACAGGCGTTGTGTGGGGGGAGATGTCGGCAGTGGGAACCATTTCTACCCTGCCGGTGCTGGTATTTGCGATGCTGGTTCAAAAGCAGATGGTGCGCGGGCTGAGCTTCGGCGCGGTCAAGGACTGAACCGGACCCAGTCAAAACAAATTGCACAGAAAGGAATAATGATTATGGAAAAGCTGAAAGCGGCGATTGTCGGCGCGGGGATCTTTGGCTCCTTCCACGCCAGGGCTCTCTCAGAAATGCCGGAGGTCGAGCTGATCGCCATCTGTGACCTGAACCGGAATCGGGCCGAACAAATTGCGGCCCAATTCGGGATTCCGCAGGTGTATACCAGCCATACGGAGATGCTGGCCAAGAGCGGGTGCGACTTCGTCACGATTGCCACGCCGGATCACCTCCACGCGCAGGTGGCTGTCGACGCGGCCAATGCCAAGCGGGATTTTCTGGTGGAAAAACCATTTGCCACAACCCGGGATGACATCGCGCGTATGCGGGAGGCCATCTCCCGCAACGGCGTGCGCGCGATGTGTGATCTCCACAACCGCTCCAGCCAGCCTTACGCGATGGCCAAGGAGATCATTGACAGCGGAGAAATGGGCAGCGTATATAATATGTATATCCGCCTGAACGACAACAAATCCGTAGCGACGGATATGCTCAGCTGGTCGGCCTCATCCTCCATCCTGTGGTTCCTGGGCAGCCACAGCCTGGACCTCATCAGCTATTTGTGCGGCTCACGGCCAAGGACGGTCTATTCTCTGTCCCGAAAGGGGATCCTCCAGAGACTGGGGGTCGATACGGTGGATATCTATCAAACGGCCATCGAGTTCGAGAACGGGGTAATCGCCCAGATGGAAAACGGCTGGATCGTCCCCAACGGAAACACGGCTCTGATCGATATGAAGTGCAATATCACCTGCGAGCGGGGCTCCTTCAACATCAATACCTCCAACAGCGATATGCTTCAAATCCTGACCGAGGAGCGCACGCAGACGCCCAACTGCATCGCCCGGCCCATCATCAACGGAAGGGTCGAGGGGTTTGCCCCCGGCAATATCCACAGCTTTGTTCGGGCCTTGGCGGAGAATAAGCCGTTCAATATTACGGTGGATGAGGCCGCAGACTCCTGCCTGGCCATCCTGGCGATTATGAAATCCGCGGAAACCAGGCAGGCGGTCACGGTGCAATATTAAGGAGGGACTGATTAAATCGCCGCAGAAGCGTTTAATCAGCGCTTCCCTGAAGGAGCGGGTGAGGTTGACAGCCATAGATGCGCAGGGCTACTATATCGGCATCGACGGGGGTGGGACGAGAAGCACCCTCCTGATCGATTTTGAAGATGGTGGCGCCCCTATATGTGTGCAGGGAGGGCCGCTGAACATTTGCAGCGTCCCGCAGCAGGAGGCGGGCGCGTCCTTGGAAAAGCTGTTCCGGCAGGCTGCGGATGCGGTCCGGGCACGCGGCGGACAACGCTGCAAGGGAATCGGCGCCGGCGTAGCCGGGGCCGCCGACCCTCGCACGATCCCTTTTTTCCGCGAATCGATTGGACGGATTTTTCCCGGGATTCCACTGACCGTTGAAACAGACGCGGCGGCCGCTCTGTACGGCGCACACCTAGACCGGGAAGGGATTGTGTTGGTGTCAGGAACTGGTTCGTCATGCTTTGGCGGAAAGGGCGGGCGCTTCCATTTGGCCGGGGGCGGCGGACACATCATTGACGACGGGGGAAGCGGTTATGCTATCGGCCGGGATATCCTGTCCGCGGTTTTGAAGGCGCTGGATAAAAGGATTCCGCCGACCCTGTTGTCTGAGGCGGTTCAAAAGCAGTATGGGATTGCCTCAAGGGGCGACATCATCGCCTTCGTCTACGACCCCCATACCAGGAAAGACGCCATCGCGGCCTGCGCGCCGCTGATCACCGCCGCGTGTCAAGCCGGCGACCAAGCGGCGTTGGAGATCGCCCGGAATGCGGCGGAGCATTTATTTGAAATCGCGTCCGCAGTCGTCACAGTATTAGAGCTGCCGCAAGGGCCAATCGCATATACTGGCAGCGTCCTGAAAAAGGAGCCCTATGTCCGGAAGTTTTTAAAGGAAAAGCTGGACACAGGCTGGGGAAACATGGTATATTATGAAGCAAAAGCCGACGCTGCAGCCGGCGCGGTCCTAATGGCCCGGTGGGCGGCTGCGGGGGGAAGTCTATGATGACAATCACAGAATATCTACAGCGTTGTGTAGAGGAGGGCGCCTTTCCCGGCGCCGCGTGGCAGATTGGCGGCCGAGAGGGTATTCTGGAAGCGGGTACGGCCGGCGTGTTGGGAGACGGGCTGGGGCCGGTCAGGGAGGATACGCTGTACGATCTGGCTTCCCTGACAAAAATTATCGTGACATATGCGCTGATGCGCCAGTTTCAGGAAGGGCTGGTAAGGCTTGACGATCCAGTTGGCCGGTTTCTGCCGGCGTACCGGGGCGGACCAAAGGCGGATATCACGCTGTTGGAGCTGCTTACCCATGTCAGCGTCATCCCCGGGCAGCTTCAGCTGTACCGCCATGCCCATACGCGGGAGGACCTGCTGGAGGCAATCCAGTGGCAGCTGCCCAGGGCTGACAGCCCGGACCGGGTCAGCTACACGTCCAAGGGGTATATCGTCCTGGGCGAGGTGATATCCGCGGTGGACGGCGCCTCTTTAGACGAGGTAGTCTCCCGCCGTGTGCTGAAGCCGCTGGGGATGCGCGATACCTGCTTTACCCCGCCTGAGAGGTTGATGCACCGCGTTGCCCCGACGGAGGACTGTCCCTGGCGGGGTAAGGTTGTGCGGGGGCAGGTACATGATGAAAACGCCGTCGTTATGGGGGGCGTGTGTGGTCATGCGGGCCTGTTTTCCACCGCTGGCGATGTCGCGAGGGCGGCAGGCGTGATGCTGGACGGAACAGCCCGGGAGACGGGGGAGCTCTTTTTCCACCCGGCGGTTCTGGACAAAATGACCCGCAACTATACCGCGGGAAAAGGTCAGAACAGGGGGCTGGGGTTCATTCTGGCGGGACCCGACGCGCCGGCAGGGGATCTCATGTCAGCGGCTAGTTTCGGGCATACGGGCTTTACCGGGACCAGCCTTTGGGTGGACCCGGTACTTGGGCTGTACGCTGTGCTGCTGACCAACCGAATCCATCCGAGACGGGATAATGACATGATTTTCCGAACACGGCATATTTTTCACAATCTGGCTGTGCTGCAATATACGTAAAGCGGCGGATGGAACTGATCCCTGGGTCCCGGCAGCGGGTCTGATATTACTGATTGAAGAAGGTATCCATATGGAAAATCTGCTTTTGAAACTCCGTGAGAGATACCAGGATCTGGGGGAAAAGGACCGCGCTGTCGCCGAATTTATTCTGCGCAGTGAGCAGGAGGTCCCCCGGCTCACAATCAGCCAAGTTGCGGAGGGAAGCGGCGTCAGTCAGGCGGCCGTCGTCCGTTTTTGCAAGCTGTTTGACAGCGAGGGGTTTAAGGATTTCCGCCGGCGGCTCACAGCTGATATTTTAGAGCAGGCTCAGAAACCGCCGCTCCCCAGCGCCTATATCACGGCGGATTTGACGGGCGACGAGGCGATGGGGTCCATTGTGGAGCGCATTACAGCCAACAATATGTGCTCGATTAGTGAAACAAGGGATCTTCTGGATGAAAAAGAGCTGGAGCGAGCCGTTGATATTTTGGCCAAAGCACCCAGGATTGATTTCTTTGGCTCCGGCGCCTCCGGAATCGTGGCTCTGGATGCCCATCAAAAATTTATTCGGATTGGTAAGATCTGCAATGTCTCTCAGGATTCCCATATTCAGATGACGCTGGCCTCCAGTCTTCACCAGGGGGATGCGGCGGTTATCATTTCGTACTCGGGCAGGACGAAAGATGCGCTCGAAAATGCTTCGGTGGCCAAGGAGCGCGGCGCGGTGGTCATCGCGCTCACCAAGTATGGCGACGGAAACCCTCTGGCCGCGTTGGCGGATATCGTCCTGTATACCACCTCGCCGGAAACGGTCTACCGCAGCGGCGCCACCGGGTCGCGTATCGCGCAGCTGACCTTGATCGATATCCTGTTCTCCGGCACGGCCAGCCGCAACATTGAGGCATATTATGGGAACCTGGAAAACACCTACAAATACGCTGCACAAAAGCGCGTTCATTGAAACAAGGGATGACGGAAAATGCTGGAGCGGGGGACCAGTGAACGCGGTGTCATCGAACAGGCAGTTCGTCCAGCTTCTTTATGTAAACGCCGTCCTCCTTGACAAACCCCATTTTTTCCAGATAAGCCCTATGGGCCTGTGAGCCTTCTTCCGCGAAAAGCAGAGTGTGGACGCCCTTGGCGGGCAGCTTGGAGTACAGATAGGCTCCAATGGAACAGTCGCGGTAGGCGGGCGTCGAGTAATCCAGCAGCACCCGCAGCGTTCCCTCGCCGCCGTCAGTTCCCAGCAGCACACCCGCCGGATTTCCGTTGCAGCAGACAATATAAGCACGATCCGCTCTGCAATCAGCTGAAAAATCCGGAAAATATGTTTGAATATCCTCCCGGTAGTAGTCTAACAGGTATCGCAAAATGCCCTCGCCCCACGCGCCTTCCACCAGGTCGTAGCTCTGATCCCGCCGGTTCAGCTTAATCAGGTTGTAAACATTGATGGCAATCAATGCGGCGTTCATCAGCGCGGTGGGATAGGAGTGAATCATCAGGGCGTAGGCCGTGAAAACTCCGCTGCCGATGGTGTTGATGACCCGCAGCTTGACCACGGACGACATCAGCATGGAAACCACCACCAACGCGGACCCCAAATATCCAATCATCTCAATCATGGCTTAATCCTCCCCATATCACGCGGTTGTCCGGAGCGGTTGTCCGTCCAAGGACCGGCAAAAGGGCTTGCCGCCTGGGATTCCCAGGCGGCAAGCCCTTTTTTGGCCTCTTGAATAATTCCTGCTTCAGATTCCACCCGGCTTTTTTCAGGCGGCGCGCCGCCGGCCGCGGGATTCTCTGATCTGCATTATTCCTCCGCCATGGCCTTCGCGGCGGCGATAGCCTTTTCCTGGGCGGGGCCGGGGCACTCCTCATAGCGCACGAAGTGCAGGGTGAAGGTGCCGCGGGACTGGGTCATGGCCCGCAGGTCGATGGCGTAGCTCATCATCTCAGCCATAGGCACCTCGGCCTCCAGGGTCTGGTTGCCGCCGCCGGCAGAATTCATGCCCAGCACACGGCCCCGGCGCTTGGTGATGTCGCCCATGACATCGCCCATGTAGCTGTCGGGGATGGTGACTTTCAGCTCGCCCACCGGCTCCAGCAGCACGGGGGACGCCTCGGGCAGGGCGGCCTTGTAGGACAGCTGAGCGGCGGTCTTGAAGGCGATTTCGGAGGAGTCCACCGGGTGGTAGGAGCCGTCGTACAGGGTAGCCTTCAGGTTGACCATGGGGTAGCCCGCCAGCACGCCGTGAACGCAGGCCTCCCGGAGGCCCTTCTCCACGGCGGGGAAGAAGTTCTTGGGCACCGCGCCGCCCACGACCTCCTCGCAGAACTCCAAGGACTCGCTGTCGCAGGGCTCGAAGCGAATCCACACATCGCCGAACTGGCCGGAGCCGCCGGTCTGCTTCTTGTGGCGGCCCTGCTTGGACACGCTCTTGCGGATCTTCTCCCGATAGGCCACCCGGGGCTCGGACAGCTCCGCGTCCACGTTAAAGCGGCTCTTGAGCTTGCTCACCAGCACGTCCATCTGGATGTCTCCGGCGGCGGTGACTACCATCTGATGGGTCTCGGCGTTGTTCACCACGTTGAAGGTGGGGTCCTCCTCGTTGAGGCGGCCCAGACCGGCGGCGATCTTGTCCTCCTGGCCCCGGGTCTTGGGGGCGATGGCCTTGGAGAAGTTGGGCTCGGCGAAGGGAATGGGGTCCAGCTTGACAAACTTCCGGGCGTCGCACAGGGTATCTCCGGTCTTGAGGCGGTCCATCTTGCCGATGGCGCCGATGTCGCCGCAGGCCAGCTCCTTAACCTCCTCGCTCTTCTTGCCCCGCATGGTGTACAGGCGGCCCAGCTTTTCATTCTGGCCGGTGGTGGCGTTCACCAGGGTCAGGTCGGGGGTGAGGCTGCCGGAAATGACCTTGACAAAGGAGAACTTGCCGTACTGGTCGGCCACGGTTTTGAACACGAAGGCGGCGGGAACCGCGCCCTGAGAGACAATGAACTTTTCCGGCTCGCCGTCCTTGTTGGAGGCGGCGGCGGGGACGCCCTCCAGGGGATTGGGCAGCAGGTCCACAATGAAATCCAGCAGCATCAGGGTGCCCAGCCCCGTGAAGGAGGAGCCGCACACCACGGGGACCAGGGAGCAGTCCCGCACGCCGGAGCGCAGGCCCTGAATGATCTCGGCATAGGTAAAGGACTCGCCGGAGAAGAACTTCTCCATCAGCTCCTCGCTGGTCTCGGCCACGGACTCCATCAGCTGGTCGTACAGCTCGTCCACCACGCTCTGCTTGTCGGCGGGGATGGGGACCTCCTTGCGCTTGTTGCCGGCGGGCTCAAAGGCGCGCTTGTGGACCACGTCCACCACGCCGGTGACTTTCTTGCTCGCGTCCCAGATGGGAACCACCAGCGGGGCAATGCTTTTGCCAAAGGACTCCCGCAGGGTCTCGAAGGCGGGGTTGAAGTCGATGTTGTCCTCGTCCATCTTGGAGATATAGACGATGCGGGGCAGCTTCCGCTGGTCCAGCAGGCGCCAAGCCCGCTCGGTGCCCACGGACAGCCCGCCCTTGGCGGCGCACACCAGCACCCCCGCGTCGGCCACGGACAGGCACTCGGCCACCTCGCCGGCAAAGTCGAAATTGCCGGGGGCGTCCAGCACGTTGATCTTGCAGCCGTTGTACTCCACGGGAGCCACGGCGGCGGAGATGGAGATCTGACGCTTGATCTCCTCGGGATCATAATCGCAAACGGTGTTGCCGTCGGTGGTCTTGCCCAGACGGTCGATGACACCGGTCATGCGCAGAAAGCTCTCAACGAGGGTGGTTTTGCCGTTGCCGCCATGGCCCAGCAGGCAGATGTTGCGGATATTGTGGGGAGAATAGCTCATAATTTGTTCCACTCCTTAACGATTACTGCTCAGGCCCCAGCGCCCGCTCGCCGGCGGGCCCAGCCTTGGCCAAAGCGTCACTAACGATAATTATACAATAATATCAGCCGTTTGGCAACGGCTATTTGAGGAAAATGACGAAACTTTTTTCCGGCTCCGGGCCTGTCCCGCGGCGCGGACGAGCCGCCCCGGCTCCACGCCCTCCCGGGCCAGCAGAGCGGCCTTCCGGTCCAGGCCGCCGGCGTAGCCCGTCAGCCCTCCGTCCGCCCCCACCACCCGGTGGCAGGGGATCAGGATAGAGATTGGGTTGCGGCCCACCGCGCCGCCCACCGCCTGGGCGGACATCCGCTCCAGCCCCTGGGCGGCGGCGATTTTTTCCGCCAGATCCCGGTATGTAGCGGTGCGGCCGTAGGGGATCTCCCCCAGCAGCGCCCAGACCCGGCGCTGGAAATCCGTGCCGGACGGGCGGAGGGGCGGCATAAAATCCGGCTCCCACCCGGAGAAATAGATGTCCAGCCAGCGCTTGGCGCAGGCCAGCACCGGCGTCTCCCGCTCCTCGTGGTCAGGGTCCAGGCCGCGGGCAAAGAATTTTCCCCCCACAAACCACACTCCGGTCAGGCCGCTGTCCCCGCAGGCGAGCAAAAGCTCCCCCAGCGGGGAAGTGTAGACGCCGGTATACTCCATTGGCCGCGCGCCTCCTTTTCTTTGGAAGCACTGATTCACCGCGTCTGCGGCAGCCAGCCGGTTGAATTCAGTGTTTCCCTAATCTTAACGGCCTTCAAGCGCCCCTGTCAAGGGAAAACGGCGTGAATTTTTTCAAAAGTGCTCCGCCGGTGCATGAACCGGCCTCCTCCGGCGCAGACTAACCCCAAATCACGCGGACGCGTGCATGCACGATACGAAAGGAGTCAGCTCCATGGAAAATCAAAAGCTGGGGCGGCAGACCTTCCAGCCGGGGACGCCTCCCGTCATCATCGGCCACGGCTCAGCCGCAGGCAAAAAGGAGAGCCAGGGCCCTCTGGGGCGGCATTTTGACCACACCTGCCAAGACGACGCCTTTGGCTGCGAGACCTGGGAGAAATCGGAGTCGGCCATGCAGCAGCTGGCCCTGGACGCGGCGCTGAAGCGGGCGGGCCTGCGCACGCCGGACCTGGACCTGCTGCTGGCGGGGGACCTGCTCAACCAGTGCATCGGCTCGGGCTACGCCGCCCGGAGCGCGGCCGTTCCCTTCTTCGGGCTGTACGGGGCCTGCTCCACCATGGGGGAGAGCCTGGCCCTGGCCACGCTGCTGCTCAGCGGCGGATATGGAACATATGCCGCGGCCGTCACTTCCTCCCACTTCTGTTCGGCGGAGCGGCAGTACCGGACGCCGCTGGAGTACGGCTCACAGCGCACCCCCACCGCCCAATGGACCGCCACCGCCGCCGGTGCGGTGATCGTGACCAACGACACCCGGCCCGGTCCCCGGGTCGTCCGGGTGACGGTGGGCAAGGTGGAGGACAAGGGCATCAAGGACGCCAACAACATGGGGGCGGCCATGGCGCCCGCCGCGTACGAGACGCTGAAGGCCCACTTTGAGGACACCGGCCTGGCTCCCGGCTATTATGACCTCATCGTCACCGGGGACCTGGGCCGGCTGGGCCACGAGATTGTGTCCGATCTCTTCGCCAGGGACGGGGTTCAGCTGGCCAATTACAACGACTGCGGCCTGCTGCTGTTTGACCGGGAGGAGCAGGATGTCCACGCCGGGGCGTCGGGCTGCGGCTGCTCCGCGTCGGTGCTGTGCGGCTATCTGCTGCCCGGCCTTCTGGCGGGGCGGTGGAACCGCATTCTGTTCTGCCCAACCGGGGCGCTCCACTCCCCCACCGCCACCATGCAGGGGGAGTCAATCCCCGGCATCTGCCACGCCATCGCGCTGGAAGGAGGAAAATAATGGACTATCTGAAGGCGTTCGTAGTGGGCGGCCTGTTCTGTGTCATCGGACAGGTGCTCATTGACAAAACCAAGCTCACGCCCGCCCGCATCCTGGTGGCCTACGTGGTGTCCGGGGTGGTGCTGGGGGCCGTGGGCGTGTACGGGCCTCTGACGGAGTGGGCGGGGGCGGGGGCCACGGTGCCCCTCACCGGCTTCGGCTACTCCCTGGCCAAGGGCGTGCGGACGGCGGTGGCGGAAAAGGGCCTACTGGGCGCCCTCACCGGAGGGCTCACCAGCACCGCCGGCGGGATTGCCGCCGCCATTTTCCTGGGCGTAGTGGTGGCGTTCCTCTTCAAGCCAAGGCCCAAGAGCTGACCGGGCGCGCCAAACCCGCATTCACAGCCGACGGCGCTGGTGAACGGCGCCCGACGCCGCGGATGCGGGTTTTTTGCTTTGCCCTTGCGGTCTGTGGAAAAAAGGGGTATAATAGCGGAAAACGCTGCGGCGCTCCCGGCGCCTGCGCAGCTGCAAAGGAGCGTGCCCGCCATGTCCCAGCCCATGACTCCCGCCGCCGTCCATAAGCAGTACGACGAGACCATCACTGCCTTTCGCCGCCAGCTGGCCGACCCGGCCTCCCGGGTGGCCTTTGGCCGCGAGGCCGACAGCTTCATGCGCCAGTGCGCCTGCGGCGTGTGGAATACCGACCAGGGGATGACCCCCCGGCACGTGGAGTATTACAACGCCCTCTACTCCAAGGGAAATCCGGTGCCCACCGCGCTGTACTGGGAGCTTGCCTCCGCGGTGGAGGGCTATCCCGGCTTTGTGCTGCCCAACTTTTTCCGGCGGCTGGTCCAGGCGGACGTGGAGCTGGGGCGGAGCTACAGCCGCCGGTTTGTGGACACCTTTACCCTGATGCTGCTGCTCTTCGCCGCGGTGGACGGCAAGGTGAGCGAGGCGGAGGCGGGCTTTGTCAACCGCTGCGCCGACTCCCTGTCCGCCTACTGCGACCAGGCCGGGGTGGCCGGGGGCAAGTCGGAGCTGGATGTGAGCGAATTTGTGGCCCGCCGCACCGATGGAGAGCCCGTCAGGACCGGCCGGCCCGAGGACGAGGCGGTATCCCCTGCCCCGGCCTCCGCGGGGGCGGCAAAAAAGGAGGATGCCCCCGCGGAGAAGGAGCCCTCTTTGGAGGAGCTGCTGGAGGAGCTGGACGGGCTGTGCGGGCTGGACAAGGTGAAGGAGGACGTGAAGGGGCTGATCAATCTGGTGAAGGTGCGCAAGCTTCGCCAGGAGGCGGGGCTGCCCGTGCCCCCCATGTCCCTGCATCTGGTGTTCATGGGCAACCCGGGCACCGGAAAGACCACGGTGGCCCGGCTGCTGGCCAAAATCTATCACGCGGTAGGGGTACTGTCCAAAGGGCAGCTGGTGGAGGTAGACCGGTCCGGGCTGGTGGCGGGCTTTGTGGGCCAGACCGCCCTCAAGACCCAGGAGGCTGTCGAAAAGGCGCTGGGCGGGGTGCTGTTCATCGACGAGGCCTATGCTCTGGCAAACCAGGACAACGCCAACGATTTCGGCCGGGAGGCCATCGAGGTGCTGCTCAAGGGCATGGAGGACCACCGGAACGATCTGATTGTCATTGTGGCGGGCTACACCGATCTGATGGGGGATTTTATCCACGCCAATCCGGGGCTGGAGAGCCGGTTTAACAAGTACTTTTACTTTGAGGATTACGACGGGGCCCAGCTGACGGAAATTTTCCGGTCCGTGTGCAAAAAGAACGGCTATACCCTGGATGAGCAGACGGACCGGGCGGCGGCGGAGGCGTTTCAGGTGATGTATGACCGCCGGGACGAAAACTTCGGCAACGCCCGGGATGTGCGCAATGTATTTGAGGTGGCCGTGGCCCGTCAGGCCAACCGGGTGGCGGCCATGGAGGCGCCCCAAAAGGAGGACCTGATGGCGCTCACCGTGGCGGACCTGGACCTTGAGAAGGACGGTGAGTCGGGCGATGAGAGCGGCCCGAAGCCCGTTTTGGACAATGGGTAGGCCGCCCATCAAAGCATGTTCCGCCGGAGGTCAGGAATCCTGCGCGGGGCCGGCGCGGCTTAACGCCGCGCCGGCCCCGCTTATTTTGCCGCGGCTTTTGAGAA
>ERZ777011.1959-NODE-1959-length-18626-cov-4.047924_pt1 | contig 18626 bp, 21 predicted proteins | sample MGYA00374964_ERZ777011 | MGnify/ENA primary metagenome ERZ777011 (study PRJEB29310, sample SAMD00008975) | mouse gut metagenome | study: EMG produced TPA metagenomics assembly of the Metagenome analysis of fecal microbiota from mouse which was promoted...
TCTGGCTTTTAGAGGTGCTGGCGGACCTGGACCCCCTGCGGCCGGACTGGCCCGAACTGTTGAAGGAGCGGGCCAAACAGCTCTCCGCCCTCACGGAAGTGGACTACGCCGCCCTGCGCTCACGGTATGAGCGGGCCAACCCCCGCTGGGAGCGCCAATTGACCAATCTGGCGTGCTATTTCGTATTCCGCCACTGGCACAAGGCGGTGAACGACGACGCGCTCTATGGCCGGGCGGTCTTTGTGTGCGCCGCTTGTTCCGCCCTGTACCACCTGGCCTTGTTTCAGCCGGGGGAGGAGGCCGCCCTGTGGGCCCGGCTCAGCCGGGAGGTGGAGCACGACGAAACCAATCTGGAGACCTTGGTCCGGGCGCTTCCCCGCCGGACCCCGTCCGACCTTCTCTGAGAAAGGAGCCGGTTTCATGTCACAATATCTCAGCGATCACGTCCATTTGGGGGATGACCTGACCAGCGTAGTCATTCTGGATCAGACCCTGCTGCCCAACGAGGTCAAATACCTCACCCTCCGGGAGCCGGAGGAGATGTTTGAGGCCATCCGGCTTCTGCGGGTGCGGGGAGCCCCGGCCATCGGCATCTGCGCCGGGTACTGTCTGGCCGCCCTGGCGGAGCAGCGGAAGGACCTGCCCCCCGCCCAATTCGCTGGGGAGCTCCACCGCCTGACCCAGTACCTCAACTCCTCCCGGCCCACGGCGGTGAATCTGAGCTGGGCGCTGAACCGCCTGGGCAGGCTGGCCCACTCCATGATGGACGCCGCCCCCGCCGAAATTGCCGCCGCCCTGCGGGAGGAGGCCCTTGCCATCCACCGGGAGGACATCGCCATGTGCCGCGCCATCTCTGAACACGGCCTGGCCCTCATCAAGGACGGGGACGGGGTGCTGACTCACTGCAACGCCGGGCCGCTGGCCACCTCCCGGTACGGCACCGCCCTGGGCCCTCTGCTGCTGGGAAGGGAGCGGGGCATGAACTTCCGGGTGTTTGCCGACGAGACCCGGCCTCTGCTCCAGGGGGCCCGGCTCACCGCCTACGAGCTGAGCAAGGCCGGGGTGGACGTGACCCTCATCTGCGATAACATGGCGTCCATGGTGATGAAAAACGGCTGGGTCAACGCCTGCTTTGTGGGCTGCGACCGGGTGGCCGCCAACGGCGACGCCGCCAACAAGATCGGCACCAGCGCCGTGGCCATTCTGGCCAAGCACTACGGCATCCCCTTCTATGTTTTGGGCCCCACCTCCACCATCGACCTGAGCTGCCCAACCGGAGACGATATTCAAATTGAACTGCGGGACCCGGAGGAGATCAAATCGAAATTTTACGCCCGGCCCATGGCCCCGGCGGAGGTGAAATGCTACAACCCCGCCTTCGACGTGACGGACCACACGCTGATCTCCGGCATTGTCACGGAAAAAGGGGTCTGCCGCCCCCCCTACACCCAGTCGCTGGCGGCGCTGCGCACGCCGGATCATCCGTGAGGCGCGGCTGCTCCAGGACCGAGCGAGGAATCCGCAATGCGCGATACTTAATAAATGAAGGGATTGATTGAAGCAGTGAGACTTATCACGCCGGCATTTGAGTTTCTGCAAGAAATTGACGGGGCGGCAATGCTAAAGCGGCTGGAGCGGGCCGGACGGGTCTGTTATAAAAGCGAGGGCAAAATCACGGACAGCTCCGCCGGGCAGTTTATTCAAAACATCATCAAGCGGGGCCACGAATCTGTTTTGGAGCATGAAAAGATCACTGTCAGCATTGTCTGCGACCGCGGCGTCACCCACGAGCTGGTCCGCCACCGAATCGCCAGCTACAGCCAGGAGAGCACCCGCTACTGCAATTATTTTAAGGAGCAGTTTGGGCGCGAGCTGACCTTTATCAAGCCCTGCTTCTGGCCTGAGGACAGCGCCCGGTTTGCGCTCTGGAGAGATCAAATGCAGCAGATTGAGCACACCTATAACCGGCTGATTGAGGACGGCGCAACCCCCCAGGAGGCAAGGAGCGTTTTGTCCAACAGCCTGAAAACAGAAATAGTTGTCACCATGAACATCAGGGAGTGGCGGCATTTTTTCAGGCTGCGAACCGCCGCCGCCGCGCACCCGCAGATGCGTGAAATCGCGGGCATGCTTTTGGAGGGGTTTCGGGAAAAAATTCCCGTTCTGTTTGACGACATTTTCGACGGAGGCCGGTAAACACCTCAAAAGCCTACGGCCTGCGGCGTTTTCTCATATCCGCCGCGCTTTTGCCTCAAAATATTCGATGCCCGGAAAGCCTTGCTCCGCAAAGGCTTTCCGGGCATCGTTTACAATAAGCGCGGCGGGATACATAGGAGCGTGATATCCCGCACAGCGAGGCAATCTCCCTCTGGGTCAGCGGCGCCTGATCGTCCAGGCCATAGCGCAGGCGGATGATGTGGGCCTCCCGGGCGGTGAGGCAGGTTTTCACACAGCGGCGCACCTTAGCGCAGGCATCCCGCAGGTCAAGCTCCTCCAGCATGTTGTCATCCACCCGGACCACGTCGATCAGAGACAGGGAGTTGGAATCGTCCTCGCTGTCCAGCGAGTCAGAGAGAGACAGCTCTCCCTGGAGCTTGCGCTGGGAGCGGAAGTACATCAGGATCTCGTTCTCAATACACCGGCTTGCATATGTCGCAAGTCTCACATTCTTATCCGCCTTAAATGTGGATACCCCTTTAATCAGGCCAATCGTGCCGATGGAAATCAAATCGTCCTGGTTGCCATTTGGGGTATAGTATTTCTTAGACGGGTAAAGCGGAAGGAAGAACTTGGCCGCTCAAAAACGGCCCCCCAGGGGCCGCCGGATTTCAGATGGATGTCCAGGTGCAGCACCTCCTTGGTGCTGCACTTTTTTACCACGATGTAGTCTAGAGTGGTGGTCACTAGGGCGGAATTGATGCCATTCTGGAAGGGCAGCTCCCATTCCAGGACGGCGCGGATTTCCTCTAACTGGTTGATCGTCTGCTTTCCTTTTTCCGCTTCCGCCTGGATCGCCGGCAGCTTTTCCTTTAGAAGCTTGGACTGCTGGTTGAAACCGCCGTTTCGCTGTTTGAATTCCGCCATGGTGATAACGCCTTTGATGCTCATCTCCAGCAGGCGGTCTTTTTTTGCCCAAATAAAGGACCAGAACTCCACACACTGGTGGAGTTCTGGTGCGCTTTGCTGCATATGTCATGGGCGCCGGCCGTTATCCTGGAGTCCGCCAGGGCCGGCTCAGTATTTGTTTAGAACATGCCGGACGATGACCAGCTTATTGATCTCGCTGGTCCCCTCTCCGATGGTATTCAGCTTGGAGTCACGGTAGAACCGCTCCACCTCATACTCCTCGCTGATGCCGTTTCCCCCCATGACCTGGATGGCCTGACGGCAAACGTTATCGCACATCTCAGAGGCGTAGAGCTTCAGCATGGCCGCCTCCTTCGAGAAAGGTATGCCCGCATCTGCCATCTTGGCCACATTGTACAGCATGGTTCTGTCCACCGCTACCTGGGTCTCCATCTCCGCCAGCTGGAACGAGACGCCTTGGAATTCCGTGATGGGCTTTCCAAAGGCCACCCGGTCCTTGGCGTAGCGCACCGCGCGCTCCACCGCGCCCTGGGCCATCCCGATGGAACAGGCGGAAATGGCGATGCGCCCCTCATCCAGACCCTTCATGAAATAGGGGAAACCATGATCCAGCTCGCCCACCAGGTTTTCCTTGGGCACGCGGCAGTCCGAGAAGAACAGCTGGCAGGTGCTGGACCCGCGCACGGACAGCTTGGTCTCGGGCTTCCCGATCTCAAAGCCCGGAGTGCCCTTCCTGACGATGATGAGGCTGATGCCCTTGCTGCCCCGCAGTTTCGGGTCCGTTTTGCAGGCCACCATGTACGTGTCGGCGTATCCCGCATTGGTGATCCAGCTCTTGGAGCCGTTGATGACCCACTCATCTCCATCCAGCACGGCGGTGGTCCTCGTGCCGCCCGCGTCGGAGCCAGACTGGGGCTCGGTGAGGCCGAAGGCCAGAATCTCCTGCCCCTGGGCGGCGGGCTCCAGATACCGTTTCTTCTGCGCCTCGCTGCCCCCCGCCAACAAAGGAACCATGCCCAGCGAACAGTGGGCGTCCACGCACAGGGCCAAAGTCCCGCTGTTCCGGCCCAGCTCCTCGATCACGACGGCGTTCGCCAAACAGCCCAGCGTGGTGCCGCCAAACTCCTCAGGGATGAGGGAGCCCAGCAGGCCCATCTCACCCAGCGCCCTGATTTGCTCCAGCGGATACGCGTGCTTTTGGTCCATCTCCACCGCCGTGGGCGCCACCTGCTCGTCGGAAAACTTCCGCGCCAGGTCGCGGATGGCCAGCTGTTCTTCATTGAGCATAAAATCAGCCATTAAATCTTTCATTTTTATGACCATTCCTTTCCGCTGCGCTCCAAGGCACCAAAGGGAATGAAACACAGGGGCCTCTAACGCAGCAAGTCGTAATTGGTTAGAATGTGCTTGAGGAAGCAGGCGCACTGCAGAGCGCGTGGAGGTGAGTAGGCCCAGTGGTGAGCTGGAATGAGCCTTACGATCCTGAACTCTATCGCAAAGCAGACCGTCCTCCTGTACATCGTGAGCTTCCTCTTGAGGGGGCTATCTACATCATCCAACGACAAGGATACTTGGTGACTGCACCCTCAACATCTTAAACTTTGAGCATAACTTTTTTTAGCTCGCTTTCGGGGGGGCTTGGTTTTGTGCGCTCTTTTTTGGGAATGGTGCTTAAATTACAATGTCTCAACCTTTATACCTCCAAATCATTATACCGCCAGCAGCTATGTTCCGCTCTGGGCGTCGTATTCACGGATACAGCGTGGGGTCAGCATCTGGTGGAACGGGCAGATACCGGCCGGATTCTGGTAGACGGCCTGGACGAAGGCGGTGATATAGCCGCGAAGCCCGTCCAGCGGAACGATCTCATCCACCATGCCCAGCTTCGCGCTGAACTGGGGACGGGACTTGAGATGGTACTGCTCAATCAGATCGTTCATGTTCTGAATAATCCCATCCAGCGGCTCCCCCGCCCGGTGGGCCTTGACCAGCTGGCGGACATACATCGCCGCGGCCGCCGTCTCACCGTGCATGACATAATACTCACTGGCGGCCGTCGCCAGGCTGAAAGGATTGTTCTTCTCACACTGCGGCCCGCCCAGTACATAGTGGGCCGCAGCGCTCCCCTTGCGCAACGTGACCTCCAGATAGGGACACCCGCTGTTTTGGATGGAATAGATGAGGGATTGTCCCAGCCCCAGCAGCTCCGCCTTTTCCGCTTCGTCGCCCACGTCGATGCCGCTGCTGTCCTGAAGCCACACCAGGGGGATGCGGTCCCTGGCGCAAAGGGTGACAAATTCATTCATTTTTATCAGTCCCCGGCGGTACAGCTTTCCGCCCACACCCACCGCTCCGGCGCCGCGGTACTCGGGGTAGTTGAGGAAGAAGCCCTGCCTGTTGGCCACCATGCCCGCCAAAAGACCGTCCACCCGGACAAGCCCGCAGGTGATCTCGGGTCCGTAGTCCCCTTTGTATTCGGAGAAGGCGCCGGCGTCAAAAAGGCGGGCAATCACCTGATGGACATCATACACCCGCTTGGGGTTGAGCGGGAGGATGCTGTAGAGCTCCTCCGCCGGATAGCGGGGCTCCTCCGGCGGAGCCACCCGGAAAAATTCCAGGTCATAGCCCGGCACGTAGGACATGTACTGGCGTATCACCGCCGCCACGCTCTCGTCGTCCTCGCACAGTTCCCGGAAAAAGCCGGTCTCCCCGTGATGAACGGCGGCGCTGCCCGGGGCGGGCGCTTTCGGCCCTTTCTGGGCGTTGATGAGTATCAAAGCGCTCTCCTCATCCACATAGCCCTTCGGGCTCATCCCAGAGAGGATGCCCGCGCCGCCCACCGCCATGTTGGCATCCTTGTGGGCAATGATGACCGCGGGACTGATGGCGTGGTATCCCCCGCCTGCAGGGTTAGTGCCGAAAACGCCCACGATTACAGGAATCCCCATCTGGGCCAGCTCCGCGTTGTGGTAGAAGGCCGCTCCGCCGCCCCGGCGGCCTGGGAACAGGAGCTCCTGCTGGTCAAGCTGCACGCCGGAGCAATTGAGCAGGTAGATGAGGGGTATGCGGAGGATCTTCGCCGTCTCCGCCGCCCGCAGGATATTTTCCGCCTGTCCCGGAACCCAAGCCCCCGCCCGCTTCTTATTATCGGAAGCGACGATGACCGCCCATCTGCCCGCCACCCGGCCCAGCCCCTTCAAGATGCTGGTGGAGCCGTTCTCATTGTCCATCGGATTGTACAGGCTGTTCAGGGGATACCAGCTGTCCTCGTCCACCAGCTCGTAAATGCGCTGGATGGCGGTCTGCTGGCCGGAGGCGTTCACTGCCTCGTCGCTGCGCCCGGCGGCCTGGGCCTCCAGGGACAGCCGCCGGATCTCCTCCTCAATGCCCCGGAGCTCCTCCTCATTCTTGGAATCCTCCGACACAAGGGGCAGATCCTGAAAATATCCGGGCATGGAATAGCCGTATACGCGCACTATAATCTCTCCTTTCCTGCCGATAATCATTTGCGCTAAACCACGCCCTGCCGTCCGTACTCCTCCACCTGCTCCGGTGTGAGGCCCGCCAGTTCGCCGTAGACCGGAACGTTGTCCTGTCCCAGCAGCGGGGCCGGGCGGGTGATACGGGGCATCGTCTCCAGCAGCTTCACCGCGTCGCCGTTGACGTGCATATCCCCGATCACGGGATGGTGGATGACAGGGAACATGTCCCGGTCCTTGGCAATGTGCTTATCCCGGACGATCTGGGCCGCGTCATAGCCCGGCCCGGCGGGAACCCCCGCCTCTAGGCACCGGTCCACCAACTCCGCAACGGTGTGCTGGACGGTCCAGCCCTCAATCAGCGGCTTCAGCTCGTCCATATTGGCCACCCGGCTCACGTTGTCCAGAAAACGCTGGTCGCCGATCCACTCCGGGCAGCCGATCACATCCCGGCAGAGCTTCTCATACAGCGCCTGGTTTCCGCAGGCGATGACCGCCAGGCCGTCTTTCGCCTGGAAGGTATCGTAGGGTGCTGTGGCCGGGTTGGTGTTCCCGTTGCGCGGGGCCGTTTTCCCTGAGTACCAGTAACGGGTAAACACGTTTTCCAGGCTCACCACCACCGAATCCACCAGCGACACATCCACCCGCTGGCCGCGCCCGGTGAGTCCACGGGCGTGCACCGCCGCCAGAATACCGATGGTCAGGTTCAGGCCGCCCAGGATGTCGCCCATGGCGTTGCCCGCCTTGGTGGGGCTCCCGCCCCGCGGTCCCGTCACGCTCATCAACCCGCCCATGGCCTGGCCCAGGATGTCGTAGCCCGGCCGCTGGGAATACCGCCCGTACCCGCCGTAACCGGATACGGCGGCGTAAATGATCCGATCGTTTACCTCTTTCAGGACGTCGTACCCCAGACCCAGCTTGTCCATCACACCGGGGCGGTAGTTCTCAATGACCACGTCGGCCTTCTTCGCCATTTCCAGAAAAATGCGCTTGCCCTCGGGAGCCTTGAGGTTCAGGGTAACCCCCTCCTTGCTCCGGTTGAGCATGGCAAAATAGGCGCTTTCGCCGTTCACATAGGGACCGTAGGCGCGGCTGTCGTCGCCACCCTTCGGGTTTTCGATCTTAATGACCCGGGCACCCATATCCCCCAGCATCGAGCTGCAATAGGGGCCCGCCACCACACGGGTCAGGTCCAGCACCAGAAGATCCTCCAGCGCCGCATGCGTGCCTTCCATATTCCACCACTCCTCATAAACAAATATTTTCTGATTTCAGCGCTTCCTTAGATGTGATATCCTCATTTTCCAAATGTCAGCATAAAGAATCCAGCCGCGACGGCAGAGCCGATGACGCCGGCTACATTGGGTCCCATGGCGTGCATCAGCAGGAAGTTGTGGGGATCCGCCTCCGCGCCCATGCGCTGGGAGACCCGGGCCGCCATCGGCACCGCGGATACGCCGGCTGAGCCGATGAGCGGATTGATTTTCCCCTTCGTCAGTGCGCACAGCAGCTTGCCCAGCAGCAGACCGCCTACGGTGGAAAAGGCAAACGCCAGCAGGCCCAAGATCACGATAGCGATGGTCTGCACCTGGATAAACGCCTCTCCGCTGGCCGTCGCGCCAACGGACAGGCCAATCATGATGGTCACGATATTGCACAGCGCGTTCTGCGCCGTCTCGCTCAGGCGGTCCACTACGCCGGATTCCTTGAACAGATTCCCAAGCATCAGCATCCCCAGCAGAGGCGCCACGTCCGGCAGAATCATGGAGCAGAGAATGACAGTAAAGATGGGAAATACGATCTTTTCCACCCGGCTCACCGGCCTAAGCTGCTCCATGCGGATTTTGCGCTCCTCCTCGGTAGTGAGTAACCGCATGAGAGGCGGCTGGATCAGCGGGATCAACGCCATGTACGAATAGGCCGCGATGGCGATGGAGGCCACCAGTTCAGGAGCCAGATGGTTGGAGACATAAATTGCAGTCGGCCCGTCGGCGCCGCCGATGATGGCAATGGCGGCGGCCTGGGCCGCCGTGAACAGCCCGCTGGCATTGGCGATGATGAACGCCACATAGATGCCCAGCTGGGCGGCCGCCCCCAGAATCAAGCTGACCGGGTTCGCAATCAGCGGACCGAAATCCGTCATCGCGCCGATGCACATGAAGATCAGACAGGGGAACAGACTGCTCTTTACACCGCTGTACATGATGCGGAGAATCCCCGATTCATACCACGGCGCGTTCACCGCCGTAGCGTCATACATCAGGCCCGCCAAAGGGAGGTTCGCCAGCAGCATGCCGAAGGCAATCGGCAGCAGGAGCAGCGGTTCAAACTGCTTCCCAATGGCCATGTAGAGGAGCACACACGCCGCGATGAGCATGAGGGCCTGACGCCAGGTCAAGGCCGCGAAGCCGGATTCGGCCAGCAGCTTCCCAAAAACCTCAATGATTCCCATAGATCTCTCCGTTCTTACAGGAGCAGAAGCTCCGCGCCGCTCTCCACTGTATCTCCCTTTTTCACACAGATCGAAGAAACGGTACCGGCGTGCTCCGTCTTGACCTCAATTTCCATCTTCATCGCCTCCAGCACCACCACCGTCTGCCCCGCTGAGACGCTGTCCCCCACCTTCGGGCGGACCTCAAGCACGCTGCCGGACATCGGGCTGACCACAGCTTCGCCGGAAGGCGTGTCCGGGGCCGGAGCCAGGACCTGCTTAGGTGGTTGCGGGGGCGCGGTCTCGGGCGCGGGGCGGCTTTCGGCATGGGGCTCCGCCATACTGGCGGAAACACCCGCGGCGGAAACGCGCCTGGCGCTCCCCGTCATTCGCTCAATCTCCACCTCATAGACCTTTCCGTTGACAGTCGCCCTGTATTTCATATTGACATCATTCCTTTCCCTTCTGTTCGGATGGCTTGCCGAGCACACACTAATCGGCCGACCTGCTGGTGACGGACACAATGACCATTTGGTCTATCGGGATTCCGGACGCCATGCTCAGCGCACCGTGCAGGACGGCCAGCACTTCGCCGGGGTTCTCCGCCTCATCCGGCGGCGGAACGGCCGGAGCCGGGCTCGCGGCGGCGGGCCGCTGCGCCGGATCGCGGGAGTCCACAGGCGCCAGCCTGCTCAGGAGCCTCGCCGCCAGCAGCGTGGCCGCCGCCAGTACCGCCAGTATGGTAAACACCAGTATGATACCGCTTAGCGACATGAGGACGCTCTCGCCAATGCCCAGACCTCTATCTGCCATAGCGATGTTTCCCTCCTTTCTCCAAGCATTTGATTTCGTTCACCTATTTCAAGAAAACTATACACTGTGCCGTGATATATTGTAAAATCAGTTATTGATCAAAATACATAAGCGATAATCTATATATTGGCTTTCCCACCCCCGTTCCCGCACGGTGCTCCAGCCGCAGGCGGAGCCGCCGCCTCTAAAATTATGAAAAACACACCGCTGAAGCAAATCAGCGGTGTGTTTTGATTCTTTTACGCCAACAGAGCCGGGGATTCCCACGGCCTGCCGGAATAATAATCGTTTTTTTCTTATGATAACGCGCAATATCCTTATAGATTGTCCCGGTCCTCCCGCCGGGCCTTCAGGCCCAAGCGGGAATTCGCCCATTGGATAAACGGCTGGACCTTTTCCTTGTTTTTCTCCATGTACAGGATGTACATATCCTTGACAAACCGGTCTCCCTCCACGGGGATCAAGCGGCGATTCAAGGGCACATGGTCAAATTCCGCCTGCAAAGAGGTCACAAAATAGAGAAAATCAAAGTTGTTCTGCAGGATCTTGATGACCTCATAGTTCACCAATTGCAAAGTCGTCAGGGTGACGCCGTGCTCCTTCGACTGTTCGTTGACCTCCGCCGTAAACTCCCCCTTTTTGCTCAGCCGAATAAATTTTTCGCTGTGCAGGTCCTTGAACTGTACGGACCGGCGGCCGCTGATGGGGTTGTCCGTCGGCACGGAAACCAGCAGCCGGTTCCGAAAGAAAAAGGTGCTCACCAGCCCTTTTGCGTCCAGTCCGTCCGGACAGAAGCTGGAAATCGCGACGTCGCACACCTCGTTCTCCAGGAAGGGTACGATCAATTTTTCGTCTGCCTCTTTCATGGAAATGGGGATGCCGGGATTATTCGCGCTGAACATCGGGAGGATATAGTCCGGGATATACTGGGCGGTAAAACAGAAGCGCAGCAAATCGTGATAGGACTCCGGCTCGTGGAATTTCTCCAGCAGGATATCCCACTCCTTCAAGGTCTTGCTGCCGAACCGGTAGAACATTTTCCCGTTGTCGTTCAAATAGATATACCGCCCCCGGCGGTCAAACAGAGGAAACTTCACCTCCGCCTCTATCTTCTTCAGTGTCATGCTCAGAGCGGGCTGTGTGATGAACAGGGTCTCCGCCGCTTTTGTAACATTTTCATATTGGGAGACGATGCAGAATTCCCGCAATTGTTGGAATGTCATTACGTGCCCTCCTTCGGGGAATCTATAAGTGAATGCTTATCTATTTGTAAATAATATATATTTTACGAAATGAATTGTCAAGTCTATGATTAACTTTAATGACAAACGTTTGTTTTTAGCCCGTGGCCACATGCCCAGAAAGGGGAAACAGCACGCGAAATAAAACAAAAACATCCTGACAAATTAAAGAAGAATGGAAGGAGAGCTTGGAACATGACACCTCAAATCACCGCTACATTGATTATCATCGTGGCGATGTTCGTCCTCATGATCATCAACAAAGTTCCTCTGGCGGTCACCATGACCCTGTCCGGCATCGCACTGTGGCTGGCGGGGATCGTTGCGCCGGCGAAACTCTATTCCAATTTCGGCGGAAGTACAATTATCTTCCTCATCGGTATGTCCATTGAGGTCTACGCCCTGGAAGTCACCGGGCTGGTGGATCTCGCCGCATCCAAAGTGTTCCGGGGCAAAGTCGTGGAGCAGGAGCGTCTGGCCGTGTTTGTCACCTGCATGTTCTCCGGTATTATCACAGGCTTTATCTCCAACACCACGCTGGTCGTCCTGATGATCCCCGTTATTGCCGGCGCCGCCGTCAAATCCTGCGGCAAACTGCACCCCAAGTACCTGCTCATGGGCGTCGCCGTTGAGGCGACCGTGGGCGAGTCCATCTCGCTGATCGGCGGCGCTCCAAACCTGGCGGCGCAGGGCGCCCTGGTGGACGCCGGGGTGGAGACGATGGGCTTCTTCTCCTGCGCGCCCCTGACGCTGGTTCTGGTGGTCATCACCGCAGTCTATTTTTCCACCATCGGCTACAATATTTTGGTCAAAACCTGTAATTTTGACGATCCGCTTGTGAGGGAAGAGCCCGCCGATGAGAAAAAGGCGGTGGACTGCCCCCGCTGGAAACAGATCGTGGCGATTACCGTCTTGGTCGGCTCCATCATCTGCTTCATCCTGGAGATCGCCGACAACCAGATCATCACCTTCATCGGCTGCGTCATCCTGTGGACGACAGGCGTTCTGCGCGTGGTCCCCTCCCTCAAGCAGATCGACTGGAATACCATGTGGGTGCTCAACTTCTGCCTGGTGGTGGCCGGCGCGGTGAATACCAGCGGGACGGGCGCTTGGGTTGCGGACAATATTCTGTCCGTCCTCGGCCAGAACGCCAACTACACCACCATTATCCTGTGCGTAGCGGCCATCGGCGGCATCCTGACCCAGTTCATGTCGAACACGGCCACCAACGCGATGTTTACCCCGATCTGTATCGCGCTCGCCCAGGGAATCGGTGTCAGCCCCCTGGCTGTAGTCATTCCGGCCCTAGTCATGGTCAATAACGCGGTGACCACCCCCATCGGCAGCCCCTGCATGACCGTTTCCCTGGCCGGAGGATACCGCCCCAAAGATTACCTGCTCGTGGGCATCCCCCTGGTCATCATTCTCATCCCGTTTACCGTCCTCGCCTCGCTCCTCTTCTACGGGGTGTAAGCCCGGTCCGGTTCTGCGTCGGACGATATTCTCCCCTCAGCGGGAACACGCGCTCACGCTGTCGTTTTTTGACAGCGTGAGCGCCGCCCGTATGGGCCTCACCCTTGATTTTTGAGCGAATCAATGATATGATTGAATAATGAGTTTAACTGTTTTTTAGGAGTGCAGACTATGAAATATTCCCGCATCGCGGTGTTTTTTTTCAGCCCCACCGGAAATACACGGCTGGCCGCCCGGGAGATCGGACGTCGGCTGGGAGAACTTATGGCGGCCCCTGTGGATGAATTCGATTTCACCACGCCGGAGGCCCGTCAGGATCGGCACGCCTTTTCGCCGGACAATCTGGTGGTGTTCGCTTCTCCGGTCTATGCCGGGAGGCTGCCCAACAAGCTACTCCCCTATATCAGGGAGGGGTTTTGCGGCAACGGAGCCTATGCGGTCCCGGTGGTCACCTTCGGCAACCGCAGCTTTGGCAACGCGCTTATGGAACTGCGCTGTGAGTTGGAACACAATGGCTTCCACACCATTGCGGGGGCCGCCTTTGCTATGCGGCACGCGTTTTCCGACAGGCTGGCGCCCGGGCGCCCAGATGAACAGGACAGAGCGCTTTTAGAAGAGTTTATCCGGCGCACCGCCCAGCGCGCGTCGCTCCTGACAGCCCCTCCCGCGCCCGTCGACGTGGCGGGAAACTGCCCGGTGGGACCCTATTACACGCCACTGGGCTTGGACGGCAAACCGGTCAACTTTCTCAAGGCGGTACCTAAAATTGCCCCCGAGCGCTGCACCGGTTGCGGAACCTGCGCCCAGGTCTGCTGCATGGGTTCGATCCAGAGCCAGGCGCCATGGAATACTACGGGCCTGTGTATCAAATGTCATGCCTGCGTCAGGGCTTGTCCCTCCGGAGCCAGATTCTTCGACGATCCGGCCCTGCTCTCCCACCTCGCCATGCTGGAGCAGCATCTGACGCAGCGGCAGGATTCCGTTTATTTCCTTTGAGAGACCCGCCGGACCCTTTGCTTTCTCCGCAAAAGGAGGGCTGAAGCGGACGAAAGATGTTTGCCAGTCAAAAACGGCACCGCTGGGACCGCCAAATTTCAGATGGATGTCCAGGTGCAGCGCCTCCTTGGTGCTGCACTTTTTTATCACGACGTGGTCCAAGATCGTGGTCACCAAGGCGGAATTGACGCCGTTTTGGAAGGCCAGTTCCTCCTCCAGCACAGTCCGAAGCTCCGCCATGGAGATGACGCCCTCAATGCTCATCTCCAGCAGACGGGCTTCCACAGCTCCTCCGGCACGATGGCCGGGATGGACGGGTCGGGGTACATCACCCATTCGCTCTCGTCCAGAAAAACCTTCCGCTTGCTGCGGTAATCCACCGTCTGGGACTTGTTGGCGCAGTACCAGTCCTTGTACTTGGGGTTGCAGAGGATATGCCGAATGGTGAGCACGCAGTCCTTCTTCCTTAACAGCAGTAAAAATGCCAGGCGGATAACCTCCGTCCGGCATTCTGATTGATTCAGGATGATCGTGATTCTGGGGAATCATATCTGGGGTGGCCTTTGAAATGCAGGCACTTCTGCGGGCAGGCATCCACGCATTTCCCGCACCGGATGCACTCCGGAGAATTGGAAATCTCCTTCCGGGAGAGGGCCACCGGACAGGCCCGTTCACAGGCCCCGCAGTTGACGCACCCCTCCTGTTCCCAATGAATTTGTACGAGGCTGAACCGGTTGAACCAGCCGTAGATGGCCCCCAGCGGGCACAGGTACTGGCAGAAGGGCCGGTAAACCTTCACAGAGAGCAGGACAATGCCGATCAAGATTCCCAGCTTCCACAAAAACAGCCCACCGGCCTGGCTACGCAGGGCTCCATTTGCGGCGAACAGTGGGATCGCGCCCAACAAGGTGCCGGAGGGACACAAATATTTGCAGAACGCCGGGACTTTGGCAAACCCTCCCCACAAAAACAGAGAGCCGATACACACCAGCAGGATCAGCACCGCGTACTTTCCATATTTCAGGACACGGTGGCCGGGCAGGCGCTTCCTCTTTTTCAAGATGGGGATTTTGTGCAAAAGGTCCTGCACCAGTCCGAAAGGGCACAGCCAGCCGCAGACAAAGCGGCCCAGCAGGCTGCCAAACAGGAAAAAGAAGCCAAGGGCGGCAAAGGGGACCTGAAAGCCCCGCTGGTTCAGCAGAGCCTGTAAGGCTCCGATGGGACACGCGGCGACGGCCCCGGGACAGGAATAGCAGTTCAGCCCCGGAACGCAGACATATTTCAAATTGCCGCGGTAGATTTTCCCGCTGAGGAAGCCATACAGATAGCCGTTCGTCACGATGGTGAACAGCAGCTGCACCGTCAGTCGAAGTTTTTTCACCATAGCTCACCCGATCCCGATGCACTCCAGGCAGATCATGACCGCCTTTTTCCAGATCACGGTAAGCTGCCCCTGCGCGGCCCCGAGCCCGAGAAAAAGGGCCCCGGCCAGCGCGCCCAAGATCCAGGCCCGGCGGCTATTGTTTTTCCAAAAGCTCATGGATGAGTTCCTCCCAATCCGATTTCTCCCTGGAACCGACCACGCCGCCCAGGTATGCCCCGTCCCCGTCAAAAAAGAAGGTGGTGGGTACGGCGCTCACGCTGGACAGGATGGCCTGGCCAACGGAATCGTTGGCCAGCAGATGGGGGTAGGCCGCCCCCGTCTCCTGAACCAGGCTCTCCACCAGCGTCTGGTCCTCCCCTTCCCATACGTCGCTGACAATGCCAATGATCTGGAACTCCGACTGGTCGTATTCCGCCGCCAGCTCGCCCAGCCCCGGCATCTCCCGCAGGCAGGGGTTGCAGTAGGTCGCCCACACGTTGACCATGGTGAGCTTGGACTGAGAGAAGACCTCCTGGGAAACGGCGTTCCCCTCCAGATCCGTCCCCTCAAAAGTGATAAAAATAGGAGCGGATTCTTCCTCCGAAGGCTGCGCTTCCGAGGCGGGAGGCTCGCTCGCCGCATCCGTTTTGGACGTGGGCAGTCCGTCGCCGTTCCCGGCACATCCGCACAGCAGAGTCAGCGAAAGTACCAGGAGACTTAAAAATACTTTACGCAGATTATTCATGCCATTTCCTCCGCTTTTTATAGTTTCTTTTGTCTGGTCAGGATACACGCTTCAACGGTATTACCCCTTTCCCACAAAACTTTCCTTACTTCCTTACCATCAATATAAATCGGGAAGTTAAACTCTATCGACTTCAATGGCATTTTCGATTCTCCATTCGGATATATCTGAATTTCTTTAATGAGATATGTGATAAGGCTTTTCTTCATCACTCATTATAGCATATAACTTTCCAAAGTTCTGCATGATTTTGTAAACATTATCAAGCGTGATAGCTTCCATCTCAATGGAACTTTTTCTTAATTTGGCATCTTCAATGCGTTCCTCCAACTCCACCATCGTATCGTACAAAGCGTCAAGCCTTAATGTCATATCATGGATTTTTCTCTCACGGAATCGGGCATCGACAGGAAGATTGTCAATTTCATTTTCCAGACGTGCTTTATTCAAATCCACCTCTTTCAGCTTGTTTTCATAATTGGCAAGTTCTTTATCTACAACGCTTGTATCTGTCTGCACTCCAATCCGCTTTTCAATCTCTTTTGCAAAATAGGCATCGCTTACAAGCTCTTTTACCGCTTCCACTACAAGCGGCTCAATGTCGATTTTCCTTAAAGATGCCTTGTAGTCACAATGACGCCCCCGCTCCTGCTTATTTCTTCCGCATATATAATAGTAGACTTCCTTATATGTGCCGTCTTTATTTGTCCATGCGTGTTTATTCGTATACATTGAACTGCCACAAAGGGGACATTTCAAAACGCCCGTCAGAAGATGCGACCTTTCTTTTCCAATTCTTGACGGCTGCTTGATTCCTGTTGCCAGACGCTTTGCATGGACTTTCTGCCAGAGTTCTTCACTGACAATCCCCTCATGCTGTCCGTCCTCTAAAATATAATCATCGGTATGAACCTGCTTATATTCGTTTTTTGTTCCTTTGACTTTTTCCCGTGTTCTTCTGCCATATGCAATTTTTCCGCAGTAAACAGGATTGTCTAATATCTGCCGTATTAAATGGCTGCTCCATGTTTCTAACTTTCCATTCTGACGTGGTATCTTCTTTATCCCTTGCAGATTAAGGTATTTTGCAACTCCCCCAAGCCCTATATCTGAATTTCCAAACTTATCAAATATAATTCGGATTGCTTCGGCTTCTTTTTCCTCTATTAAGAGATGGTTGTCTTTCAGATAATACCCATATGGGGCAAAACCGCCATTCCATCCGCCCTGCCTTGCTTTTTCCCTGCGTCCGTTCATGGTCTGCTCAATGATATTTTCCCTCTCAATCTCTGCAACCGCTGACAGGACAGATATGAGCAGCTTTCCGCTTGTCTGGGATGAGTCAATCCCCTCTTCAATGCAGATAAGGTTTATCCCATAGGACTGAACAAATTCCAATGAATTTAAAATGTCTGCCGCATTTCTTCCAAAACGTGAAAGTTTATAGACAAGGATATACTCTATTTCCAATCCATTTTTTATGTCGGACAGCATTTTCTTAAATGCGGGTCGCCCCTCAATTGACTTCCCCGATTTTCCTGCATCTTCGTAGATGCCGACAACTTCCATTTCCTCACGGTCTGCAAACCGTTTCAAACTATTCTTCTGCCCCTCAAGGCTGTATCCGTCAACCTGCATCTCGGTACTTACTCTTGGATACAGAACGCATTTCTTTCCTTCCCTGTTCATTCTAACACCTCCGATAATTTTGGAAAATGCGGTATGTAAGGCTGCGTAAGACTACGCAACACAATCCAGCTCCTGCAAAACAAATCTTCCATATTTTTCAACCGCCTGTACCATAGCTTTTATGAAGACATCAAAGTTTTCTGCTTCGTCGGCTTCATTCTTTTGTTGTTCCGCATTATGAAATTCTTTGACATTTTCCATCTGTCTACCTCCGCAAAGCTTAACGGCTGTATGCCATAGATTATATGGATACAGCCGTCATTTGACTAATGTGCAAATCCTCCCATTTCCACTAATTCGCACAATTATTTTCTGAACCATTTTTAAGTGAAATGCTAATGGCAAGAGCCTTGTCAACCCTTGCCATCGTTTCAGTCGGCATCATCCCCATATACTGTTTCAGCCTTTTCTTATCTACTGTACGGATTTGCTCAAGCAGTACAACGGAATCCTTATCAAGCCCCTCAAAATCATTTACTGCGGTATGTGTCGGCAGTTTGGATTTTGTCTGCACCCTGCTCGTAATGGCTGCGATAATGACCGTCGGACTGTGCCTGTTACCTATATCGTTGGAAATGATAAGTACGGGTCTTGTTCCGCCCTGTTCCGAGCCGATAACGGGATTAAGCTCTGCGTAGAAAATGTCGCCACGCTTAATAGTCCTATCCATAGTGTCTGACCTCCTATTTTGATTTAGGCAGGAATACCCTGCCTATGTAACAGCCAGACGCAAGGAAGCATTTAAGGTCGGGAGAATATAAAACAAACTCTGTTCCATTGACCGCCCTGCATCTGGCTTTATGATAGAAAGCATTTTCTATTTGTCCCCGACACCCCGAAAATGCTGATGCGTGATAACGCAAGGGAAGTCACCAAACGGTCAGCAGCGAACTGACGCCACGGGAATTGCACCCCAACTGTCGGTCTGACAGAGCCGCCCCCATTGCCTGCGGCGGACTGGTTACCGCTCGGACTGTGGCTGGACGGGAGTATCATTGTCCTCTTTGTGGGTCATGGCGGAATCGGGAGCTGCCCGATATTTTCAGTCGGTATTTTTTCGCTTACTGCCTTTCGGCAGGTCATGGCGTACCGCTGCACACGCTTATGCTTATTACAGCCACAAAGAGAATGTATTTGGTGAATGGGTATTCGATTTTCAAAGAGCCGTCCCGTTTTCGCTATAAAACGAAACAGGTGAAAGGGCTTTTAATCCCCTTCACCTGTTTGCTCACTCAACCGCCACAATACAAGGCAATTATTTCATTAATTTTTTTATCGCCTTCAATGCCGCTTTTATGGAACACTGGAC